>OLRN01001087.1_pt1 | contig 15983 bp, 14 predicted proteins | sample 1673001 | NCBI WGS metagenome assembly OLRN01 (sample SAMEA3136745, study PRJEB25190) | human gut metagenome | biome: human gut; feature: human-associated habitat; material: faeces | place: Austria | collected 2013 | reverse complement strand
ATGCTACAGCCGGGACAAGTAATAGCAGCAATATAAATAGACGGGTTGTCAAATTGTCAGTTGTAAAAATCATTTATCGAGAATAGCTCCTGTCACCAACTCATCAATGATATTCTTAACACCTGTGCTGTTGATCTGCTTTCGGAAGTGGACGGTATAACCATTTGCAGTCATGGCTTTAAAGAACTCCTCGGCACACGAAATCTTAGTGTCCTCATCAGGTGAGATATGTGATTCCTTATCGTAAGCCTTCGTCTCAATCACGATGTTCAATTCTTTGGTTCCATCAGCCTTCTTGACCACATACATGAAGTCAGGACTGTAGTTGCTTGATGCCACAGTAGGAATACAGATGCTGTGTGATGGTATCTTGCCATATACGATGACTTCATCTATCTCTGTCTTGATATTCTGTAATTCCAAATCAGAGTCATGAGCATAAGCATCATAGAGGTACTTGACAGGTGGTTCGCCTGGCACGCTCTTATTGCCAATGTATGCCTGAACAACTTCGTCCTTCACTGTACCATCAGCATTAGTAAGCTTGGTTTCCTTCACAGTGTAGTTGGCTTGCTTATAGCGCACAAAACCAACAAGTTGGTCACATTTCCAATCATCTACAGCACCAATCAATCTGGTCAACGAACTATCATTGAACATTTCGTTGGTGAGATGATAGCCTCCATTTGCTGTTTTACATATAGCCTTATGCAGAATATGTATTGGAATGTTGGTGTATCTTGAAGCTCGCTTTAGGAACTCATTATAGCCATAATAGCGGTCATGCAATGTCAATTCTGCATGAGCTCCTTCATTGGCAACTACTACATTTCCCTCGAATTCCAAGACTTTGCGAGATGACTCTACGGTCTGAAGAGAGAATACGTGCTTATCCTTGATGATTGAAGGCAGTTCGGCTTCTATCTTCTTGTCTATCGCCTTATCAAAGTACAGAACGTACTTTCTATTCAGCTGTGCCCACAGCTCTCGCAGTTCCTCAAATCTTGCCTTACGGATATGAATCTTATCATTACGACTGCTGTTACGGTTGATGATACGATTGGTATTCACACCACTTGTAGCATTCTTAAACTCAGGATATTCAATCAACATATCATCAAACTTCTCTGGCACCACCTTCTTATCAAAGTCGACATAACCTTTAGTCATCAGTTCAATAAAGAACTTATTGACTTCGATATTGCGCTTCTCAGCAATCTTAATGATATCTTCTGCAGTGATAGAAAGCGGACTCTTTTGGTCAGCATCAAGTTCACCATTGATTTCAGCAACCAGTTTATTGGCAAAGTCCTTCTCTGTGAAGTCTACGATGTAGTTGAGCATGAAGGAAGAATCGCTGATGCGGTTTCCAACACTGTCAACGGGCAGACGCAGTCCACGCCCCACCTCCTGTAGCTTGCTAATCTCTGAACCACTTGAGCGGAGCTTACAGATGGTAAACACATTCGGGTTATCCCATCCTTCTTTCAATGTCCATTTAGAGAACAGGAATCGCAGGACGTTTGGCTTGCCCTTATCATCCGTAAAGCTCAAAAGTTCTTTCTTGCCATGAAGAATCACCTTCACCTCGTTGGCAATATTCTCATCCGAGTCGTTATTGTCTTGTGAGAAGTATCCTGCACATGAAGCATCAATATTTTCAAGAGTGGCTCTCAGATATGCCTCGTATTCTGGAGTGTTCTGTCGTGTCAGTTCCTTCTTTACTCTTGCATTCAATATATCGATAAACTTCTTTCTCAGCCAACCATCGTTCTTACCTTCTGGTCCGCGGAAACTTTCAATGCTATCTATAAAAAATAGTGCAAGTGTCTTGATTGGCAGTCCTTCGCGACAGAAATTCTCACGCTCTGTCTCAAAATGGCGCATTAAGGCAAGCTCAATCATACCCTCTTGATAAGAAACACCATATTGATCTGGAAAAAACTCTTCGCCAATCTGTTTCTCTTGACCATTGCTCAGGCTGACGCTGTTTTTGCTGATAGACTCTACGACAACGCCATCCAAATCATTATCAATAGAGCCAAGACTCTCACCCACATGAAGCGTGAAAGTCTTACCCGCATTGTCAGCACTTGTCAGCTTCATGTTGGCGCTATCACCTTTCACGGTTGATAGTACCTTCACCTTCTTTTCAGCCTTCTTACCTCCAGGTAACTCCAGATGCTCTTTTGCAACGCCCTTTATGAGCCCTTGATTGAAAGAATCTGCTGCATTCAAGTCATAAATTAGTTCTTGATAGTCCTTCACCGCATGTTTGTTCTTGCCTTTTCCTACTGTCAGTTCGGGGAATGTAGCACCATAGCGCAACACCAACTGAGGTCGGAAATTCTCAATAAGCGCTGCATATGATTTGCTACCACGCTCCACACGATGCGGCTCGTCAATAATCAACACAGGCTTAGTATCAGCAATAACATCCACCGGACGGTAAAATTCGCCCAGCATCTGGTCATAGTCCTCACGAGTCAGCAACTTACCATTAGTAATAAGCTGTGTATTGAGCAACAATACATATATTTTATCCTTGATATGGTGAGAGCCACTGAAGAATTGTCCTACTGCAGAAGGCATATTCAGACGCCCCTTCTTCTGTTGTTTTTGGGGTTCCAGCAAGCACAGTTCTATCTCTGCATTGTAGTTGCACACCCCTTTAAAGTGGCGTTTCACCTCCTCATCCTTCAGGAATGATGCCGTACCAGCCTTGATAGGCAAGGTTGGAACGGCAATGATGAACTTGTTGAATCCACAACGCTTGTGCAGTTCAAACATGGTTCGGGTATAGACGTATGTCTTGCCTGTACCCGTCTCCATCTTGACATCGAGAAGACGATGGTAAGGCAAATTCTTAATCTTATCCGACAGCATATAGGGCGTCACCCTTTGCTTGGTGGCTTTATCCAATATATTGCCTTTCTTACGCACCGAGCGTAGAGCCTTACCATTGAGCTGTTGCTTCAATAATGGGTTCTGGTGGCTCTGCTTAGCTGGTTCTTGTATTGAAGCCTCCACCACATCAGCAACGCCGTCAACAGGCATCGTCTGATGTGCGAGGTTATTTTCGAGTTTTAATTCCATGTATCTTATACTACTGGGAGAAGTTGATCTAATAAATCTGCAATGACAAAATAGAACTCGCTATGATTCCCATTCGCATCACGTTTTTCCACTTCTTGGCGATATGCTTTCAAAGAATCTATATCGAGCATTTCTTTGGGGTCCGTCGCCAAAAAAGAATAAGCCAGCATCTGTTTGCGCCTTCTTTCTTTCAGACTATGACAATTCAAGTTAAGAGTTTCAATATCCGCTTCAGCTTCCTTGTCCCTCCCTTTTACTTCACCATTCAGTTTGTATAAAAAGTGCAAAGCGCAATCAGCTTGTAAAGGACTATAATTCAATTCTTTGTTGTCTTTAAATTCATCACAATGAAGAGCATTTTTCCTTTCCTTCTTACTGTGAATCGTTTTTTTCAATTGTGACCGTTCCAATTCTGAACTGTGACAAGATAGCAATAGGTTCTTGTATTCTCCAACCAACTCAGGAAACTTACTTCTTGGCTGAACATGTTCAACACTATAATGCTGCGTATTGGGAAATTGGAGTTTCATGCCACAATAGCAGCATACTCCACCTTGGTCTTGACACATTTGTGCCTGTAAGTCCTTCCAATGCGGAATATATTCCGTACTCCTTATCTGCTCTTTATAGAGGCTGTTGCCGTCAAGTGCCTCTGTTTCTTTTCTTTTCAGAAGACTCGCTTCGTCAAGACTCACAGAGGTCAATTCCTGCTCATGCTGAATAACGACAGGAGCATCAAAATGCTTCTCTACATACCTCATTTCCCAATCAATTCTATACGGTTAATGATGGCACGCAACTGAATCAATTCTATTTGGTCAGCTGGAGTCTTGGCTTCAAGTTCTGCTACAGTTGCCTTTGCCGCCTCTGTATTCTTCTCAGCCACTTCATCCCATGCTATGTCGAAGAGTTTCTGTATCTCTGGTTTGCGCTTGCTTACATCCATATTCTCTTCTAGCATCTGATTATAGTCAATGCCATGAATGTTGCGCCATTCCTCTGGAGCATCGCATGCAGGAGTCATACGCATCACCTTGTTTTTGTCAGTAACAGTGTCTATGTCCGTTAACACCAGTGGTGAATGTGTAGAAACAATAAACTGAATGTTTGGGAAAGTTTCTTGGAAGCACTGGAGAACTACTTGCTCTAATGCAGGATGCAAGTGCAAATCAATCTCATCAATGACAACGATTCCTTCAGAATTGGTAGTTCCATTCAGGATGAAAGAACGATATGCAATGTCAAGAGCCATATAGAAGATACGCTTGTAACCGGCTGGCAACTTCTCGAATTGTGGGTTCTGTCCATCCTTAGTTTCCAGACAGAGTCCATCTTCTTCATAAACACTAACAAAGAAATCCAAAACATCGATGCCTGGCAGTTTCTTTGAAAAATTAACAAGACACTCCCGAATAGAAGATATTTCTGAATTATATTTATCGAAATCTTTTTGAGCGATTTCCAGTCTTGTCCGATGCAGATTTACATCTTCATAATATTCGTTTTCATTAATAATTCCTGATGCCCTGAGATTTTCACAATTAGCCAAAGCCGCTTCTTCATGTCTCACATTCATCTTAGCTCTATCCCACATGGTCCAGATTTTTGTTAATCTGGTAATCCAGAGATCGGAATAGGCTGTCTCGTCATCCCAACCCAAATAGCCCAAATTACGCAAAGACAACTGGACCTTTGACAAAGTTGACGCTTTAGTTGATATATGCGGAAAACTATCAGAGAAATAGGCGAATACGGGGAAAGTACCTGTTTCTTTGATCCTTGACATCAACTGCTGATAAGCTGTTTTATATTTCGATGACTGCAAAGCAAATGTTGATGTAAGAGCATACATATCCCATTTCAGGTTGGCATTCTGGAAGTCTGCTTCTGCATGAATATTTATATCTGGAAGAGGGAAACCAGACTTTTCATCTCTAACGATATCTTCCTTCTTTTTATATTGATTAGGCTTGAGAGAAGAAAAACCTGAAGACAATGTGATTTCACCTTCCCCCATTTTGTCATTTTTGAAAGCGAAGCTCAATGCCTTATGTATAGCATGTATCAATGTAGACTTGCCCGAACCATTCTTGCCAAACAGTACGGTTACACCGGGTGCGAACTCAATGGTGTAGTTGCGGAAGCAACGGAAGTTGCTGATATGTAATTTCTTAAGATACATCGTATATCGTTTTTAATATCTTACATCTATGTTCACAGTCAAAGTCTTGTTACCCTCCTTCAGCGTGCGGAGGTTTTTCTGCAGTTCCTCACGATGGGTGAAGCCGAAACTGTAGCCGAAGATCACAATGTTGTGAGGAGAGAACGGCTCACCATTATACTTATCCATCAAGGCTGCGATGCTACTTTCATTAAAGTCATGGTCTGGATTTATCATATAGAGGTGGTCCTCCTTCCAGTAGGCTTTATAATCGCCAAGCATCACTTCCTCGGCATCCTCGGTCAGGCCATATCCGTCAGCAACGAGCCATGTGCGAAGAACAGTCTCAATACCGAAATCTTCTACTCCTAACGGAGATAAAAGATCTTTAGATGGGTCAAACTGCTCCATCTGCAGCAAGGTGTCTTCCTTAGGCTCCTCCAAAGTGTAATGTTTGAAGCCAAGGTCACCTGCAAAGAGTGGATTGTCATCCTTAATCTTCTTAGCGGCACGCTTGATGCGCTCCATGCCGACTTCATCGATGGTCTTGTAGCCGGCTTTGGCAGCTTCTGAATTCTCTGAATATAATTCAGGAATTTGAACAAGAATGAAATGAATCTTATTTCCCATCGTATTTAGTTCCATAACAGCCTGAGCTGTAGTCGATGAACCACCGAAAAAATCAATGCAAATTACTTCCTTAGAACATGTTGGTGCAATTCCCTGTTCGATGATTTGTCTAACATAATCGACTGGCTTCGGGAAATCGAAATAATCTTTTCCATCAAAAAGTTCAATTACCTCTCTGGTGCCTTGACTACTATAAACTGTATCAAAGAACGTACTAAAACCTGTAAATTCACTTTGCACATCCTTTAAAAATTTCTTTCTTCTGGGTCTTCCATTTTTATTTTTTGGAAAAAGTACCTCCCCATTTTGCATTAACTGCTCCATTCTCGATCGCTCATATCGCCATCCTGTTGGTGGGCATTTATAGGTAATACCAGTTTGTGGATTAGTCAAGTCATAATGTAAATTAGGTCTTTGAGACTCTGTAGCCAGTCCAACCATATTATCGCTCATCCAATCACCTCGTGGATCATTATCCGGATTTGAGTATTTTGATTTATCAGAAAACTTTCCTCTAATTCTTCCTTCTTCCTCTTTGGAATAGCAAAACAAATAATCTTGGTCTCTTGAAACTCCATTTGTTGTACGGCTATCTACTTGCTGTCTTTTTTTCCACAAGAAAGTTCCAATGAAACATTGTTCACCAAACACCTCGTCACACAACCTCTTCAAATTAGCCTGCTCATTATCATCAATAGAAATAAAAATTACTCCATCATCAGTCAGCAAATCGCGTGCGAACGAAAGACGAGGCAACATAAAGGTGAGCCACGCGGCATGGCTGGCACTTCCACGACGAGTCATAGAGAGAATGCGCTCTGCACGCTCACGACTTACATCCAAGCGCTTGGCAAGCTCTTCAGCAGTGAAGTTGAACTTGTCATTATACACAAAGCCATCAGAGCCAGTGTTATAAGGAGGGTCGATATAAATCACCTTCACCTTGCCACTATACGATTTCACCAAATGCTGCAGCGCATCCAGATTATCACCACTGATATATACATTCTGGCTATCCTTGTTCTCTGGCTTAGCATTATGCTCCTCGTCAGGACGAATGAGCGTAGTGGTGTCCATGTTGGTAAGCATACGAGCGTAGTTCTTGCCCAACCAGTTGAAACCGCTTGTCTCATCCGTAATGGTAGTTCCTCCAGGCAATGCAGCCTTGAAAGCCTCTATGTCAAATTCGCCGTCAGCATGGAAGCACTGAGGGAAGTACTTCTTCAGCGCATCCATTTCTTTCTGTCCCGCTACTGCATCAGCGTTGTGATTCATTATATCTTTTATCATATTCAAGTCTTCTTATCGTTAATCGTTCACGGCCTCCAGACGCACCAGGTCGTTCACCTCCACACTTAGGAGCTTGGCAATTATCAGCAAGGTCTCTAATGAGGGCTGGCTGGCATTGGTACACCACTTGCTAACCGTAGCAGGGTCCTTGCCCAGCTGCTCCGCTAACCATTTGTTGGTCTTGTCCTTGTCAGCCAATGCGGCTTTGATTCTGTTCAACTTTCTGTTCATCGTGACTCATCTTTAGTGAATATTATATGATGCAAATATAGTCGATTCTTTCGAGAAACATGAACCATTCGCAATAAAAACAAGGTTGAGAGTGTATTTTTTATGTAGACAAGCAAGCATTCTTTCACCATTACTAAAAATAATCTTGACCACCAACTTATCAATAATTCTAAAATAACTATCGAACGGCAAGTCGGTCTCTTATTTGTAATTATACAATACGGCCTGCACGGGATGCTTACTCTACTCCTTTGACACTTCTATATTTGATTACAAGATACAAACGAATACACAACATTGAAGTATTACACTTTTCAAAACTTGTATAGAAAGCATGTTTAATGTCGTTTATTTTACTCCTAACATTATAATACTCTTATATCCTCCTTATCGAATTAATAAATATAACCATAATCCAAATAATCTTTATGCATTTTTACTATTTCAATATCAGAATCAAGCGCTTTAATGATTTTTTCTAAATATGATTTCTTAGTTCTATCAACATTACAACCAATTAAAATCCGTTTTATTCGAACAGTTAATTGGGGCCTCTTCTTTATAGTTCCTTCAACTTCTGGGCTTAAGAATCTTGTCTCCTGTTCGTAACTCCACATTTTGGCTTTTGTCTTTAACACCTCTTCTACAGAGGTGTTCTTACCAATTTCTGGCATTTTCTCAGAATACACTACTTCTACTTCCTTCCAAGTTTTTGAAGTAACCTCAACTTCTAAACAACACCCTTTATTTTCATTTGCATAGTGTGTCCACATCAACCCTATATTACCACTACGAGATAATGAACAAATATAAGTTTTCTTTTTCCCATTAACAATATTTTCCATCAACCCTTTTTCGATTTTCGGGTCATATTTATAATAACCTTCCGGTCATTCATTTCACTATAAAGTGCACCATATAATTTTCGATCTATAATAATAGAAAGAAACCGTTCAAGATTTTCCAAAGAACGGTATTTATAAAATAGGCCAGGTATACTAAAATTATTCTCCATAAAATATAAAATAGCCAAAGTCTCAAAAGTAAATAATCGTCATTCTTATTGTTCAAACCAACAAATCACATAGGAATAATATGACATCAATAATCCCTAGTTATTATGCAATCTTTTCGCCTTACGAGGTACAAATATAAAGGAACAAAACTTCCAAATTACTATTAGGAGTTCTTTCTATAGTAAAAAATGAAGCAATAATAAACAAGTGGCAAATAGACATTATTTATGTACTACACATCAATAACCGCTATTTATTTATCCCTTATACGCCCCATCCTTAGCCTCGAATATCACGCTCGGCTCTATTACTTCCACAGTGTGCCATACCCCTTTTGGTATCAGACATCCATACTTTGCCTCTGCTGGGCAAAGATGAATGCGTTGCACCTCGCGATATTCCACTTTGCGTACTACATCCTTAGAGTCCATACCCATAGGTATCGCATTGGATGACGAATTCTCGTATGTCACTACCTCCTCATATATCACTTCATCCAATTTTCCACACAAGCAGACAACTGTTTCTGTCGTGTCCTCATGACGATGAATAGGTACAACTGTTCCAGGCAATAGTGCATTCAACATTCGTTGACTAGTATCAGCCGAAGATGTGCGCAAATCAAAACTCTGACGCAATCTTGGATTCATTGTGGCTTGCTCAAAGAGCTTGCCTAAAAAGTCTTTATTAAATTCCATAATCATTCGTTATTAGGTAGGTGATGTGCCTTTCTTGGCACAAATAAGTAAGCACAAAATAGCTTAATACTATTAAGTATATGCAGTAAAACTGAATTCTTAATCTTCATTATCTTCCAAAAATTGTAGCTGGTTTCATTAAATGACTCTTAATCTGAGCACAAAATGTAGAAAAAACACTATCGCTATACACAATCCTGTGTTTCCACAAATTGCTTTTCCATAATTTATACCGATTTATTACATAAGCAATACCCTTACTATCGTTAGCTTCATCTGTTGGATGTAGGATATTGTCAAGCACCTTGTCAATCAAGCCATGATTACATTTCTGAAAATCCTCATATTCATTAGGGATATGAAAGACGTCTTTCTCAAATGTCAGTTGCCTTATTGCAATAAACGCCATACACAAAACGAACTTTTCCATTCCCATTTTTTTTACAATGTTCCAAAAGTAATCCCAATCTATATCTTTGTGTCGCTTTTCTACGAACAATGCCCAATCAAGCAGTTGACGTAAATTGAGATGCTCTGCGGCAAAATGGATCGCATTATGGCGTGCAACAAAAAGACAATTAAGCAAAGGAGAAGGGAATAGCAGTTTTGCACCATTATCAAAAGTAAATTCCTCATTTCCCTTCAAAGCCAGAGTCTTAAATTCATTTTCAATCAAACGATTTGAACGATGAGAATGAACATTGACAAAATCATAATGATTTTCAACCATTATGCCTTTATAGGTAAAAACGGAATGATGATGGTGTGAATTATCAACCTGTATTCCGAACTTTTCCGTCATTAACTTATCCGCATATTTCCATGCTGGTTGGCTTTTCTCTTTACCTTCAGAATTCATAAACATCAGATATATATCTATGTCTCCTGTTGGTCGATGATTGGGATTTGGCCAGTATTTTGATAACCCATAACCTTTCAACAACATCATTTGATAACCAGCTTTTTGATAGAAAGCAGCCAGTTCAGCAATTATGCTTTCATGTTTGGTATATTGCCTTTCCATATTAAGCACCATACTGAGCCATTTTAGCTTATCCATCTTGCCAATGCCTTTATTGTCTTGACAAGGCTCTGAGGCTAATGATTTGTTCAAACCATCTAAAACCACAGAAGGAACACACTGTTTCATTGACATGTCAAACAATATGTTCCATTCTAAAGTATTGGGCAAAGTACATTTAGTACTTTTACCCAATGCTATTTTTATAAGGTTTAATAATAGTTTCTCGTTAGATGCTATCATTAAATGCTATTTACGATTTCTACGAAATTTTCTATTACATACTCCAAGTCCTCATCCGTCATTTTCGTGTTCAACGGCAAAGTAACCTCATTGACAAACATATTATAAGCGTTAGGGAAATTCTTGATGTCAAAGCCCAATTTCTTATAGGCAGTCATCATTGGCAGCGGTTTGTAGTGAACATTCGTTGCGATGCCACGTTCCGCCATCTTTTCAATCACCTTGTTCGTTTCTTCTCGTGTTTTACCCAAAAGACGAACCAAATACAAGTGCCCAGAAGATGAATGCTCTTCATTATAATGATTCAGCACTGCTACGTTTAATGGCTTTAATGCCTCGTCATAACGCTCTATCATCTTGCGTCTGCGCTCCAGCATACCATTGTAACGCTGCATCTGCACCAGTCCGATAGCAGCCACAACATCCGTCATATTACACTTATACCACGTGCCGATGATGTCATACTCCCAAGCTCCGAGTTTTGTCTTAGCCAACGCATCCTTGTTCTGACCATGCAGACTCAACAGCTGCGTCTTACGATAAAGGTTCTCATTCCAAGTCTCGCCCTCTATCTCAGGTACACCACTAAAGGCATTATCTACATTCTTGTCAAGCACCTTCACCACCTTCTCGTTACCGAAAGGCAAGTTCCACGACAAGGCTCCTCCCTCAGCTGTAGTAAGATTCTTTACAGCATGAAACGAGAAGGATGAGAAATCGGCAATTGCTCCCACCATCTTTCCCTTGCGCGAAGCGCCAAAGGCATGAGCGGCATCACAGCAAATGGCAATACGGCCAAGCATTTTTTGCAGGTCAGTCTTAGGAGTGAAGATGTCTTTCTTGCTTTTCACGATGCTAAACAGTCTGTCGTAGTCGCAAGGAATACCTGCCAAGTCAACAGGAATAATCGCCTTAGTATTAGTAGTGATAGCCTTCTCCACAGCCTCATAGTCCATTTCAAGGCAATCCTTCTGCACATCCACAAACACGAGCTTGGCTCCCACATGCTCCACAATAGAAGCACTTGCTGTATAGGTATAGGCAGGCACAATCACCTCGTCACCCTCACCAACGCCCAGCAGTCTAAGAGCCATTTCGCCACAAGCAGTTTGCGAGTTAAGGCATACAGCCTTCTGCACACCAACAAACTCGGCTACTTCTTTCTCCAACTTCTTTGTGCGCGGTCCGGTTGTAATCCAACCAGACAAAATAGCATCACGCACCTCTGCAGCCTCTGCCTCCGTCATATCAGGCGGAGAGAAAGGCACATTACGCAATTTCATTGTCATAATATGTGATATTAAATTAAAAAAATCAGTTTATAATTCAGCAACCGCTATAGGATAGTTACTTACATATTCCAAGATGGCATAATCATATACAGCATCACAATTCTCTTTTCCTGTGATGTTGTTATTGTTGCTGCCGTTATATAGAAAGAAATTAGAAACCAATAGCGCTTCACGAACAAAATCTTTATACAATTCTCTTATATCGCTAATCTCTGTAAAGCAGTTTAACGCTTTCTCTATTGGAGGCGTTCCATCACTTCCAGTTGCAGGCCTGTTTTTCATACGTTTAACAGTCAACTTGAATTGTTTTCTGTCTACAGACAACTCCATTTCAATAGAATATTTTATCGAAAAATCCCATTTTGAAGTCTGTTCATTAGTGGCAAAACCAATGTATTCCTTTATCCTCTTTTTTAGAGCAATAAAGTGAGTATCCAGCGTATTTGCATCTCGGTCGGAACGAAGTTTATCTCGATGTTTTCGGAATTCAAGCAAAGACATTATCGCAGATGCTTTGTTAGATTGAATTGGTTGACAAAAGTGCGCATCCTTTCACCTCGCGAGGTTAAACAATTATATCTCAACAACAATATTTCTCCCTCACTAAGTTGCCCTCTTATACTCTTAGCATATTCTACTCTATCTTGTTCGGTTAGCTTTATGTCTCCTTCTTCATCTACATTATCAGTTTCGCCTATGTATTTCGCCAATAAATATAAATTACGGAAATGTACTGACATTTCTCGCCTGTGTTCCGAATAAAATTCATCAAACGCATTTGTGGCACTCTTTACCCTATTCAAATAGGTTCGTTTGTCATTATATTTTGAATTTGAAAACTGATCTGCAAGATATTCAAGTGCTTCTGCTCCATGTATAACTATTGTTTTATGAATGATTATTTCTTTCTGAGTGCCACCATTTTTAATAATTTTCTTTTGAACTTGCTGTATTTCACATTGATAATTCAGCTTTGCTTGTTGATATATACTAAATAGCGTACCAAACTTATTATCGAATATCTGGAGAAAAGACTGATATATTGTTTTCTTGTTAGTATTAACAACATTTTTGTTCGTATCCATCACATCACCGTTTACGGATAATTGATTTCCAAGTGTTCTCACAAGGAGATAGGCAGAGTACGATGCAATCATAGTACCGAGAACACCTCCAATAAAATCACCATATGTACCAACAACATCATGCTTTATTACCCACTCCTTGTCTCCTTTATAAATATTATTGTTACAGAAAAGCCATACGCTAAGACCTATAAAGATCAAAGAAACTATGAAAGCAATTACAAATAGAATATCATTGGTTTTACCAGCACTTATTGCATGTTTTTTATTTTCTGACAAAAATTCTTTCTGGTTTATTTCAGAGTATTGAGTTTCCATTTCTTTATTTTAAATATATTATCTAAATCTTCAGAAGTAACACAAGTTTCAATCTCATCATAATTATTTCCTTTTGAAACATTGTTTCGCCAATGCAATGCTTGAAGATTTTCTATGGAATCCTCACCTCCTAATCTTTTTGGTTTAATATGATCAATAACCCAACCATATCTGCTATTTATACCATATTGATCGTATCTTATCCATGCCCCAGCAAAATCCTTTCGCCAAATATCAGGATTTCGGTTATTTACAGCAACTGCCTTTTGCCATACTTTTTCAACCAATTCGTCCATAATTACTCAAACTCTTTATAATCTCAACATACCTTGAAGTGCCGTAATCCTTTGTAAATTTCTGAAGAATCAACTTTCGGGCGTTATCTCCCATAGCCTTACATTCATCTCTGTTTTGCGACAAATGCTTTATTAATCCTGCAAAAGCATCCGCATCACCAGCAGGAGCATACATACCACACTTATGATTCTCCAATATATATGTCAGTTCGCCCTTATCAAAACTTGCAACTACAGCACGTCCTGCCGACATAATTGAAAGCATTTTGCTTGGCATAGCAGCACCACCAAGACCAGGTTTGCAACTTACTACACAAACATCACCTAAGCCATATACTTGCGACACCCTTTCCATAGGCTGCAAGGGGAAGAACTTTACATTGTCGAGTTTAAGGTCATTTACCTTTGCAACAAATTGATCTTTAAGTCCACCTGTACCAAAAATTAAGAACTCAACATTGTTCTCTTCTTTCAGCACGTTAGCTGCATCAATTATAACATCGATATTCTGAGCATTTCCCAAGTTTCCAGCATATACCACATGAAACTTGTCACGACTAATCCCGAATTCATCAAAAAGCGGATTGTTCTCTTTTGAAACAGGTACAACCGCATTCTCATCTACCCAGTTATATACGACTTCAATCTTTTCTTCTGGAACACCTTTAGCCATTATGTTCTTTTTAAAGTCTTCTGATATTACAATAATCTTATCAGCCTTGCTGTATGTGTAATTTTCTATTTTCTTGCCTATTTTATACAACAAAGCCCCTTGCTTAGAAAGACCAGTACCAACCAATGAATCGGGGAATATATCTTGTAAGTTATATATAAAAGGTACATTATGTTTTTTCTTTAAGAAACCACCTAACAAACCTTGTATCGGTGGAGTACTAACTAAGAAGATACAATCAACATGCTTCTGCTTGCAGCCATAATAATACTGTTTGACAAATCCTAAAAAATATCTTAAAGCTCTACAAATAGGATTTTTCCCTTCTTTCATCAATGAATAACGTACCACATGCATCTTATTGTGATACATAGTCTCACGTTTACGATTTTTATACTCGCTACGTACCTCATCTGTAATACCTCTTGTTGGCATTGGAGTATATAATACCATATTTATATTGGCATTTGCAAACGCCTCATATCTATGATGATCCAACAAACTGCTTGACTGAGATTCTGGTGTAAAATATGGAGGTAATAATAATAATTTCATTAGAGTTTCTTGATTAATCTATACATTTTACGATTTGGATATGTAACAAACTCATACAATATTTTATATCCCATTGAATTGTAGAAGCCTACTGCTTTATTGTTATTATCGTAATCAGTAGTTAGAGAAACATAAATGACTCCCTCTTTTTTCATTACAAGTTCAGAAGCCGTCAACAATTTCTTTCCAACCCCTTTGCCCTGTGCAGTTCTACCAACACCTATTGAATAAAGTTCGGCATATTCTTCATCGTCCTTTATACCTTCTCCTTTTTTTGATAAATTCTTTACTAAACGAAGTAAAGAGCTAGGTCTACAAAATAACATTTTTAAAGAAAGCATACCAAAAGCAAACAGATTGCTTTTAATAAGTCTACCGTTAAAACCTTTACTTAACTTGGAAGATGCAGAAAAACCTTTTATAATGTTATTCTCCTCTGCTACCATTGTAACGGTTTCTTTGTTCTTTATAAAACAAGAATAATAAAATTTCAAGAAATCCCTGCCAAGACTTGTTAAGAAGAAGCCCTTGAATGCATCTAAATGAATTTCTACAATTGCATTTACATCATTTACTGTTGCTTTGCGAATATTCATACTATTAACGTTCTGTTACAATTACCATAAAAGTTTTAAATATTAGTTTTATGTCATACAAAAAACTTGCATTATGGACATATTCAAGATAGAGTTTAATTTTTTCTTGCATTATTACATTTATATAATAGTTTTCAGGATCTTTAGCTTTTTCAATCAACTCGTTCTCATTACGAAATTTAATGCTTGCAGGATCGGTAATTCCAGGACGAACATCCAATACATGCATCTGTTCGGGAGTCCAATAATTCACATAATGGCGTACTTCTGGACGAGGGCCCACTAAACTCATGTCGCCAGTAAACACGTTTATCAACTGTGGCAGTTCGTCAAACTTATACTTACGAATATAATATCCAGAACGTGTAACACGAGGGTCACGACCACCTATTGTCACTAACGAACCTTTGTCAGCACCAATCCGCATTGACCGAAATTTGAATATACGGAAATCCTTATTTCTGCGCCCCACACGCACCTGACGATAAAACACAGGACCTTTGGAATCTAGTTTTATCCAAATAGCTAAAAGAATAAAAACTGGGCTTAAAATAATCAAACCACATCCACTTGCTAAAATATCAAATAATCGTTTCATAAAGTTTGCATCTTAATTACTTCGTATCTTCACAACTATACAAAATTACTTTTTATCAGCAATGAAGATACTTTTCTAAATTTAATCTTAATTTAATACTTACGCTTTACATATTATCATTGTACTTTAGGCTTATTAGCCTCTGTTATATCAGTCACATACTTTCCTACTACACGAGCATGAT
>OLRN01001078.1_pt1 | contig 16085 bp, 18 predicted proteins | sample 1673001 | NCBI WGS metagenome assembly OLRN01 (sample SAMEA3136745, study PRJEB25190) | human gut metagenome | biome: human gut; feature: human-associated habitat; material: faeces | place: Austria | collected 2013 | reverse complement strand
ACCGTAATTTATATCGGAATAGCCAATATTGCGGGTGTGTTTGGTTTTACACCACCTACCAAGGATATGAATGTGACCATAGCACTTTCGCTTATGAGCATAATTCTGATTGAGTACTCAGGTTTTCACAAACGGGGACTTAAAGGTTTTTTGCATAGTTTTGCAGAACCGGTTCCGATCATGCTTCCGATCAATATACTGGAACTGGCAATCAGGCCGACATCATTATGTATGCGATTATTTGGTAACGTTCTTGGAAGTTTTGTAGTTATGAAACTGTTGGAGTTTATATGTCCGGCAATTCTTCCATTACCATTCAGCCTGTATTTTGATTTCTTTGACGGATTCATTCAGGCGTACGTATTTGTGTTCTTAACATCACTGTTTATCAAGGAAGCAATCGAGTAAACAGATGTTTAAGCAGGATTCAATATTTATTTGAAATTTAAATTTTGTCAATTCAGGAGGAAAAAATTATGTCAACATTAGTAGCAATCGGAGCAGCTATCGCAGTACTTACAGGTATCGGAGCAGGTATTGGTATCGGTATCGCAACCTCTAAGGCAGTAGAAGCTATCGCAAGACAGCCGGAAGCAGAAAGCAAAATCAGCAAATCCCTTCTTCTTGGTTGTGCACTGGCAGAGGCAACCGCTATTTACGGTTTCGTTGTAGCACTGCTGATGGTAATTATGAAGTAAGACCCCTCGGGTCTGCTTTCAGAGCCTGGAAAGGCTCTCAGAATCTGAGAGAAAGGAGCGCAGCTTTCATGAGAAAGCTGTGAGAGTGGATATGCTAGATTTTGATATTTGGACCATTGTGTTTTCCGTCATCAATATCCTCGTGCTGTTTTTCTTTCTGAAAAAATTCCTGTTCGGCAGAGTCGGCGCTATGCTGGAAAAGCGTGCGCAGATGGTGCAGGCAGATATGGACCAGGCAAAGCAGAAGGCGGCAGAGGCCGAAAAGCTCAGAAGCGACTATGAGGAGACGCTGAACGGTGCAAAGCAGGAGGCAAAACAGATCATTGCCACCGCAGAACAGAATGCACACGCCCAGGGCAGCGAGATCACAGCCAAGGCACAGCAGCAGGCAGATACGCTCCTCAAAGAGGCACAGAAGGAGATCGAGCGGGAGCGCCGGCAGACACTGGACGGCGTTCAGGGCGAGATCGCCGATCTGGCGCTGGCAGCAGCATCCAAGCTGATGGAACAGAAGGTGGACGACCAGACCAACCGGGATCTGGTGAATGCGTTCCTGTCTGAGGAAGGAGCAGAAAAATGAATGGTGCAGTGACATCCTATGCGAATGTGCTGCTGACGCTTGCAAAGACGTCAGCCGACGTGGCGGATGCACAGACAACCTTTCAGAACTGCCCCCAGCTGACGGATGCCCTGAGCAACCCGACGATTCCCGAGGCGGAAAAGTTTGCGGTGATCGACCGGATCTTTCCGGCGTCGCTGCGCACCTTTCTGAAGGTTGTCTGCCAAAACGGTCAGATCGACAGCATACTGGATATTTTTTCAGAGTATCAAGCACTGGAACGGCAGCAGCGCCATTGTGCGCACGCCGTGCTGGAATATGTAACACCGCTGACAGAGGCGCAGCTCGCAGCGATGAAAAAGATGATCTGCGCAAAAACCGGCGAGCCGGAGGTTCAGCTGGAGCTGAAACAGAATCCGGCGCTGCTGGGCGGCTTTGTGCTGCATATCGGGGATGACGAGTACGATCGGAGTATGCGTGCATCCATCCGCAATATGCGCAAGAGCCTGATACGGAGGTGAGGGTAAGACATGAGTACCATGAATGCAAGTGAGATCATATCGGTCTTGAAAAGCGAGATCGAGGACTTCGACCGGAAGTCCGGCGTGCAGGAAACCGGTACAGTCGTTCGTGTGGGTGACGGTATCGCAACGGTATTCGGTATGCAGCACGCTATGTACGGCGAGCTGGTAGAATTTGAAACAGGTGTTCGGGGCATTGTCCAGAACCTGGAGACAAAGACCATTGGCGTCGTTCTGCTGGGCAGCGACTATGGCATTACAGAAGGGACTTCTGTTGTACGTACCGGCAAGCGTGCCGGCATCGGCGTGACCCAGAAAATGATCGGCAGAGTTGTCGGCGCACTGGGCAACCCGATCGACGGCGGTGATCCGCTGGAGGCAGAGGACTATTTCCCCATTGAGCATGAGGCACCGGGCGTTGCATACCGGAAATCGGTCAACGTGCCGCTGCAGACAGGTATCCTTTCCATCGACTCGATGTTCCCGATCGGTCGTGGTCAGCGTGAGCTGATTATCGGCGACCGTCAGACAGGTAAGACGTCGATCGCAGTGGATACCATCATTAACCAGAAGGGTCAGAACGTGATCTGTATTTACGTTGCGATCGGACAGAAGTCCTCTACCGTGGCAAAGATCGTTTCTACCCTGAAGAAAAACGGCGCAATGGACTATTCCATTGTAGTATCCGCATCCGCCAGCGAACCGGCTCCGGTACAGTATATCGCACCGTATGCCGGCACGGCAATCGCAGAATATTTCATGAGCCAGGGCAAGGACGTGCTGATCGTATACGATGATCTTTCCAAGCACGCTGTGGCATACCGTGCAATGTCCCTGCTGCTCCACCGTCCGCCTGGGCGTGAAGCTTATCCGGGTGACGTATTCTATCTGCACTCCCGTCTGCTGGAGCGCTCCTGCCGTCTGGACGATGCGCACGGCGGCGGTTCTATCACCGCACTGCCTATCATCGAGACCCAGGCAGGAGATATCTCCGCTTATATCCCGACCAATGTTATCTCTATCACAGACGGTCAGATCTTCCTGGAGAGCGAGTTGTTCAACGCCGGTATGCGTCCGGCAGTCAACGTCGGTCTGTCCGTATCCCGTGTCGGCGGCGCCGCACAGACCAAGGCGATGAAAAAAGCGTCCGGTCAGATGCGTGTGGATCTGGCACAGTTCCGTGAAATGGAAGTGTTCACCCAGTTCAGCTCGGATCTGGACCCGGCAACACAGGCAATGCTGGATCACGGCCATGTGCTGATGGAACTGCTGAAACAGCCGCTGTATCATCCGCTGGCAATGTGGAAAGAAGTTGTGATCCTTTCTGCGGCATCCAACGGACTGCTGGACGATGTGGCTCTGGCAGACCTGCGGTCGTTCCGTGAGGGTCTGATGAACTACGTTGAGGCAAACGGCGCAGCCATCGTAAAGGAAATCAACGAGACCGGAAAGCTTTCGGATGAATCCAGAGAAAAGCTTCTGGAACTGGTACGTACCTATAAAAAGCAGGTGAACTAAAATGGGCAATATGCGTGAGATCCGTGACCGGATCAAGAGCATCAACGACATTATGAAGATCACCAACGCCATGTATCTGATCTCCTCCTCAAAGCTGAAAAAGGCAAAGAAGGATCTTGCGGCAACACAGCCCTATTTCAACAAGCTGCTGTATGCGATGCGGAGTATTCTTTCCCGTGCGCCGGAGGACATCGATATGCGGTATTTCGACCGCCGGGAAGAGATCAAGCCCGAAGATCGAAAGGTCGGCTATATTGTCATTACAGCAGACAAGGGTATGTGCGGCTCCTATAACCACAACATCATCAAGCTGACGGAAGAGAAGATGGCGGCGCACAAGCAGAGCCATCTGTACGTCATGGGACAGGTGGGAAGAATGTACTTCCAGCGCCGTGCCAGAGCCGGAGAACTGGACGTGGATACTGAGTTTATCTATCCCACCCAGAACCCGACCCTCTATCGTTCCCGCCGCATTGCGGAACAGATGCTGAAAGCGTTTGATAACGGTGACCTGGATGATGTGTATATCATCTATACCGATATGGTTTCGTCCATTACCTTTGAACCGAAGATCCTACAGCTCCTGCCGCTGGATGCAGAGCATTTCGTACAGAGCGAGGGTGAAATAACACGGCACCACGAGGCTGTGTTCTCTCCCAGCCCCAACATCGTTATGGAACATCTGACCCCGAACTTTATGAAGGGCATGATCTATGGCGCAATGGTAGAGTCGTTCTGCAGCGAACAGCAGGCGAGAATGTCCGCAATGGACTCCGCTACCACCAGCGCAAAGGATATGCTGCAAAATCTGTCGCTCCAATATAACCGGGCGAGACAAGCAGCGATCACCCAGGAGATCACAGAGATCGTCAGCGGTGCAAACTCCGCAGAAATGTGAGGCGCTGCACCGAGTAATATGAATTGGAAGGCTTGGCAGCGGCGGAGTTCTGCCGCCGCCGTCCGGAAAGGAATGATGATATGGAAAAAGGGAAAATCGTGCAGGTTTTAGGACCTGTCATTGATGTGGCATTCCCGGGAAAGCTTCCGATGATCAAGGATGCACTCACCGTCGACAACGGCGGTAAAACCTGCGTGATGGAAGTTGCGCAGCATATGGGCAACGGCATTGTCCGCTGCATCAGCCTGTCCTCCACAGAGGGCTTTGCAAAGGATATGGAAGTCCTTGCGACCGGTTCCTGCATTAAGGTGCCGGTAGGCACAGCGACCTTGGGCAGAATGTTCAATGTGCTGGGTGAGGCGATTGACGATGCCGGTGAAGTCAAGACCGACGAAAAGTGGCCGATTCACCGTCCGGCACCGTCTTTCCGTGACCAGAGTCCGGTAGTTGAGATCCTGGAAACCGGTATCAAGGTCATCGACCTGCTGGCACCGTACGCCAAGGGCGGTAAAGTCGGTCTGTTCGGCGGCGCCGGCGTTGGTAAGACCGTCCTCATCCAGGAACTGATCCACAACGTCGCAACGGAACACGGCGGCTATTCCATCTTCACCGGTGTCGGTGAACGTTCCCGTGAGGGCAACGACCTGTGGAACGAAATGAAGGAGTCCGGCGTTATCGAAAAAACCGCCCTGGTGTTCGGTCAGATGAACGAACCGCCTGGGTCCCGTATGCGTGTGGCACAGACCGGTCTGACCATGGCGGAGTACTTCCGTGATGAAAAGCACCAGGACGTGCTGCTGTTTATCGACAACATTTTCCGTTATGTCCAGGCAGGTTCCGAGGTTTCGGCGCTGCTGGGACGTATGCCGTCTGCCGTTGGTTATCAGCCGACTCTGGCAAACGAAGTCGGCGAACTCCAGGAGCGAATCACTTCGACCAAGAATGGTTCTATCACCTCTGTCCAGGCAGTTTATGTGCCGGCAGATGACCTGACCGACCCGGCGCCGGCGACCACGTTCGCCCACCTGGATGCGACCACGGTATTGTCCCGTAAGATCGTAGAGCAGGGTATCTATCCGGCGGTAGATCCGCTGGAATCCACCTCTCGTATCCTGGAACCGGATGTTGTCGGCGAAGAACACTATCGTGTTGCCCGTAAGGTACAGGAGCTGCTGCAGCGGTATAAGGAACTGCAGGACATTATCGCAATCCTGGGTATGGAAGAACTGGACGAGGACGACAAGCTGGCAGTTTATCGTGCCCGTAAGATCCAGAAGTTCCTGTCTCAGCCGTTTAACGTGGCAGAGGTCTTTACCGGTTTGCCGGGCAAATATGTTCCGGTGCGTGAGACTATCCGTGGCTTTAAGATGATCGTCGAGGGTGCAATGGATGAACTGCCGGAAAATGCGTTCTTTAACGTAGGCACCATTGATGAGGCGATCGCAAAGGCAGAGGCGATGAAGCAGGAATCCAAGGAATCGTGAGGGATGTAGTATGGCGAATACATTTCAGCTGGAGATCCTGGCATCCGACCGTCCGTTTTATGTTGGCCCGGCAGAACAGCTGGTGTTCCCGACAGTGGATGGTTTGATGGGCATTCTGCCCGGACACGAGTCCATGGTCACGGTCGTCAGCCCGGGAGAACTGAAGTATCTGGTGGACGGACAGTGGCACTATGCCGCCATCAGCGACGGCTTTGCCGAAGTGCGCCGGGACTATGTGCTGGTGCTGGGCGATGCCATCGAGCTGCCGGAAGAGATCGACGCCAAGCGTGCCGCTGAGGCTGCGGAGCGTGCCAAGGAGCGTCTGCTCCACAAGCAGAGCATCATGCAGTATTATCACAGCCAGGCTGCGCTGAATCGTGCGATGAACCGTCTGAAGATCTCCAAACGGCATAACCATGAAATATGACTGGCGCTTTGCCGGAACGAAAAAAGTACCGCTTTCCGAGAGGAGAACGGTACTTTTTATTTGCATAAGGTGATTGCCGGAAAGAAGTTCCGCACAATATCGTATCCCAGCACGATGCCGACGGTGAGAAACAGCAGGGCATTGCTGCGTGGCAGGATGCGCCGGGGCTTTCCCACGGCGGTACAGACCAGCTCTGCATACAGGCAGGTCAGCGCCGCAAACAGAGTGAAGATCATAGGATTATAACCGATGGAGCGCAGCGGATGCCCCTGCAGCAGCGCCAGCACGGCACGGGTGTTGCCGCAGGCAGGGCAGAGAAAACCGGTGAGCTGGTGAAAGCGGCACTGGGGCAGCGGCAGCACAGCCAGCCAGTGTCCCAAGGGCTGATGCAGGCACAGCAGGACGGCTGCACCCAGTCCCAGCCCGATGCTCCAGCCGACAGCCAGGCGGCGTGTCACTGCCGCAGCGGCGTCCCCGTGTTGTCCCGGAAACTGCCCAGCAGAATGGTGATGAGGTCGACGAGTGTGCCGATGCCGCCGAGACCGCCGGTGAGCAGCCAGAGCAGTCCTGTGCCGATTTTTCCCACATAAAAGCGGTGCAGTCCGCCCAGCCCGAAAAAGCCCAGGATGCACAGGATCAGTGCGGTGAATTTGTGCTTGTCGCTTGTGAGGGTGACATATTGTGCCATAAGATCAGATCCTTTCTGAAAGGAAACGGTGTTTTTCTGTATCATACCAGATTTCCGGGGAAATGTCAAGGTGTTGGAGGGTGGGACTTTCGATGTTGCCTCCTCATCATTTGGAAAACGCATCGTAGGGGCGAACGTTGTCCGCCCGTGACTCCACCGGCACTGCGTGCCACCTTTTCTAAAAGAGGAGGCTTTACACATTGTCCCCCTTGAAAAGGGGGATGTCAGCGTAGCTGACAGGGGGGATTTGTAGGGGCGAACGTTGTTCGCCCGGTAATCCTTTGCTATTCCGGAAAACACTGCCCTAGGGAAAACTCGTTCAACCCGTCCGGCGGAATCGCTCGTTCCTCGCTGTCCGCCTGGGGCTTGCAAACGCTTTTGTTTGCCCTTTCCTGTATGTGCAGTGTTGGCATTCTGGGCGTTTGCTGCAAAAGTCTCCTCTTTTAGAGGAGATGCCCGACAGGGCAGAGGAGTCGATTTGTTTCCCTTGAAAAGAGAAATGTAGGGGGCGATGCCCAGCCCGTCGCCCAGCGGAAATGGCGACGGCAGACTTGCCCAAGGATAGCAAGCCACATCGACCCGACCTTTTTCCAAAAAGAAAAGGCATCCCAACGGGCGAACAGCATTCACCCTACGATGAAAAATCCACGCCATGAAAACACAGGATACCCCGCAGTTTGTCCCATCAGAAAATGCTTGCCTTTTCCGAAAAGCCGTGGTATAATAGAGGACAGGGGTAACTGCACCGGGATACGCTTTGGCTGGTGCAGCGGAGATCCACGGGTGCAGGGGGACGCTGTGCAGCGCTCTGAGGGGAATGCACCGGGATCGTGACAGAAACACGCCCTTTTGTGAAAGGAGTTTTCATGCAAAAGAAAATGATGGCTGCCTTTGCTGCACTCTGCACCATGGCGGCTTTGATGACAGGCTGTACAGACGTTTCCGACGGCAGCCAGACCCAGGTGGACATGAATGCGGCAACTACCGCCGCCGAGACCACTGCTCCGGCAGAGACCGCCGAGACCGAGCCTGCGGCAGAAACTGCCGCAGTCGATACCGACCTCTCCGCACCGGAAGAGGAAAGCACCGCCGAGACCACAGATGCTCCGGCGGCACAGAGCCAGGAGACCATCGGTGACACCGGCATGACTGCCGACCAGTGGGTGGCGCAGGCACAGCAGATCTACGACACCGCCTGCCAGACCTATTACACCTATCGCTGCACCAGCGACTGTTTCACCTATGACAACAGCGACACCACCGAAGACGGCTATGTGCGCATCACCAGCTGCGACTCCATCGAGGCGGCAGAGGCGGAATACTATTCTGTCTTTGCGCAGTCCGGACATGAATCCGACTTCGACGGAATGTTCCAGATGGTAGACGACAAGCTCTACGGCAGACTGGGCGACCGTGGCGCCGATATTTCCTATGTCTCCGCAAAGGTGACGGCGCTCACCGCAAGCACAGACAGCACGCTGACCTTCTCCGTCACTGCCTCCTATGAAGAGCCGGACAGCGGCAACACCTCAGAGCAGACCGACACCTTCACCCTGGTCATGGAGCGTGGCGCATGGCGTGTGGGTCAGTTCACCATGCCGTATTAAGGAGGCTGTACCATGTTTCAGAAATTGTTGGCAGGCATCACTGCCGCAGCGCTCTGCTGCACCATGCCGGGGCTGTACTGGGCTGCGTCCGCTGAAGAGCAGCAGCCCACGGTAAAGACCATCCAGCTGGACAAAAGCGACCGGCTCTCCGGCACAGGCGGCACAAAGCCCATCCCGGAAAGCCAGATCACAGGCAGGATCAGCGTTTCGGTGCAGGACAATCCGGTGCATCTCAAGGTGACCAAGTATTCCTCCGAAAAGCCGTCCGTCTACTACGATCTGGACTTAGCGCCGGCGGAAGATGCGGATATCACGGAATACGTGCTGCTGCTGGACTACAACGAAGTGCCGCTGGATCCGTCGCTGTTCAGGAATACATACACGACCCAGGCGCTCACCTGCACGTATGCGTCTGTCTATAATGTCACCATCAGCGAGCCGGCAACGGACGACGCTGTGTTCGAGGACAAGAACGTCATCATCGCTGACCCCAAGTCGGAGGCATCGGTGGTGGGAAACAGCACCTACTATTATAATGTCATATTCCCGGACGGGATGGACACGCCGGTCTCTGCCACCTCTGCCCGGTCGGAGGTCACAGATGACGGGGACTGGAACGTCAGCCGTGAAATTTCCCTGCTGTATCGTCCCTATGCCCTGGGCAACGTGGACAACAGCGGCAAGATTGATGCCACGGACACCTTTTATCTGATGTATTACATCGCCCTGCGTGCCGTGGGACAGGAGCCGCCGGCAGAGGTCGTTCCGGAGGCGTGCGACATCGACAAGAACGGCACAGTGGACTCTACCGACCTGTTCTATCTTATGGTGTATATCGCATACGGCGGCGCAGGAATGCCGCTGACGTTCGACCAGATCGTTTCCGGAAACTTCTGAGTTCCGGATGCTCTGCAAAATGCACAAAACGAATGGTCATATTTTGTTGAAGTTCGCATCATAAAATGGTTGACATTTTCGGGGAAATAGCGTATACTATAACTAGAACCTGGTTTTGTCGAATTTTGTCGAACTATGTTGAAATGTGTCGGAAAAAAGTTCACGATATTTTGTCGAATTCTTCTTTTTCTATTGACTTTTCGAAAATCATAGTGTATACTAAAGATAGAGAAAGGCGCTTTTCTAAAAACAGGATTAGAAAGGGATTCATTGATATGAAAAAGAAGATTTTATCGAAAGCCGCTGCTGTTCTGGCAGTTGGCGCAATTGTAACCGGTCTGTCCGGAGCAATGGCTGTTCCGGCAAGTGCAATTGATATTTCGTCCGTTCCGGGATCGAAGTTTCAGTACACAGTGACTACGAAGAAGGTATCTTCAACAAAGTTTAATGTTACATTTAGCGTTATTAATAACCCTGGTGTATCTAATTTTCAATTTTCCATTGTTGGAGATTCTGGATTAAAACGCAACGACGTTGTTGATTCTAATTATCCTCAAGGTTCTTTGTTTATACCAGCAACTAAAGATGGAACAGGTAATATTACTTATGTTGCACCTAACAGAACAACCTATGATAAATTATCATTTACATTCGAATTTGAAGTAACTAGCAATTTTTCAGCAGAACATAAACTTCAAGCAGGAGCATATGTGTATAACAGTATTCCTGAAAATATATCTTATAGTGGTACCGATGCTTCACTTGATGATGCCACTATTATGGTTACACCTTCTCAAAGTGTAAGATTAGGTGATGTAGACTGTAATGGTAAAATTGATTCTACGGATGTTTTTTATCTGAGACAAATGGTTTTGGAAGCACCAAACAATAAATTAAGCACTACATACCTGGATCGTCAATTAAAGAATACAAGCAGCAGCTGGTACAAGAGTTATTCCTTTATGAAATGCGCTGCTGTGGCTGATATCAATCATGATGAGTGGATTCAGAGTGATGATACGGATGCCTTGATGTTATATGTTGCACAAAAAGGTGCAGGTGTTGCAACCAGCAACAAGGAAATCAATACACTGTTCCCCGTAACAGTTGTATATGATAATTAAAGGAGGGCTTTATATGAAAATGAGAAAGGTAATTTCAGCCGTATTGGCAGGTGTTCTGGCTCTGTCCGCACTTCCCATCTCTGCCATGAGCGCCAGCGCTGAGGGAGCATATGCGCCGGGCGATGTGGATATGGATGGCTTTGTGACCGGACATGATGCGGCTATGGTAAGTCGTGCGCTTTATGTGGACAACAACCTGCTGACCAGTGAGCAGAAAAAGCTTGCCGATGTCAACGGAGATGGAAAAATCACACAGGAAGATGCAGACTGGATTCATGAAAACCAGGTGTACAACCTGGGACAATTATTCAAAGATCAGCCACGGCTTGATTCAACTTCTGTTTTTTACCAGCTTTATTATGTGGCCAAAAAGGGTGCAGGTATTCCGTATGAAATAACTGAACCAGAAGAACTTGCGGAAGATTACTACCATTCAACATTAGACGACAGTATGGACAACGGAAAAATATCACAAGTCTACGTTAACTTGTTAGATGTAGACGGCGACGGAGAAATTACAGCGAATGACATTTTTGCATCTCTGTTTTCTTGTGCTATCCGTGGTGTAGGTTATACAAAAGAGATTTATTTCGTACAGGGTCGTTATGACTTGGATGCAAGTTTAATCAATGTGATCTGCGAGAAAGACGAATCCGGCAGTCTGGCATATTCCCGTGATCATACTGTTATGCCGGATGATATAAAAGCAATGTTAAACGTGGATTAAGTTTTATCTTGTCCCCGTTTTAAGTGTGAAAAGAGCCGCAGGCAGAAACGCCTGCGGCTTTTTCATTTGCGTAAAACCGTGACCGCCGCAGACAGACACAAACAAAACGACTCCTCACCAACTTTCCGGTCAGGACAGCCGCTAAATCTGGTATGCAAAAAAAACGCAAAACTGGTAATTGTAATAGTGCCAATTCTGTGATATCCTAAAGGAAGTAGCTTTGGAAATTCCAGAGCAAACCGAAATTGATGGAGGAATCACCATGGGAAATCGTTATGAACTGAACAAAAACCTGGCGCAGATGCTCAAGGGCGGCGTCATTATGGACGTAACTACACCGGAACAGGCAAAGATCGCAGAGGCAGCCGGCGCTTGTGCTGTTATGGCACTGGAGCGCATCCCGGCAGACATCCGTGCAGCCGGCGGCGTATCCCGTATGAGCGACCCGAAAATGATCCGTGGCATCCAGGAGGCTGTCAGCATCCCGGTCATGGCAAAGTGCCGTATCGGTCACTTCGCAGAGGCACAGATCCTGCAGGCGATCGAGATCGATTACATCGACGAGAGCGAAGTGCTGTCTCCGGCGGATGACAAGTATCACATCGACAAGACCAAGTTCGACGTGCCGTTTGTCTGCGGCGCAAAGGATCTGGGCGAGGCACTGCGCCGCATCAACGAGGGCGCATCCATGATCCGCACCAAGGGCGAACCGGGTACCGGTGACGTGGTACAGGCTGTACGCCATATGCGCATGATGCAGGCAGAGATCCGCCGTCTCCAGTCTATGGCAGAGGACGAGCTGTTCGACGCTGCCAAGGAACTGCGTGTACCGTATGATCTGGTACAGTATGTTCACGACAACGGCAAGCTGCCGGTAGTCAACTTTGCAGCAGGCGGCGTAGCAACTCCGGCAGACGCAGCACTGATGATGCAGCTGGGCGCTGAGGGCGTGTTCGTAGGCTCCGGTATCTTCAAGTCCGGCGATCCGGCAAAGCGTGCCGCAGCGATCGTAAAGGCTGTCACCAACTTCCAGGATGCCAAGATGCTGGCAGAGCTTTCCACCGACCTGGGCGAAGCAATGGTCGGCATCAACGAACAGGAGATCTCCCTGCTCATGGCGGAGCGTGGTAAGTAATGCGCATCGGTATTCTGGCACTGCAGGGTGCATTCGCAGAACACAGCGCCATTTTGCAAAAGCTGGGTGCAGACAGTTTTGAAATCCGGCAAAAGCGTGATCTGGCGCAGCCTATGGACGGGCTTATCATTCCCGGCGGCGAAAGCACCGTCATGGGAAAACTGCTGAAAGAGCTGGACTGTTATGACGAAGTGCGCAGCCGCATCGAAAACGGACTGCCGGTATTCGGCACCTGCGCCGGTTTGATCCTGCTGGCGAAAGAGGCAGAGGGCGGAAAGGTACAGCTGGGAACCATGGACATCGTGGCCCGGCGCAACGCCTACGGCAGACAGCTGGGCAGCTTTTCCACCACCGCAGAGATGAAGGGCGTGGGCGAAGTCCCCATGGTATTCATCCGTGCGCCCTATATCACTTCCGTTTCCGGCAGCACAGAAGTTCTGGCAGAAGTGGACGGCAAGATCGTGGCAGCCAGAGAGGGCAGCCAGCTGGTTACGGCGTTCCATCCGGAACTGACGGAGGATACCCGTGTGCATGGCTATTTCCTGCACATGGTGGAAGAGGCAAAGGCGTGACCTGCTCCAAACGATAACATAAAATGAGAAAACCGCATCGCTTTTCGGAAACATCCGATGAACGATGCGGCTTTTTTGTTTTGGTATCAACCAGTTTTCTCTGCCGCTTTCAGTTGCCGCAGATAGCGGTTCAGAAAGGCGTAAAAGCTGCACACTGCCTCCTGCACTCTGGCGTGGCGGTGGAGCTGCAGGATGATGGCACGCTGACAGGTCGGCTCGGCAATGGGCATCAGCCGAATCTGTTCCATGCTGTCTGTACTCCAGGTATAGTGCGGCCAGAATCCCACGCCAAGACCGCTGGCGATCAGGTTCTTTACCGTGTCGGGGCTGTCGCTCTCGTAGATGATGTGCGGCACAAAGCCTGCCTGCATACAATAGCGGTCACAGATGGTGCGGATGCTCCGGGAACCGGACAGGCTGATAAAGTCCTGGTGGGCGAAGTCTTTCAGCCGGACGCTCTCTTCGCTGGCATAGGGCGAATCTGCCGGCACTGCCAGAAAGATGCGTTCCTTGAACAGCTCATAGCGGTCTTTGTTGCCGGCAGGAATCTGGAAATTCTCCCGTGTGAAAACCGTGATGTCCGCATCCTCGCACTGGGAGTTCTGGAAAAGCTGAAAGTTCAGCCCGTCGTGATCTTTCTTATAGGAGATCAGCGCCTGGGTCACCAGCGTCGATGCCGCCAGCACGTTCAGACGGATGGTGGTCTCCCGTTCCTGCGCCAGCTGCTGGAGCTGGTTCGGAATCTGGTGCAGCGTCTTTAACACAGGAGTCAGCGCCTCCTGGAGTGCGACGCCGTATTCCGTGAGCGCAATGTTTCTGCCGCTGTGATAGAACAAGGGTACGCCCAGTTCCTTTTCCAGCCGGCGGATGCTCTGGGTCAGAGACGGCTGTGCGATGTGCAGCTGCTCTGCGGTACGTGTCATATGCTGGTTCTGTGCCACCGCATAGAAATATTCCAGCTGCAAAAGTTCCATGCTTATTTCCGCACGGTGTCGCAGCTTGTGCCTGCGCCGGCAAGCTTTTGCAGCTTTACAGCGCACCAGCCGGATGCCTCACGGCGCTCCAGGACGGCGAAGTCATAGGCAGTCACGGTATCCAGCACCTCGTCTGCACGCTCTGTGATGATGCCGGACAGAATGAGGATGCCGTTGTCTTTCAGAAAACCGGGGAAAAGAGGCGCCATGCCCTTGATGACATCTGCCACGATATTGGCAGTTATCACGTCATAGCCGCTGCCGATCTCCTGCCGCAGTGTCTCGTCCGAAATGATGTTGCCGCAGGAAATGGTATAGCGCTCCGGATCCAGGTGGTTTTCGGCGGCATTTTCCCTGGCGATGCGTGTAGCGTTTTCCTCAATGTCCACGGCGTATGCCTCTTTCGCACCCAGGAGCATTCCCCCGATGAACAGGATGCCGCTGCCGCAGCCCAGATCCAGCAGGCGGGTGGAATCGGGAACGATCTCGTTTTCCATCAGCTCCAGGCACAGCCGGGTGGTGTGGTGCTGTCCGGTGCCGAAGCTGCTCGCCGGGTCGATCTCCAGGATCGTTCTGCCCTCTGCCGCAGCGGTGGGTTCTTCCCAGCTGGGCTTGATGTACAGCTTTTTCCCCACCGGGAAAGGCTTGAAGTACTGTTTCCAGTTGTTCGCCCAGTCCTCTTCCCGGATGCCGGAGCAGACTGCTTCCAGTCTGCCGTACTGCCCTTCGGTGTCCTCGGCTTTCATCTGCGCCAGCATCGCACGGAGTGCCGCCAGCGTCTCTGCGCCCTGGGCATCCTCCGGCAGATAGACGGTGACGCAGGTCTCACAGCTGGCAAGCTCCATGAGACCGTCCTCCAGATAGTCCCACTTGCCGTCCTTTTGTTCCAGGAATTCCTGGAAGTCCTCGGCGTCCTGTACCATGCAGCCACGGATGCCCAGATCCTGGAGCCGCACGCTCAGCAGGTCAATGGCAGGGGTGGCGGTGTAAATATCTACTTGTGTCCAATTCATGCGAGTTCTCCTTTTTGTTCCTGCCGCTTGCGGACATTTTCTTCCTGGATCTGTCTGCCCTCGGCGATAAGATATTGCAGCCGTTCTTCGTCACGCTGTTTCAGCGCATCCCGATAGTCGGTCAGGTTTTCGATGAGCAGATCCAGGTGGTACAGCAGGTTGTCCCGGTTGTCCAGGAACAGCAGCGCCCACATGGACTCATCCATGGTGGCAACACGGGTCATATCCTGAAAGCTGCCGCCGGAAAAGGAAAGGGCATCGTCCATGCAGAAATCCTTGACATAGGAGCTGGAAACCACGTGCGCCAGCTGAGAGGTGTAGGCGATCATGTTGTCGTGCCACATCGGGGTCGCCGTCACGATCTTGCCGAATCCCATCTGCTTTGCCAGTTCCTTGACGGTATCCAGCGCCGCCTCGTCTGTGCCGTCCACAGGTGTTACGATCAGATTGGCATTCTGAAACAGGTCGGGGATGCTGGCATAATAGCCGTTTTTCTCCCTGCCTGCCATGGGGTGCGTTCCCACATAGCGCACGCCGGCTTTCTGGCAGCGGTACGTGAGATCACGCACCATGCGCCCTTTCAAGCCGCAGGTGTCCACCAGGATCGTCCCTGCCGGGATCTTAGGCAGCGCCTCCTGTACCATCTGCACAGCGATGCGGTGATGCAGGCAGAGAATGATCATATCGTATGTGCCGTCTGTCATGGTGCCTGCGCCATCGATTGCGCCGTCTGCCGCAGCATCCTCCAGGACTTTGGGCTGTATGTCACAGCCATAAACGGCATGGGATGTGGCGGCTTTGATGGATTTGCAGATCGAACCGCCGATGAGTCCCATGCCGACTACTAAGATTCGCATGATACGTTCCTCCATAATCTGTTTGGTATAATAGTATTGTAGCACGAATCGGGGAAAACGTCAAGGCGGCGGCTTGAATGCGGCGCAAATTCCCCTATCCCCTTTCGGCACAGGGCGCAAAAAAGCCGCAGACGTTGTGCCTGCGGCTCTTGAAGTTGCATTCAGTTCAAAAAGCACTTACTTAACCAAATCGCTAAGGTCATCCTTGACAAGAACAGCATCTTTCGGTGTTCCGTAAATTTTTGCAAATTCTGTGATATCATAATCATATCGACCGGTTGCAAAGTAACGGCTCAAATCAAAACCCGCACCTTTATGTCCGATATAAGCGCCTAAACCATTGATATCATCCAGATCAATTTTTCCGTCACCTGTTACATCCAGCA
>OLRN01001076.1_pt1 | contig 16104 bp, 14 predicted proteins | sample 1673001 | NCBI WGS metagenome assembly OLRN01 (sample SAMEA3136745, study PRJEB25190) | human gut metagenome | biome: human gut; feature: human-associated habitat; material: faeces | place: Austria | collected 2013 | reverse complement strand
GGTTTTTATTTGATCCGTATCTGGCGTCCCTGTTCCAGCTCCTCGCCGGGCCTGAGCTTGTTGAGCTTTTCGATCGACCGCGTGCGGATGGCGTAGGACTGGCCGACGGAGTAGGCCGTCTCGCCCCGGCGCGCGATGTGGTGCCGGGAGTTGCCCGTCCAGCGCTTCTTCTTGCGCTCGATGTAGACCGTCTCGCCCGGCACGGGCTGCGCCTGTTTGTCTTTCAGATCGTTGAACTTGCGCAGGTTGCGCGGCGAAATGCGGAATTTGCGGCCGATGTTCTCGAACGTGTCGTTCTCCTTGGCCAGCACGTAGTGCACGCCGTTGGTGACGTAGCCGATGTGCAGCTCGTTCTTGAAGTAGCCCGGCCACATGTTGCCCAGAATGTCCTTCGATACCTCGCCGTGGAGCCACGACACGCCGTTCACCTCCTGCGAGAGGTTGCAGGCCAGCACCGACATCGAGAACTTCTCGTTCGGGTCGTTGGGGTTGGTCTTGCCCAGGTTGATATACTGCTCCCAGGTGATGCCCAGCACGTCGGGATAGTGCGACATGTACTGGCGGATCATCGACTCGGGGAATGCGTCGTGGCCGGCCGGCACGGGGGTGTGCGTCGTGAAGAGCGACGACGAGCGCACGACCTCGAGCGCTTCGCTGAACGAGAGCTTGTCGTTGTGGATCAGGTTGCGGATCCGCTCGATGCCGGTAAAGGCCGCATGCCCTTCGTTGCAGTGGTAGACGTCCTGCTGGATACCCATCGCGTTGAGCGCCCGGATGCCGCCGATGCCGAACACATCGCACAATTGGTCCGCCCGGGCCTCGGCGGTGCTGTTGATGTGCCCGCTCAAAATGGCCGGCAGCAGGATGTTCTCCCGCACCGAGAGGCCGTCCAGCAAAAGAAAATCCTGAAAGACAAAGCCCAGTTTCCGGTTGCGCACCCCGGCCAGTTCGTCCTCCTTCAGCGGGGCCAGCTCCACCCCGTCCAGCAGGATGCTGCCGGAGTCGGCGGGGGTGTAGCAGGAGATGCAGTTGAGCAGGGTGGTCTTGCCGGAGCCGGAGGGCCCCATCACCGCCACGAACTCTCCTTTTTCCACCGTCAGGCTCACCCCGCTCAGCACGTCGTAGGTGGAGCCGCCCACCCGGTAGGATTTGTAAAGGTCTTTCACCGTGAGCATGTTGCGTTCCTTCCTTTCCGGGGCCGAAAAAACGCCCGGCCCTCTGCTTTGAGGGTAACGCCGGCGGCCCGGCGGCGCAAACGGGGCGGTCAAGTTCGGGGCGGGAGGGGCCAGCTTTTGCGCGGCGGGGGGGCGGAGCATGTAAAATTTGGCGGCTCTGCCGTCAAGTTTGGTTTGGCGCTTCGGGCCCCGCCGTGGTACAATACCCGCAGAAACCAGGAAAGGAGGGGAGCGCCGTGCTTCGCATCGGCATCTGCGACGACGTGTACGACGCCCGGCTGGTGCTGCGGGCCGCGCTGGAGCGCGCGGCGGAAAAGCGCCGCATCACCGCCGCGTTCTTTGAATTTTCCGCCGGGGAGAACCTGCTGCGCTGGCTGGAAGGCCACGCGGGGGAGCTGGACCTGGTGTTCCTGGACCTGGAGATGGGCGAGGTGGACGGCATCGAGACCGCCCGGCGGCTGCGGGCGGCGGACGAGGGGCTGCAGATCGTGTTCGTCACCGGCCACGCCGACCGGGTGTTCGACGGCTACGGCGTGGGGGCGCTGGGCTACCTGCTCAAGCCCCCGGCCCCCGAGGCGCTGGAGGAAATGCTGGACCGGGCCGGGGCGGCGCTGTGCCGCGCGCTGGAGCGGGCCTATATCTGCCGCAGCGGCGAGGTGTATTACCGTATCCCCCTGCAAAAGATACTCTACTTTTCCTCCGACCGGCGGCAGGTGACCTGCGTGACGGCGGACCGTTCGTATACCTTTTACGGCAAGCTGGACGACGTGGCCGCCCAGCTGGGGCCGGACTTTGTGCGGGTGCATCAGCGGTATCTGGTGCGGGCGGCGGCAGTGGAGCGGCTGGAGGGCGCGGAGGTGTATCTCGCCGGCGGCGCTTCGCTGCCGGTGAGCCGCTCCTGCCGGCAGGGGGCGCTGCTGGCCATGGCCCGGGCGGAACTGGGGGACTGACGCGATGGATGAACTGCTTCTGATTTTCCTGAGCCTTGCCTGCTCCGCCTGCATCGGCGCGCCCGCCTTTCTGCTCTGCCACCCCTTTGCCGACCTGCGGGGCCGCCGGTGGCAGAAAGCGCTGATGCTGGTGGGCCTGGGCTACATGGGCAGCCTGCCCATCTGGGTGGGGGACCCGAACCTGCTCTACGCGCTGCCGGTGTTTCTGGCGGCGTTTTTGCTCTGCACCCGGGGCGACCTTGCGGGGCGGCTGGCGGTGGGGGTCATCCTCTTCTGCCTCATCATGTCGCTGAGCGCCCTCATCGACAACTACGCGGCGGAGGTGCTCTGGGGCGGCTTCACCAGCGACGTGTTCTCCCTCATGCTGCGCGCCGCGGCGCTGACCGGGGTGTGGCTCGTGCTGAAAAAGCGCCTGCCGGAGCAGCCGGTGAGCCTTTCGCCCCGGCTGTGGCGGCTGGTGCTGGGCCTTGCGGCCATGCCCCTGTGCTCGCTGGCGGCGGTGGTGCTGCTCACCGGCGGGGCGGAGCCCTCGCCCCAGGTGGACACCCTCGCCCTGAAAATGGGCCTCGCGGTGCTGCCGGTGGCGCTGGTCACCTCGGTGCTGCTGCTCTTTGCCATCCTCGTGCTGGCCGAGCACGAAACGCTGGAACAGGCCCGGCGGCTGGCCTCTCTGCGGGAGGCCTATTATCAGGCCCTGCGCGCCCGGGAGAGCCAGGTGCGCCAGCTGCGCCACGATCTGCGCAACCACCTCTCGGTGCTGGGCGGGCTGATGGAGCAAAAGCGCTGGGCGGAGGCCTGCGCCTATCTGGACGAGCTGGGCCGCCAGGAGGGGCTGCAAGGCCCCGTGCGCTTTTGCGAGAACGAGGCGGCCAACGTGGTGCTGGCGGTGAAGGCGGCGGAGCTGGAGCAGGCGGGCGTGCGGGCGGATTTCAAGGCCCAGCTGCCCTCCTCGCTGCCCCTGTCGGACACAGACCTCTGCGCCCTTTTGGGCAACGCGCTGGACAACGCCCGGGAGGGCGCGGCCCGCTGCCCCGACCCCTGGGTGCGCCTGCGCTGCCGGCAGGACAAGGGCCTGTTCATGCTGCGGGTGGAAAACCCTGTTTCCGGCCCGGTGGACCCGGACCTTGCCACCACCAAGGCGGACCGCGCTGCCCACGGCTTCGGCATCCCCGGCATGCGGGAGATCGCCCAGCGGTGCGGCGGCACCTTGCAGGTCGGGGCCGGTCAGGGGCGCTTCTGCCTGCTGGTCAGTCTGCCCTCCGTGCAAAGCTGAACCGCCCGCCCCTGTGCCATCGGGAGGGCTGCGCCCGGCCTCTGCCCGTTTGCGCCGGGCCGCCCTCCCGCATTTTCCCTTGACAAAGAGGAGAAGAATGTGGTATCCTGTACCGCGGTTAGCTAAGACTAACCGAATTTTTGGATTTTGAGTTAGCTAAAACTAACATTGCGCCCGAAGGCGCGGGGGGAGAGAAACGATGATCAACACACGGCTGATCGGCATGGTCAGCGAGAGCAAAAAGTACATCGCGGCGGGGGTGGCGTTCCAGTGGGTGTCGCTGGCGGCGAACATCCTGCTCACCGGCGCGGTCTGCCGCCTGCTGGCGGCGCTGTGGGCGGGCACGGCCGACCCGGCCGGCCTGCTGCGACTGGGTGCGCTGGCCGCCGCCGCGCTGGCGGTGCGCTTTGGCTGCACTCTGGCCTCGGCGGGCATGAGCAGGCGCTCCAGCCGGGCGGTGAAGGCAAAACTGCGCCGCCTTATCTATGAAAAGCTGCTGCGCCTGGGCGCGGCGGGCCGGCAGCAGGTGCGCACCAGCGAGGCCGTGCAGGTGGCGGTGGAAGGGGTGGACCAGCTGGAGGTCTACTTCGGCCAGTACCTGCCCCAGTTCTTCTACGCCATGCTGGCGCCGCTCACCCTGTTCGCGGTGCTGGCCCCGGTGGATTTGATGAGCGCCGTGGTGCTGCTGGTGTGCGTGCCGCTCATCCCGGTGTCCATCGCGGCGGTGCAGACCTGGGCCAAAAAGCTGCTGGGCCGCTACTGGGGGCAGTACACCGCCCTGGGCGACACCTTCCTGGAAAACCTGCAGGGCCTGACCACCCTGAAAATTTACGGCGCGGACGGGCAGAAGCACGCCGAGATGAACCGGCAGGCCGAGCAGTTCCGCCGCATCACCATGAAGGTGCTCACCATGCAGCTGAACTCCATCACCATCATGGACCTCATCGCCTACGGCGGCGCGGCGGCGGGCATGGCCCTGGCGGTGAGCCGTTTTGCCGCCGGCCGGGTGGACCTTGCGGGGGCGCTGTTCATCATTCTGCTGGCGGCGGAGTTCTTTCTGCCCATGCGCCTTTTGGGCAGCTTCTTCCACGTGGCCATGAACGGCATGGCCGCGGCGGAGCGCATCTTCCGCCTGCTGGACCTGCCCGAAGCGCCTGCGGCGGGCGGGCAGGTGCCCGAAGAGGGCGGCGCCGCTCTGCGGGACGCGGCCTTTGCCTATGAGGCGGACCGCCCGGTGCTTCGGGGCGTGACCATGGAATTCCCGGCGGGCAGCTTCACCGCCGTGGTGGGCGAGTCCGGCTGCGGCAAGTCCACTGTGGCCTCGCTGCTCACCGGCCGACGCCGCCCGGATGAAGGCAGTGTCACGGTGGGCGGGCGCAGCCTTTCGGACATCGACGAGGCGGCCCTGGCCCGGCACATCACCTATATCTCCCACAACAGCTACCTGTTCAAGGGCACCGTGGCGGAGAACCTGCGTATGGCCCGGCCGGACGCGCCGGACGAGGCTCTCTGGCAGGCGCTGGAGCAGGTGAACCTTGCGGACTTTGTGCGCGGGGAAGGGGGCCTGGACGCCCCGGTGGCGGAGAAGGGCTCGAACCTCTCCGGCGGCCAGTGCCAGCGCCTTGCCCTGGCCCGGGCCCTTTTGCACGACAGCCCCGTTTACATCTTCGACGAGGCCACCTCCAACATCGACGTGGAAAGCGAAAACGACATCATGGCCCGCATCACCGAGCTGGCAAAGACAAAGACGGTCATCCTCATCTCCCACCGGCTGGCCAACGTGGCCGGGGCGGACAAGCTCTATGTGCTGGAGAACGGCCGGGTGGCGGAAGAGGGCGGCCACGCCGAACTGCTGGCCCGGGGCGGGGCCTACGCCCGGCTGTGGAACGCCCAGCAGGAACTGGAACAGTATAAAAGGGGGGACGCGGTATGAAAAAGGAACGAAGCGGCTTTGCCGTGATGGCCCGGCTCATCGGGCTGGTGAAACCTCTGACGGGCTATATGGTGCTGGCCGTCCTGATGGGGCTGGCGGGACACCTGTGCGCCTCCTTCATCACCATCTTTGGGGTGTTCGGTTTGTTGCGGGTACTGGGTCTGGGCGGCCCGCTGCCCCTGCCCGCCCTCTTCGCCGCCGCGGCAGTCATGGCCCTGGCCCGGGGGCTGCTGCGCTACGGCGAGCAGGCCTGCAACCACTTCATCGCCTTCAAGCTGCTGGCCCTTCTGCGGGATAAGGTGTTCGCCGCCCTGCGGCGGCTGGCTCCCGCCAAGCTGGAAGGGCGGGACAAGGGTGACCTGATTTCGGTCATCACCAGCGACATCGAGCTGCTGGAGGTGTTCTATGCCCACACCATCTCGCCCGCCGCCATCGCGCTGCTCTTCTCGGCGGGGATGACGGTGTTCATCGGCGCGGCGCACCCGCTGCTGGGGGGCATCGCCCTGGCCGCCTATCTCACGGTGGGGGTGCTGGTGCCGCTGGCCACCAGCAAGGCCGCCGGCGGGGCGGGCATGGAGTTCCGCCGCCGCGCGGGGGAACTGTCCGCCTTCGTGCTGGACAGCCTGCGGGGCTTGCCGGAAATTCTGCAGTACGGCGCGGGCGGCCGCCGTCTTGCGGAGATGGAGCGCCGCACCGCCGAGCTGGCGGAGCACGAAGGGCGCATGAAGCGCACGGCGGCCTTCAACGCCGCCGTCACCAACACCCTCATCCTGGTGTTCGATCTGGCGATGCTCTTCGCGGCGGCGGCGCTGTGCATGTCCGGCCGGCTGGAGTTTGCCGGCGCGGCGGTGGCCACCGTGGCGCTGATGAGTTCCTTCGGCCCGGTGGTGGCTCTGGCCAACCTGGGCGCCGGGCTGCAGAACACCTTTGCCGCCGGCAACCGGGTGCTGGACATCCTGGAAGAGACCCCCGTCACGGCGGAGGTGGAAGGCTGCCCCGCTACCGGCTTTTTTGGCGCGAAGGTGGAAAACGTGACCTTCTCCTACGGCAGCGAGCTCATTCTGGACGACCTTTCCCTGGACATCCCTCAGCACAGCGTCATCGGCGTCGTGGGCCGCAGCGGCAGCGGCAAATCCACCCTGCTCAAGCTGCTCATGCGCTTCTGGCAGGTGCGTCAGGGCCAGGTGGAAATTTCCGGCCGGCCCATCGACGGGGTGAACACCGCCGACCTGCGGGCCATGGAGGCCTATGTCACCCAGGAGACCCACCTCTTCCGGGATTCCATCCGGGCCAACCTGCGGCTTGCGAAGGCCGGCGCCACCGACGGGGAAATTGAAGCGGCCTGCAAAAAGGCGGCGGTGCACGACTTCATCCAAAGCCTGCCCCGGGGCTACGACACCCCGGTGGGCGAGTTGGGCGAGACCCTCTCCGGCGGCGAGCGCCAGCGGCTGGGCCTTGCCCGGGCCTTCCTTCACGGCGCGCCCTTTCTGCTGCTGGATGAGCCCACCAGCAATCTGGACAGCCTGAATGAGGCGGTCATCCTGCGCTCGCTGGGGCAGGAGAGCGCGGGCCGAACTGTGGTGCTGGTGAGCCACCGGCGCAGCACCCTGCGCATCGCCGACCGGGTGGTGAGCGTGGAGCGGGGGCGGCTGAGCTGATGGACCTGCAAAGCAAACGCCGGCGGGAAAAGCAGGTGGTGGAGGCTATGATACGCCTCTACTGCCGCAAAAAGCACGGCGGCCGAAAGGAGCTCTGCCCCGAGTGCGCGGCCCTTCTGGACTATGCCTGCCAGCGCAGCGACCGCTGCCCCTTCATGGAGACCAAGACCTTCTGCTCCAACTGCAAGGTCCACTGCTACCGCCCCGAGATGCGCCGGAAAATACGGGAAGTGATGCGGTTTTCCGGCCCGCGGATGCTGCTGGTCCACCCGGTGCTGGCGGTGCGGCATCTCATCGAGAGCCGCCGGGAGAAAAAACAACAGGAGAGTGTTTGATGAAACTGAAAAAAGCGATGTATCTCGCCCTGGGCTTTTTGGGCCTGGCGCTGGGCGCCGTGGGCGCGGTGCTGCCCCTGCTGCCCGCCTTCCCTTTTCTTTTGCTGGCGGCCTTCAGCTTTGGCAAAAGCAGCGAAAAGCTGAACACCTGGTTCAAAAACACCCGCCTTTACCGCGAGAATCTGGCGGACTATGTGGCGGGCAAAGGCATGACCCGCAGGACCAAGATACGCATCATGGTCACCGTGACCCTGCTCATGGCGGTGGGTTTTGCCATGATGCACGCCGTGCTCGTCGGGCGCATCATCCTGGGGGTAGTGTGGGTGTTCCACATCCTCTATTTCACCTTTGGGGTGCGCACCATCCCCGCCGAGTGATTTTGCACCGGGATTGATTTCAGGCGGCGGTGTGCTACAATAGGGGGCAGAAAACCAACAACGGAAAAAGGAGCGATGCCCCATGCCCATTCTGAAGCTGAAGCCCGCCTGCAAGGACTATCTTTGGGGCGGCAGCAGGCTGCGGGAGGAGTACAACATCTCCTCGGACCTCGACCCGCTGGCGGAGGCCTGGGTGCTTTCCTGCCATCCGGACGGCCCCAGTGTGGTGGAAAACGGCCCCGACGCAGGCCTGACCCTGCCGGAGTATATTGAAAAGCACGGCAGGGAAGTGCTGGGCAAAAACTGCGCCCGGTTCGAGGATTTCCCCATCCTCACCAAGTTCATCGACGCGAAGGGCGATCTGTCCATCCAGGTGCACCCGGACAACGCCTACGCCCTGGAGCACGAGGGCCAGTACGGCAAGACCGAGATGTGGTACGTGCTGGAGGCGGAGCCGGGCGCCTTCCTCTATTACGGCTTCAAGCACCCCATCACCAAAGAAGAATACAAAGAGCGCATCGAGAACAACACCCTCACCGAGGTGCTGAACGCCGCCCCGGTGAAGAAGGGGGACGTGTTCTTCATCCCGGCGGGCACGCTGCACGCCATCTGCAAAGGCATTGTGATTGCAGAAATTCAGCAGAACTCCAACGTCACCTACCGGGTCTGCGACTACGGCCGCCTGGGCGCGGACGGCAAGCCCCGGCAGCTGCATGTGGCCCAGGCGCTGGAGGTGACCCGGTGCGTGCCGCCCCAGCCCCAGGACTTCGGCGGGCATCTGGCCGCCTGCCGGTATTTTGTGGCGGACGCGGTGCAGGGCGGCGCCGGGGGCGTTTGTGACGAAACCTCTTTCACCAGCCTGCTCATCACCGACGGGGAAGGCGTTCTTTCCTGCGGCGGTGAGGAGATGGCCGTTCGCAAGGGCGACAGCCTCTTTTTGCCCGCCGGCAGCGGCGATTGGAAGCTGACCGGCAGCGCCTCGGCGCTGCTGTGCCGCGTGCCTGCCCCACGGAACTGACCCTCTGAAAAGCCTCTGCGCAAATGCGCAGAGGCTTTTCAGATTTTGCAAAAGATATCATAAACTGGGGGTTGCGCAAAGATTTTTAACACTCCTGCGTTTTGATGCAAACTTGGCGGCAATGCGTTGACGTTGCACACGGTTATTGTATAATTAGTACCAGGGATTTTTAAGGCCGCCGGATAAACGGTTCGAGCGGCGCATTTTTGCCGCCCGGGAAGGGCAAAAAACGGCCCAAAAATGGATGCAGCGGGCGCAAAGCCCCCTTCGGAAAGGCGAAAACATACAGGAAACAACGCAACGAGAGGCAGGAACATTTATGAAGCATTACCTCGGCATCGACCTCGGCGGTACCAACATCGCCACCGGCGTCATCGATGAGAACTATCAGTTCGTGGCCCGCCACAGCGTGCCCACCAAGGGCACCCGTCCCTTCGAGACGGTGGTGCGCGACATCGCCGCCGCCGCCCGCGCGGTGGTGGCACAGGCCGGCCTGACGGAGAAGGACATCGGGTATGCGGGCATCGGAGCGCCCAGCACCATCGAGCCCGGCACCCAGCGCGTCGTGTTCGCCAACAACCTCGGCTGGAAGAAGGCCGACCTTGTGGGCGAGTTCAAAAAGCACTGGGACGTTCCTGTGCACATCGCCAACGACGCGGATTGCGCCGCCCTGGCGGAGTCCATCGCGGGCGCCGCGAAGGGCTATGACAACGTGCTGATGCTGACCCTCGGCACCGGCGTGGGCGGCAGCTTCGTGATGAACAAAAAGATCTACCTGGGCGGCAACGGCTACGGCTGTGAGCCCGGCCACTCCATCCTGGTCTACAACGGCGTGCAGTGCACCTGCGGCCGCAAGGGCTGCCTGGAAGCCTACGCCTCGGTAACGGCCCTCATCCGCGAGACCATCGAGATGATGGCCGCCTGCCCCACCAGCCTGATGTGCGAGATGTGCGGCGGCAACATGAGCCGCGTCAGCGGCCGCACCGCCTTCGACGCGGCCAAACAGGGAGACGAAGCCGCGCTGCAGGTGGTCCACAACTATGTGGAGTATCTGGCCGCGGGCATCGGCAGCCTGGTCACCGCCTTCCGGCCCGCCGTGGTCATCCTGGGCGGCGGCCTGAGCAACGAGGGCGAATACCTCCTGGGCCCGGTGCGCCGCCGCGTGAGCGAGACGGTGTATGCCTCCGACCTGATGGACCCGCCCGCGATCCTCAAGGCCACCCTGGGCAACGACGCGGGCATCATCGGCGCCGCGCTGCTGGGCGCGTAACGCCGGCATCTGCAAGCAAAGACCCCCACAGCGCTCTTGTGGGGGTCTTTTTCGCAAAAGAGAGGGGAATCAAGATGAAGGTGCGTTTTGGCATCATCGGCAGCAATTTCATCGTGGACTGGTTCCGCGAAGCCGCAGCCCTCTGCCCGGACTGTGAGCTGACCGCGGTGTATTCCCGCACCAAGGAGCGGGCGGAGATGCTTGCGCGGGAGTGGGGCGTGCCCCATGCCCACCACACGTTGGAGAGCCTTGCGGCGGACGAGACGGTGGACGCGGTGTACATCGCCAGCCCCAACGTCTGCCATGCCGAGCAGGCCATTCGAATGATGGAGGCGGGCAAGCACGTGCTGTGCGAAAAGCCCATGGCCATCGACGCCGGGCAGCTGGCGCAGATGGAAGCGGCGGCCAAGGCCAACGGCGTGGTGCTGCTGGAGGCCATGCGCAGCGCCCACGGCCCGGTGGTGCCCGCCCTGCGCAGCGCCATGGAAGAGATAGGCCCCATCCGCGGCGCGTCCTTCTCCTACTGCCAGTATTCCTCCCGCTACGACAAATGGAAGGCGGGCATCGTGGAGAACGCCTTTGACCCGACGATGGGCGGCGGCGCTCTCACCGACCTGGGCGTATACTGCGTGCACATGCTGGTCATGCTGCTGGGACAGCCCCGCGCCATCAGCGCCCACGCCGATTTCCTGCCCGGTTCCATCGACGCCATGGGCGACCTCACCGCCCGTTACCCCGGCTTCAATGCCAGCCTGACCTACAGCAAGATACACGAGAGCAGCTGCCCCTGCGAGGTGGCCGGCGAAAACGGCACCATCCAGTTCGGCCCGGTGGGCGCGCCCCGGTGGGCACGCTGGAAAAAACGGGGCGAGGAATGGAAAACGATAGGGCTTGCTATTTGCGACAAGGACATGTATTATGAGATAGAAGACTTTATCGCCATGGTGCGGGGCGAACTGGACCCGGCGCCCTGGCGGCGTTGGTCCGGGATGGCCGCGAAGCTCCTGGACGAAGCCCGCAGTCAGGCGGGGATCGATTATCGGCCGCATGCTCCGCGGCCGGAAGAAACGAGGGATTTTGTATGATCGCATCGGAACGCAGCCTGTATATCCTGCGCGCGATCCATGAACGAGGCGTTATCAACCTGAAAGAGGTGGCAGTGGAGCTTGGCACCTCGGAAGCCACCATCCGCCGCGACCTGGAAAAGCTGGAGAGGGCGGGCAAGCTGACCCGCGTCCAGGGCGGCGCCACCAGCAACGGCGGCGGCGAGGAAAGCGGCGACATGAGCGAGCTGGCCATGCGCAGCAAAATGCAGATCAACCACGCCGAAAAGCTGGCCGTGGCCGCCGAAGCGGCGAAAAACGTGCAGGATGGCGACACCGTTTTTCTGGACTGCGGCACCTCCATCGCGCCGCTGGGCGCCATCCTGATGCGGCGCAAGGTGCGCATCGTCACCTACAGCACCCTGCTCCTGAGCCAGGTGAAGATGCCCAAGGCCGAGCTGGTGATGCTGGGCGGCTCCTACGACCCCCACCACAGCATCTTCACCGGCACCATGGCCGAGCAGATGCTGCGCAGCTTCCGCTTTGAGCACGCCTTCATCGGCTGCTACGGCGTGTCCCTCACCGAGGGCAAGTGCTACGACCTGGACATGGCCAGCACCAACATCAAGCTCATCGGCATGGAGAACGCCGTGCATCGCTACCTGCTGCTGGACGACTCCAAACTGGAGAAACGGGGCTTCTACGGATTTGCCGACCTGGCAGCCTTTGACCAGGTCTACTGCACCCGTCCCCAGCAGCCCATGGACCTTCCGGGAAATTTTGCGCTCGTTCAAAAATGAACAAAAATGTTCAGTTTTGAAAAGAATAGTATTGAAAATGCAAACCGCTTGCGCTGTAATTGTTATGGAAACAAGGGCGCGGCGGTTTGCATTTTTTTGCATCCGCGGCAGCGCAGGGGCTCGCCCCATAAGTACGGCGCACCGCGGCCGGAACGGCGGCTTTCCGCCCGGCGGGGTGGGGAAAGGAAGGAATCATGAAAACCCAGGATCCGAAAAAGCGCGCCATCCTCGAAAGCTTCAAAAACGGCCTCATCGTGTCCTGTCAGGTCCAGTGGGACGATCCCATCTACACCGACGACATGGTGGTGAAAATGGCCGAGGGCGCCCGCTGGGCCGGCGCCGTGGGCATCCGCGCCAACTCTCCCGAGCAGATCCGCGCCATCAAGGAGAAGGTGGACCTTCCAATGATCGGCCTTTACAAAATTTGGCACGACGACACCGACGTGTTCATCACCCCCGCCCTGGAGGCCGCCCGCGAAGTGTGGGAGGCCGGCGCCGAGATCATCGCGCTGGACTGTACCGACCAGATCACCCACGAGGGCCGTCCCGCTTGGGAGCTGCTGCCCATCGTGAAGAAGGAGATCCCCGAGGCGATGATCTTCGCCGACGTCTCCAACTGCAACGAGGCCAAGCGCGCGGTGGAGCTGGGCGCGGACATCGTGGGCCCCACCCTCTACGGCTACACCAAGGAGACCGCCTCCATCGAGTATCCCGACCTGCGCGAGTTTGCCCGCATGTGCCGCGACATGGGCGACGAGGCATACTTTGTGATGGAGGGCCACATCTATTCGCCCGAGGACGCCATCAAGTGCCTGTACCTGGGCGCCCACAGCGTGGTGGTGGGCAGCGCCATCACCCGCCCGCACCTGACCGCCAAGCGCTTTGTGGACCTGATGAGCGGCTATCAGAACAACTGGCGCGACGCCGAAAAGAGCAAACACCAGAAGAAGGAAGCATCCTTAGATAAAAGAAGGGGACCGACATGGCAAAATTCAATGTGGACGGCATTCAAAATGTGGAAGTCAGCAAAAAGCTGCCTCCCCAGATGTCTCCCAGCGAACAGCTGGCGCTCATGCAGCGGTACACCGACACCCACCGCGCCTGCGCGGACCTGAGCAAGGAAGAGCGGGAAGTGCGCTGCCTGCGGGTGCTGTATCCCGCGCTGCTGCGCCGGATGGAGCCGGGCGACCTGTTCCTGAGCCGGCTGGACTTTCTGCCCATCGGCTTCGGCTGCGTCACCTCGCTGGGCGGCGTGGGGCACTACTGCGTGTTCGGCAAGCTGAAGGCCATGCGGGAGACCCTGCCCACCGAGGCAGAAAAGCAGCAGCTGGACGCGCTGTATCAGTACTGGCTGGACCATGACTGCAAGACCATCTACTGCAATGAGGTGCTGATCGACGACGCGATCGGCCGCTTCATCGACTGCGAGCCCCCCCTCATCGCCACGGCGCGGCTTTCCGGCATGATGCTGGACTACGAGGCCCTGCTCAGCGGCGGTGTGGATGGCCTGCGCGCGCATCGACGCGGGCGCGGCGGCCAACGGCGAGAACGCCTTCTATGCCGCCTCCCGGCAGGCGCTGGACCTGTTCTGCACCTGCGCGGAGCATCTGCGCAGCGAAGCGCTGGAAGCGGCAAAAACCGCCGAAGGCCCCCGTGCAGCCCAGCTGAATGCCATGGCCGCGGTGCTGGCCAACATCCAGCACGGCGCACCCAAGACCTTCCCGGAGGCGCTGCAGCTGTTCTGGCTCTACGCGCTGATGGCGGGCGTCATCAACTACGGCCGTCTGGACGACCTGCTGGGGCCCTACCTCGCGGCGGACCTGGAAGCGGGCCGCCTCACCGAGGACGAGGCCTATGAGTACGTCAAGTGCCTGTGGCGGATGATCGAGAACCGCCGCACCACCGTCAACGGGCGCATCATCGTGGGCGGCCGCGGCCGCAAGCACCCCCGCGAGGCGGACGTGTTCCTGCGCCTTGCCATGCGGGCGGCCACCGAGCTGCGCTATGTGGAGCCCCAGTTCACCCTGCGCGTCACCAAGGACATGCCGGAGGAGATCTGGGATTCCGCCCTGGAGGCGCTGGGCCGCGGGGCCACCTATCCCACCCTCTACAACGACGACGTGAACGTGCCCGCCGTGGCCTACGCCATGCGGGTGGACGAAAAGACCGCCGAGCAGTATGTGCCCTTCGGCTGCGGCGAGTACGTCATCGCCGGCCAGAGCACCGGCACCCCCAACACCTGCATCAACCTGCTCAAGCTGCTGGAGATTTCCCTCAACGAGGGCATCGACCCCATGGACGGCAAGGACAAGAGCGACGGCGTGCCCCTGGCCCCGGCCAGCGAACTGCACACCTTCGAGGAGCTGTGGGCGCAGTACACCCGCCTTTTGGACCACTACCTTGACCTTTCCATCCACGCCCAGGTCCATTCCTACGAGGTCATGCGCCGTCAGGTGAGCTTCTTGTTCACCAGCCTGCTGATGGACGACTGCATCGCCCGGGGCAAGGCCGTGCTGGACGGCGGCGTGCGCTATCTGGGCGGCACCAACGAGACCTACGGCAACATCAACACCTCCGACGCGCTGTGGGCCATCAAGGACCTGGTGTACGACCAGAAGAAGTACACCCTGCCCCAGCTGGTGGCCGCGGCCAACGCCGACTTCGCCGGCGCGGAGGACATCCGCACCGCCCTGTGGAAGTGCGACAAGTACGGCAACGACCTGGACACCGCCGACGGCATGGCCGACCGGCTGTATCAGTTCGTGGCAAACGGCGTGCGGGACCGGGGCATCGCCGCGGGCATGCAGTACTACCTCATCGTTATCAGCAACAACCAGCTGAACACCGAGTGGGGCCGCCGCACCGCCGCCTCGCTGGACGGCCGCCATGCGGGCCAGTATATGAACCCCGCCAACAACCCCCAGGGCGGCGCCAACGCCCACGGCCCCACCGCCATGCTCAACTCGCTGGCCAAGTTCGACGCCCGCCTCCACGGCGCGTCGGTGCAGAACATCAAGTTCGCCACCCCCTTCTTCCGGGAGAACCGGGAGAAGATAAAGGCCATGTTCAAGACCTACTTCGCCCGGGGCGGCTGCCATCTGATGGTCACCGTCATCGACCACGGCGTTCTGGAGGACGCGGTGGCCCATCCCGAGCGCTACCCCGACCTCATTGTGCGGGTCAGCGGCTTCTCGGCGGTGTTCGTCAACCTGGAGCCGGACATCCAGCAGGAGCTGATGAGCCGGGTCATGTATGAATGAGAGGCGCGCCATGACAAAGACCCTGCGGGTGATGGATGTGGAGCGGTTCGCCACCAAGGACGGGCCGGGCATCCGCACCACCGTGTTTTTAAAAGGCTGCCCGCTCCACTGCCCCTGGTGCGCGAACCCCGAATCCCAGAGCGCGGCGACCCAGCTTTTGTGGTTTTCCAATAAGTGCACCGCCTGCGGCGGCTGCCTGACCGCCTGCGGACAGGGGGCCAGAAGCGGCCGCCCGGGGGAAAAGCCCCGGCTGGACCGGGCAAAGTGCGTCGCCTGCGGCGCCTGCGCGGCGGTCTGCCCCGCCGGCGCGCTGCAGATTTCGGGAGCCGAGCGCACCCCGGAATCACTGCTGGAAGAGGTGCTGCGGGACGCGGACTATTACGAGGCTTCCGGCGGGGGCGTCACCGTCTCCGGCGGCGAGCCGCTGACTCAGCCCGAGGCGCTGGCGGAGTTTCTCTCCCTCTGCAAGCAGCACGGCCTGCACACCGCCGCCGAGACCTGCGGCGCGTTCACGCCCGCGGCGCTGGAGACCTGCGCGCCCTATCTCGACCTGTTCCTCTTCGACTTGAAGAGCGCCGACAGTGCCCGCCTTGCCGAAGTGACCGGCGCGGACCTCGCCCGTGCGACCGCCAACCTGCGGCGCGCGGTGGAGCTGGGCCGGGAGGTGGTGGTCCGGGTGCCGGTGATTCCCGGTTTCAACCACGACGAGGCCAGCATGAAGGGCATCTTTGCCTTGGCGCTGGACTGCGGCGCAAAGCGGCTGGACCTCTTGCCCTACCACACGCTGGGCAAAAACAAGTATGCCGCGCTGGGCCGGGACTACCCGCTGGGCGACACCCCCATGCTCACCAAAGGGGAAGTGGAACCCTGGCGGCAGCTGGCCTGCTCCATGGGGCTGGACGCCCGGGTGGGCGGCTGAACAACAAAACAAAAGACCGCCGCATCGGTGTTCCGATGTGCACTTGTCAAGCAAAAGTAGACACAGAAAAGCAATTTAGAGGAAGCCCCGTTC
>OLRN01001073.1_pt1 | contig 16135 bp, 9 predicted proteins | sample 1673001 | NCBI WGS metagenome assembly OLRN01 (sample SAMEA3136745, study PRJEB25190) | human gut metagenome | biome: human gut; feature: human-associated habitat; material: faeces | place: Austria | collected 2013 | reverse complement strand
CCAGGGCACTAAAGCCCTCGGCGCAGGCGAAGCGGTTCTCGAACACCGTGTCCTCCACAGCACTGCGCCCGGCGGCGGTGAGCAGCGCCGCCGCCACCATGGGAGCCGCGTCGGTGGAGAAGGCGGGATACACCCCGGTGTAGACCCGGCCCACCCCTTTGAGCGGCCCCTCCCGGCTCACCGTCACTGTGTTCCCGCCGTGCTCGGCGGTGCAGCCCGCCCGGCAGAGGATCTCCATGGTGGGGGCCAGCGGCTCCCAGGGGCAGCCCAGCAGTTTGACCCGGCCCCCGGCGCTGGCCACGGCGGCCGCCAGGGTGGCCGCCACGATGCGGTCCGGAATGGGGGTGTGGAGCGTGCCGTGCAGCCCCTGTACGCCCCGGATGCGCACCAGCGGTGTGCCCGCGCCCTGGATGTCCGCTCCGCAGGCGCTCAAAAAGGCCGCCAGGTCCGCTATTTCCGGCTCCGCCGCCGCGCCCCGCAGCACCGTCTCCCCTTTGGCCAGCACCGCTGCCATCAGCAGCGTTTCGGTGGCGCCCACGCTGGGCAGGCGCAGGCTGTAATCCACCCCGGAAAGGCCCTGGGGCACGGTAACGGTGAGGCTTTCGCCCTGCCACTGCACCTTCGCGCCCATCTTCACAAGGCCGTCCAGATGGATGTCGATGGGCCGCGGGCCCAGCTTGCAGCCGCCGGGCATGGGCATGCTCACCCGCCCGCACCGGTGCAGCGCCGGCGCGAGATAGAACACCGAACTGCGCATGGCCCGCGCCGGGCCTTCGGGCAGCGCGCCGCTGCCTCCCGCCCCGGCCGCGTCCACCACAAGGCCCCGCCCCCGCCACTGGCAGCGGCAGCCCAGCGCGGTCAGGATGGCCGTGCTCTGCTCCACGTCCGAAAGCCGCGGCACCTGGGAGAGGGTGCTCTCCCCTTCGCACAGCAGCGACGCCGCAAGAAGCGGCAGAACGCTGTTCTTCGCCGCCGGCAGCCGCACCGTTCCCGACAGCCTGCGCCCGCCCTGTATCAACATGTATTCCGTCAATCTCCTTCGCCCCCCTCAAGCCGTTCCGTTGTGTCATGGCCCACTGTATGTTCCGGGGGCGGTTTTGGTGAAAAAAGCCCGCCGGGGCGGCGGAAAATCCTTCCGCGCACGCCCGGCGGGCATTTGCTAATATTTCTGCTGGCCCGCCTGACGGCTGACCGAGAGCACGATGCCCATCTCGCCCAGCAGCATCATCAGGCTGGTGCCGCCGGAGGAGAAAAAGGGCAGGCTGATGCCGGTGTTGGGGATGGTGTTGGTGACCACCGCCATGTTCAGCACCGCCTGCATCACCACCTGCACCGTGAAGCCCACGGTGAGCAGCGCGCCGAATTTGTCCGGCGCGTTCACCGCGATGGTGATGCCCCGCAAGAGCAGCAGCACGAACAGCAGTATCACAAGGCAGGCCCCGATGAAGCCCAGCTCCTCGCAGACGATGGAGAAGATGAAGTCGTTCTGGGGCTCGGGCACATAGAGGTACTTCTGGCGGCTGTTTCCAAGGCCCAGCCCGGTGGCCCCGCCGGAGCCGATGGCGTAGAGGCTCTGGATGGTCTGGTGGCCGTCGCCCAGAGGGTCCGCGAAGGGGTCCAGCCAGCTGTTCAGCCGGTCGGCGGCGTAGGGCACAAGGTCCGGCAGAAACACCAGCGCCGCCGCCACCGCCGCGATGCCGCCCCCCGCCGCCATGGCGAACCACCGCATGCCGGTGCCGCCCACGAACATGAGCACCGCGCCGATGCCGAAGAGCAGCAGCGTGCCGGACAGGTGCGGCTCCAGCAGCATGAGCACCGCCAGCACCCCCAGGATGACGGCGAAGGGCAGCACCCCCACCGAGAACCGCTTCATGCGGGTGTGGTTGAGGGAGATGATGTGGCTGAACACCAGAATGACGGCGAACTTGGCGATCTCGCTGGGCTGCAAGGTGCCCACCGGCAGCACGATCCACCGCTTGCAGCCGTTGTATTCCGGCATGAAGAGCACCACCACCAGCAGCACCACCGAGAGGCCCAGCACCGGCCAGGCCAGCTTGTGGTAGATGTGGTAATCCACCCGGCTGGCGATGTACATGGCCGCGAGGCCCGCCGCGGCAAAGAGCAACTGGGGCCGGATGTAGGCATAGGGAGTGCCCCGGCGGTACATGGCCACCGCGTAGCTGGCGCTGAACAGCATCACCAGCCCGAAGGCCACCAGCGCCAGCACCAGGATGAGGAAGGGCAGGTCCATGGAAGGCTGGCCCGCGCCCAGCAGCTTTTCCAGCCAGGGCGGCAGGGGCCGTTTTTCCCGCTTTGGCCGGGCGCGGCGGTGCGCCGGCTTCGCGGCGGCCGGGGCGCGGGGGGCCGGGCTTTTTGCCGGGGACGTATGGTTTGGAGCGAACAGGCTGACCGCCTCCTTGCGTTGAGCATTGCCCTAACAGTGTGCGCAGGCTCTGCCCGGTTTAGTCCATCTTCACGTCCTCGTCGGCGGGCACGGTGTAGTCGTAGAAGGTCACGGTGACAAGGCTGCCCTGGGGCAGCTGCTCCCCCGCCGGGCTGCTCTGGCTCACCGCCACCGCCCCTTCCATCTCCGCCGCCCCTTCCGCCTTGATGTTCAGCCCGGCGGCGTGGAGGGTCTCGGTGGCCTCATCCAGGGTCTGCCCCGCCGCGCTGGGCACGGTGGTGACCTGGCGGACGGCGTTTTCCTCGGTGTAGAGCAGCACGGTGGAGCCCCGGGGCAGCGTCTCGCCCACCGCGGGGTACTGGGCCCGGACGGTGTCGCCTTCGCCCACCACTCGGGCGGCAAAACCCGCCTCCTGCAGTTTTGCCGCGGCGGCCTCCGCCGGGAGCTCCGTCACGGCGGGGACCTGGTTTTCCAGCCTCTGCTGTTCCTCGGGGGTGTACTGGGGCTGCACGCCGTAGTAGCGCAGGGTCTCCTCGATGACCTGCGCCGCCACCGGGGCCGCCAGCGCGCCGCCGCCGTTCGCAAACGTGTGGGGCTCATCCAGGGCGATGAGCACCGCTATTTTGGGGTCGTCCGCCGGGGCGATGCCCACAAAGCTTGCGATGCGGGCCTCTTCGTCCTCCGAGTCCAGCTTCTGGCTGGTGCCGGTCTTGCCGCCCACCCGGTAGCCCGCCACATAGGCGTTTTTGCCGCTGCCGCCGTCCACCACGCCCTCCATCATCTCACACATCAGGGCGCTGGTCTCGGGGCGGATGACCTGACGGCGCACCGTGGGCTCGGTGGTGCTGACCACGTTGCCCGCCGCGTCGGTTATCTTTTCCACCACATAGGGCTGCATCAGGTTGCCCCCGTTCACCACCGCGCAGACGGCGGTGATCATCTGGATGGGGGTTATCTTGCTGGACTGACCGAAGGCGCAGCTGGCCAGCTCCACCGGGCCCATGCGGTCGGCGGTGTAATACTCCGACTTCTTCGGCTCGGCGGGCAGGTCGATGCCGGTGGCACCCTGCAGGCCGAAGGCCTCGAAATAATCGCAGAAGTCCTGCACCCCCAGCCGCTGGCCGATCTGGATGAAACTCTGGTTGCAGCTGTTGGCCAGCGCCTGGGCCACCGTCTGGTTGCCGTGGCTCTTGTGATTGGCGCAGTGGAAGGCGATGCCCGCCACCTTGTAAGCCTCGCCGCAGTAGAAGGTGCTGGAGGGAGTGACGGCCCCGGTGTCCAGCGCGGCGGCGCAGGTGATAAGTTTGAACACCGAGCCCGGCTCGTAAAGGTCGCTCACCGCCTTGTTGCGCCACTGGGTCTGCTGGGCCAGCTGCAAGGCGGCGGCCCGCTCCTCGCCGGAGAGGCTGTCCACCAGGGCGCGGGCCTCCTCGTCCGCCAGCACCCGGGGTTCGTTGGGGTCGTAGTCCGGCTTTGTGGCGATGGCCAGCACCCGGCCGGTGTCCACCTCCATCACGATGCCCACCGCCCGCTGGCTCACGTTGTAGGCCTTGACCGCGTAGCTGAGGTAGTTTTCGAGATAGTGCTGCACGTTCACGTCGATGGTGAGCTGGAGGGTGTTGCCCTGCACCGGGGCGATGTAGGTGTCGTAGTCGGTGGGCATGTCGTAGCCCCAGGCGTTTTTGGCGCTGAGCACCCGGCCGCTGGTGCCGGTGAGCTGCTGGTCGTACTCCAGTTCCAGGCCCGCCATGCCGGCGTTGTCCACGTTGGTGAAACCCAGCAGGCTGGCGGCGAAGTCCCCCTCGGGGTACCAGCGCTTGGTGTCCTCCAAAAGCAGGATGCCCTCCCACCCGTTTTCGGTGCAAAGCTGCCGCACCGCGTCGACGGTCTCCCGGTCCGCCCGGCGCAGCAGCAGCGCGTCGTTGCTGGACCGCTGGGACAATATCCCATACAGCTCCTCGTACTCCATACCCACCAGCGGGGCCAGCGCCCGGCTGGCGGGCTCCACGTCCTCGTCCGCCATCTCCCGGGGCGACGCGCGGATGGTCCAGCAGGTGGCGTTCACCGCCAGCGGCACGCCGTTCGCGTCCACGATGTCGCCCCGGGGCGCGGGGACCACTGTGTCCCGCAATTGCTGGCCGCTGGCCCGCCCGGCATAGAAGTCGTGATCGGTGATCTGGATGTACCACAGCCGGGCGACCAGCCCGCCGAAGCACACCAGCGCGAAGAACCCCGCCACCAGCCTTGTGCGCAGCTTCATGCCCCGGTCCTGGGCGGCCTTGAGCATCGGTTCCAAAGCCATGAAAAAAGCCCCCTCTCCCCTGGCATTCTATGCGGGGAGAGGGGGCGGGTATGTGTTCGGGGTTTTGGGGCGTGCTCGGATGCGGTATAATCATCAAGAATTGACCAAATGCCCTTTCTGAGCGTATACAGAGTGAAAGGAGATGATGGGATGCCCACAAAACCAGCCATTTCGCCCCAGGCGGCCCAGGCTGCGGTGGAGGCCCACGGTGATCGGCTGTTCCGCCTCTGCTTCGTGCTGCTGGGCAGCAGCGCCGACGCAGAGGACGCGGTGCAGGAAACACTGTTGAAGTATCTTCAAAGCGCTCCGATTTTTGAGACCGCGGAGCATGAAAAGGCCTGGCTTTTGCGGGTGGCGGCCAACCACTGCCGGGATGTGTACCGGCGGCGAACACGCCACCCCCAGACCTCCTTGGAAGAGCTGGATCTGGCTGCGCCGGGCACCGAAAGCCGCGAACTGCTGGATGCCCTGATGACTTTGCCGGAGAAGTTTCGGGTTGTACTGGTGCTTCACTATGTAGAGGGCTACCGGGTGGAGGAAGTGGCGAAAATCATCGGCAGAACGCCGTCGGCGGTGAAGATGCGGTTGCAAAAAGGCCGCCGCCTGCTGGCACAGCAATACGGAAAGGAGGCCGCAGAGGATGGAATTTGAGCGTTTGAGTCCCGCTGTGGAGAGCATCCGCATGCCAATCGACGCAAAGAGCCGTGTGGCCGCCGCCCTGGCCGCGGAATCTGCCGTGCCCCGGCCGCACGTGACCTGGCGCAGGCCGGCGCTGGCGCTGGCTGTTCTTGTGCTTTTGCTTGCAATGGCAATGCCGGTTTTCGCTTCGGTGGAACCCATCTACCGTTTGATGTATCTGGTGAGTCCTGCCGTGGCCCAGTTCTTTCATCCCGTGCAGCAAAGCTGTGAGGACCAGGGCGTCCGCATGGAGGTAGTGTCTGTTTCCATTCAAGACGACACCGCCCAGGTCTATCTGACGATTCAGGATCTGTCCGGTGAACACACCGACGGACCGGTGGATCTGAATGACAGTTATGCCATCCGTACCCCCTTCGACTGCGTTGCCGCCTGCAGCCGGGTGGGCTACGACGAGATCAGCCGAACTTCTACGTTCCTGGTCACGCTCTCCGATATGGGTGGAAATGTTCTCACCGGGAACAAAGTCACCTTTTCTGTGGATCAGCTGGTCAGCGGCAGACACGTTTACGAGGGCATCTCCATTCCCCTTGACCTCACCTGCCTCGAAGAAGCCGCAGAAACGCAGACTGTGCGTTCCATCGGCGGAGGCGGGCCGGGATACCAGCGCGACCCGGACAGCCCGGGGATGTTTTTCGAGGTCCTTGTGCCAGGCGCGGCAGACCCGGACTTCCCCGTGGAGGGCATCGACCTGACGGGCGCGGCGCTGGTGGGCGGTCAGCTGCATCTGCAAACAGCGGTAAAAAACCATGCAGACAACGACAACCACGGCTATTTTTACTTGATGGATGAGGCTGGCCAGCGGGTGGACAGCTACTATTCAGTTTCCTTTATCCCCCAGACTGGCGAGCGGATCGACTACACTGAAGAGGTCTTTTCCGAGCCCGACGGGGGATTTTCCCAATACAAGCTGTACGGGGATTTCTGGATCGCCGGACGTCACATCGAGGGTGGCTGGCAGGTGACCTTCCCATTGGAGCCAACGAATTGACTGCCAGCAAAAAAACATGCCCGCTCCCTGTTTTGCGGCAGGGGGGCGGGCGTTTTTGTTGTCACAGCCCATAGCGGGCGGCCAGTTTGTAGAACCGGCAGTTGCTGACGATGCAGCGGATGAAGGCCAGGGGCAGCACGCACCAGCTGAAGATGGCGCAGAAGGCCACGTCGTCGGTGATTTCCGGCATCAGAAAGGCCGAGGCGGGCATCCAGAGCACGCTGAGCACGCCGCAGGCGGTGGTGATGGCAAAGCGCGCGCGTTTGGACAGGCGGAAGTACCATTTGCGCCCGGGCAGGGCGACGGCCACATAACAGGCCAGCAGGCTGGCCGCGCTGGCCGGGCCTACGCCAAAAAAGAAAAGCGCCAGGAAAAACAGCTGAAGCAGCCGCAGCAGCAGCACGGCGGTGGAGGACAGCCAGCCCCTCGCCTGCATACGCTGCGCCAGAAGCATTACGGCCACACCCGCCGCGCCGCCCAGAAGGGCCAGCGGCAGGCGCAGGGCGATGTGCAGCCCGTCCAGGGCGGCCAGCAGCATGATCACCACGATCATGCCGATGACAAGGGCGGCAATGTTGCCCGGGCGGGCAGTCTCTCTGGCGTTCTGTTCCTGGGCCTTCTGCCAATGGGACTGCCAGCGGGGACGCAGCAGGGCGAAAAGTTCCTCATGGAAGGCGTCCGGCGCGGGGCCGGAGCCCTCGCCCGGTTTGGGCAGGCCATAGGCGTAGGCCAGGTCCACCGCCAGTTTTTCCAGGCAGGCGGGTTCGGTTTTGAGGAACTTGACCAGCGTTTCCAAAAATTCGGGGGCATGCTGAAGGGCGCGGAACTCCTCGCTTTCCAGCAGTTCCCGGGCCTGCCAGCGCCCGGCGTCGGGGCCGCAGGCCGCCCGCAGCTGGTCCACCAACTCCTGGGCCTGCTGCCGGCGCTGGCGGCTGACCTGCTGGGGCAGGTGGTCGAAGTCGAACTGCGGCTGCGGTCCCGGCGGCGTTTGCGCCGCGGGAGGCTGTTCTTCCTCGTCGCCCGGCTCCCGGGGCCGCGCGGGGGCGCGGCGGGGCGCGGTCTCGGCGGCGGAGAAGTCGAAGGTGGTCTGCTCCCCCGCCTGACGGGCGGCGGAGCCGTTTTTCTTCATCCAGGCAAGATAGGCCGCCTGCTCGGCGGCAAGGCAGCTTTCCCGGGTGCCGGTCACCGCCGGAGCCGCGGGCGCGGCGGTGGGGCGCTTTTCGGCCTGGGGCGCCGCCGGGGCCGCCCGGCGGGAGCGCCGGGCGTACTGCGTCGCCTCCTGAAAGGCGGTGTGCAGCTTGTCAAAGCCCTCCGGGTCCTCCTCCGGGTGGCAGGCGCGGGTCTTCTCGGCATAGGCGTGCCGGATGGCCGCCAGGTCGGTGGTGGGCGAAATGCCCAGTATCTCCCAGAAATTCATTCCTCGTCCTCGCCGTTTTCGTCGTCAAAAAAGTCGTCCCAGTTCTGCTCGTCCAGGCCGCTGCCGGCCTCCAGTCGGTCCAGCATCTCCTTGCAGCGGCTTCTGGCCCGCAGGATGCGGGCGGGCTCCTGGCTGGCCAGTTCCTCCTGGAAGGCCTCCATCACCCGGCCCACCTGCTCGCGCACTTCGCCCAGGGTCTCTTTCCACAGGCGCTCGCCCCGGGCCAGCAGCAGGCGGTTCTCCTCCCGGTCGCGGGGGTGTATCTTCAGCTTTTGCAGCTGCTCCAGCCGCTTTTTGGCCTCGGCTTCGGAGAGGCCGCTGCCCGGCCCCACCAGCACCGCGCTGATGGCCTTGCCGGTGGAGAGGCTTTCGGCCTCCACTTCCAAGATGCCGTTGATGTCGTAGGTGAAGCGCACCGCCGCGCCCTCCTGCCCCGCGGGGCCGGGCGGCACCGGCAGGTCTAGCTCGCCCAGCTTGCGGTTGTCGGCGCAGTACATCGCCTCACCCTGAAAGATCTGAATGTGCAGCTTGGTCTGGCCGGCGCTGACGGTGTAGTACTTTTCCACCTTGCTGGTGGGCAGGGCGCTGTTGCGCTCGATGATGGGGCTCATGATGAGGTTGTCCTCATCCGCCGGGTTATGTACCCCCACGCCCAGGGTGAAGGGGCACAGGTCGGTGAGCACCATCTGGCGCAGTTCGGCCTTGCGCTCCTTCATGGCGGCGTAGAGCCCCGCGCCCTGAGCCACCACCGTGTCCGGGTGGCCGGCGTCCAGCAGGGGCCGGCCCAGCAGATGGGACAGGTACTGGCGCACCACCGGCATCTTGCAGCTGCCGCCCACCGGCACCACGCCGTGCAGCTCCCGGGGGGCAAGGCCGCTGTCCCGCAGGGCCTTCTGCAGCGGGGTGCGCATGCGCCCGAAGAGGGTGGCGGCGTTTTCGATGAGCTTTTGGCCGGTGAGGCTCATGGAGCCCACAAGGCCCGGCAGGTCCAGCACCATCACCGCCATGGGGGCGGTGGTGAGGGTCTGCTTGCACTGCTCGGCCTGGGCCAGCAGAATGGCCCGCAAGCTGGGGTCCAGCGCGTCGTAATCGATGTTGTTCTCCTGGCAGTACATGTGGGCAATGGCCGCGTCCAGGTCGTTGCCGCCCAGCTGGTTGTCGCCGCTGACGGCCAGGATGTTCACCACGTTTTCAAAGCAGTCCACCACCGAGACGTCCAGTGTGCCGCCGCCGAAGTCATAGACCAGAAAGGCCGCGTCCCCCTGGTCGGGGTCGTAGCAGGCCAGGGCCGCGGCGCTGGGCTCGTTGATGAGGCGCTCCACCCGCAGGCCCGCCAGCTTGCCCGCCCGCTTGGTGGCGGCGCGCTGGGAGTCGGTGAAATAGGCGGGCACGCTGACCACGGCCTCCTCCACCGGCTGGCCGAGATAGGCTTCCGCGTCCTCTTTCAAACGGCGCAGCACCAGGGCGGAGAGCTCCTCGGGCAGGAATTCCCGCCCGGCGAGGGAAAAGGTCCTGCCGGTGCCCATGGCCCGCTTGAAGGCGGCGGCGGTGCGCTCGGGGTGGGTGATGAGCCGCTCCTTGGCGGCTTTGCCCACCAGCACCTCGCCGTCCTCGTCGATGCTGACGACGCTGGGGGTGAGATATTCGCCGAAGGCGTTGGGCACAAGGCGGCTGGCGCCGTCCTTGTACACCGCGGCCAGGCTGTTTGTGGTTCCAAGGTCAATACCGATGATGGGCATGTCGTTCGTTCTCTTCCTCGTGTTTCGTTGTGTTCGTTCCGTTCATTCCAGGCCGATCTGCTGCGCGTATTCCAGCAGCAGCTCCCGCTCCAGGAAGGGGGTCTTTTTGCCCTTGCGGTCGCGGTAGGTCTCGTGGCCCTTGCCGATGACGGCGATCATGTCGCCGTCCTGGGCGTGATCCAGGGCGTAGTGCAGCGCGTCCAGCCGGTCGGGGATCTCCACGCAGGGCACGTCGGGGCGGCCCTGTGCGATGCCGATTTTAATATCCGCCAGGATGGCTTCCACTTCCTCGAAGCGGTTGTTGTCCTCGGTGAGGATGAGGAAATCCGCCAGACGGCTGGCCACCTCGCCCATGCCGTAGCGGCGCAGGCGGCTGCGGTCGCCGCCGCAGCCGAAGAGCACCACCAGCCGTTTGGGCTGGTAGGCACGCAGGGTGGTGAGCAGATTCTCGGTGCCCGCCTCGTTGTGGGCAAAGTCGATGAGCACGGTGAACCGCTTGCTCACCGGCACCAGCTCCACGCGGCCCTTGACGCTGACCTGCTCCAGGCCCTTGCACACGGCCTCCATCTCAAGGCCCAGCACCTGGCCCACAGCCAGGGCGGCCAGGGAGTTGTAAACACTGAACTCGCCGGGCATGTTCACCCGCACGCGGGCGTTCCACACGCCGCTGAGCTGGTAGGAGATGCCCAAAAAGTTTTCGCCCCGCTCCAGCTCCAGGCCGCTGCCCACGAAGTCCGCGTCCTTGTGCATGGCGTAGCTGACCAGCCGGCAGGTGTGGCCCGCCAGCAGGGTGTTGCAGTTTTTGTCGTCCACGTTCACCACGCCCACGTCGCAGCGGCGGAACAGCTGGCCCTTCCAGGCGCGGTATTCCTCAAAGCTCTGGTGCTCGCCGGGGCCGCCGATGTGGTCGGGGTAGAGGTTGGTGAACACGCCCACGTCGAAGTGGATGCCGTCCACGCGGCTCATCATCAGGCCCTGGCTGGAGACTTCCATCACCACGCTGTCGCACCCGGCGGCGAGCATCTCGGAGAAGAGCTTTTGCAGCTCGTAGCTTTCGGGGGTGGTGTTGGCCAGGGCGTGGCGCTCGCCGGCAAAAGCGGTGCCGTTGGTGCCGATGATGCCGCAGGTTTTTCCGGCGGCGTTCAGCGCCGCCTGGATCATGTGGGCGGTGGTGGTCTTGCCCTTGGTGCCGGTGACGCCGATCATGGTCATCTTTTTGGCGGGGTTGCCGAAGAGGTTGCAGCTCATGATGGCCAGGGCGTGGCGGCTGTTTTCCACCTGCACCACGGTGACACCGGCGGGCATCTCGTCCAGCTTGTGCTGGATGACCAGCACGCTGGCCCCGGCGGCGGCCACGTCTTCGGCGTAATCGTGGCTGTCACGGTTGGTGCCCACCACGCAGACAAAGGCAAAGCCGGGCTGCACCTTGCGGGAGTCGTAGGCAACGTCCGCCACTTCGGCCTCGGCGTCGCCCTGCAGGACCAGATAGTCCAGCCCTTCCATCAACTGGGAAAGTTTCATAAAATCAGCCTCCCTTTATGAATTGCGTATGCTCAGCGCTTTACAAAATATTCGTCGTACCACACAAGGAACATGAACACGCACCAGATCTGGCGCCAGTTGTCCCGCTTGCCGGAGACATGGTCGTCCAGCAGCTTTTTCAGTTCCTGGGTCTTGAAGAATTTGGCCGCGGCCTCGCTCTCGAAGGCCTTTCGCACCACGGCGGCGTACTGCTCGTCCCGCAGCCAGGCGCGCACCGGCACCGGGAAGCCCAGCTTCTTCTTGTCGGCGGTGCGCTCGGGGATGCTGCGGGCCGCCGCGCCGCGCATGGCCAGCTTTGTGCCCTCGGCGTTGGCACGGTATTTCACCGGGATGTGCCGGGCCACCTCGAACACTTCCTTGTCGAGGAAAGGCACCCGCAGCTCCAGGCTGTTGGCCATGCTCATCTTGTCCGCTTTCAAGAGAATGTCCCCAGCCAGCCACAGGTGCAGGTCGGTGAACTGCATCCGGGTGACCGGGTCCTGGCCTTTGGTCTTTTCAAAGAAGGGCCGGGAGAGGTCGGTGGGCTTGACGCGGCCGGTGTAGTACCGCAGCAGCTTTTTCTTCTGCCGCTCGCCCATCAGGTTGGTGTTGCCGATGTAGCGCTCTTCCAGGGGTTTTGCTCGTCGCACCAGGAAGTTGACCCCGTGCACCGGGGGCAGCAGCTCGGCCACCGCGCCCACAGCGCGGCGCAGCGCTAAGGGGAGCTTGTCGTACCAGCTGACGGTGAAGGGCTCCTTGTAGATGTTGTAACCGCCGAAGAACTCGTCCGCGCCCTCGCCGGAAAGGCAGACCTTGACCTGTTTGGCGGCCTCCCGGTTCACGAAGTAGAGAGCGGCGCTGGCGGCATCCGCCAAAGGCTCGTCCATGTGGTACTGGATGCGGCCGAGGTTTGCCCAGTACTCCTCCGGCTCGATGCGGTAGGCGAAGTTCTTCACGCCCAAAAATTTGCTGAACTCCGAGGCGTACTCCGTCTCGTCGTACTGCTTGTTGGCAAAGCCCACGGTGAAGGTCTTGTCCACCTTGGCAAGGCAGGCCATATAGCTGGAATCCACGCCGGAGGAGAGGAAGGAACCCACCTCCACGTCGGCAATTTTGTGGGCGGCCACGCTCTCCTTCATGGCGGCTTCGATCTTGTCTTCCCAGCCGGTCATGTCGGGGCCGTCGTCCGCCTCGAATTTCGGCTGCCAGTAGCGGCCGGTGGACACTTCGCCCGCTTTCCAGCGCAGCCAGTGGGCGGGCAGCAGTTTTTTGACGCCCTTGAAAAAGGTGTCCTCCCCCGGGGAATACTGGTAGGTGAGGTAGAGCTCCAACCGCTCCTCGTTCAGCTCCTTCACAAAGCCGGGATGGGGCAGAAAGCTTTTTATCTCGCTGCCGAAGAGCAGTTCGCCCTCGGCATTGGTGTAATAATAAAAGGGCTTGATGCCGAAGGGATCCCGGGCGCAGAAGAGGCTTTGGTCCGCTTCGTCCCAGATGGCAAAAGCAAACATGCCCCGCAGCTTTTCCAGCATGCCCTCGCCCCACTCCTCGTAGCCGTGGAGCAGGACTTCGGTGTCGGAATGGTCGGAGGCGAAGGTGTGGCCTGCCGCCTGCAGCTGGGCGCGCAGCTCCATGAAGTTGTAAATTTCGCCGTTGAACACCACCGCCAGGCGCTTGTCCTCGTTGAACATGGGCTGGCGGCCGCCCTCGATGTCGATGATGGAGAGCCGCCGGTGGCCCAGGGCAACGCCGTCGCCGAAATAGCTGCCCGCGCCGTCCGGCCCGCGGTGGGCGATGGCGTCCATCATGGCTTTCAATATCTCTTCCCGGTCGGCGCGCCGGCCGGTAAATCCCACGATCCCACACATACTGTTTTTGTTCCTTTCCCGTAAAAGGGCGTAACTGCCCAATATAGAGTTTATTATACTACAAACGGCGGCGGTTTAAAAGGGGGCGGCAAATTGACAAGGGCCCCATAAAAGAAGTAGAATATACGCGACACTGAATTCTCAGAAAAGGTGATGGATATGAAAGACCTTCTCCCTGTGCTTTTGGGCAGCGACGCCAATGTGTACGGCATGGCCCGCAGCTTTTACATGGAATACGGCGTGACCAGCCTTGCCATCGGCAAGGGGGCGCTGGCCGCCACGGCGAACTCCAGGCTGGTGAAGATGGCGGTGGTGGAGCCAAATCTGGAAGACGACGCGGTGTTCGTGCGCACCCTGACCGATTTTGCCAAGGCCCACACCGGCAAGACGCTGGTGCTGGTGAGCTGCGGCGACAACTACACCGGCCTGATGGCCCGGGCCCGGGCGGCGCTGGAGCCTTATTACAAGTTCGCCTGCCCCACCCCGGAACTGGTGGCGGAGCTGGACACCAAGGAATTCTTCTACCAGGCCTGCGAGCGGCACGGCCTTTCCTACCCCCGCACCTTCGGCTGCACCAACGAGAACTACAAGACGGTGGAGCTGCCCTTCCCCTTCCCCTGCATCATCAAGGCCAGCAACAGCGTGGCCTACTGGAACTGCAAGTTCCCCCACAAAAAGAAGGTGTTCGTGGCCTACAACAAGGAGGAGTTCGACGCCATCACCGCCGCCATCTACTCTTCCAGCTACCAGGACAATCTGGTGCTGCAGGAGTACATCCCCGGCGACGACAACTGCATGCGGGTGCTGAACTGCTACTCCGGCCTTGACCACAAGGTGAAGCTGATGGCTCTGGGCCGGCCCCTTTTGGAGGAGCAGACCCCTGAGGGCATCGGCAACTACGCCGCCATCATGAACGTGCGGGACGACGAGCTGATGGAGAAGATGAAGGCCTTTTTGGAAGACGTGGGCTGGGAAGGCTTCTCCAACTTCGACATGAAGTACGACGCGCGGGACGGCAAATACAAGCTGTTCGAGATGAACCCCCGCCAGGGCCGCAGCAGCTTTTTCGTCACCGCCAGCGGCTACAATCTGGCCAAGTGGCTGGTGGAGGACGTGGTGGAGCACAAGGAGCAGGGCCTGACCATCGCCGACGCGCACCATCTGTGGATGATCGCCCCGGCGGGCATTATCAAGAAGTACCTGAAGGACGAGGCCCTGCTGGCCGAGGCCAAGGAGCTGATGCGCCAGGGCAAGGTGAGCCACCAGCTGTTCTGCAAGGAGGACGCCGGCCTCAAGCGCCGCATCTGGTACATCAAAAATCAGCTGAACAACTACCGCAAATACAAACGCTATTTCGGCAACAAGAGCCTGGTGGACTGACCCGGGCAAAAGGAGCAGCCAATGTGTGGAATTACCGGCTTTGTTTGCGCAAAGCACGAGCTTGAAGAAGCGAAAAAGACCTTGAAGGCCATGGCCGACCTCATCGCCCACCGCGGGCCGGACGGCGAGGGCTTTTATGTGGACGGGCAGGCGGCGCTGGGGCACCGGCGTCTGTCCATCATCGACCTGGAGGGCGGCAGCCAGCCCATGTTCAACGAGGACAAAAACCTCGTGACGGTGTTCAACGGCGAGATCTACAACTTCATGGAGCTGCGCGAGCAGCTCACCGCGGCGGGCCACGTGTTCGCCACCCACTCGGACACCGAGGTGCTGCTGCACGGCTACGAGGAATGGGGCGAGGCGCTGCCCGAAAAGCTGCGGGGCATGTTCGCCTTCGTCATTTGGGATAAAGCGAACCGCACCCTTTTCGGCGCGCGGGACATCTTCGGCATCAAGCCCTTCTACTACTACCAGAACGAGGACCTTTTGCTGTTCGGCAGCGAGATCAAAACTTTTCTGCCCCATCCCGGCTTTGTGAAAGAGCTGAACGAGGAGCGGCTGCCGGAGTATCTCTCCATCGAGTACATCCCCAACGCCGAGACCATGTTCAAGAACGTCTACAAGCTGCCGGGGGCCCACCGCTTCACCTTCAAGGACGGCAAGCTGACGGTGAGCCGCTATTACGACATCGCCTACCATGTGGACCACAGCAAAACCCTGGAGGACTGGAAAAAGGCCATCGCCGACACCTTTGCCGAGAGCGTGCGGGTGCATCAAATCGCCGACGTGGAGGTGGGGTGCTTCCTCTCCTCCGGCGTGGATTCCAGCTTTGTGGTGAACGAGGTGGCCAAGGGCACGCCCCACGTGAAGAGCTTCAGCGTGGGCTATGAGGAGGAGAAGTACTCCGAGCTGCCCTACGCCCAGGCCTTCAGCAAGGAGATCGGCGTGCCCAGCATCGCCAACAAGGTGAACGCCGACGAGTTCTTTGAGGCGAACCAGACCATCCAGTGGTATCTGGACGAGCCGATGCCCAACCCCAGCGAGGTGCCCCTCTACTTCCTCACCAAAAACGCCGCCCGCTATGTGAAGGTGGTGCTGAGCGGCGAGGGCGCGGACGAGCTGTTCGGCGGCTATCCCCTCTACTGCGCGGCCCATCACTTTGAGGAGTACGGCAAAATCCCCCGGCCCCTGCGCAAGGGCGCGGGCGCGGTGGCAAAGGCGCTGCCGGAGTTCAAGGGCCGCCACTTCCTGATGCGGGGCGCGCAGGAGCCCTGGCAGCGGTGCATGCGGGCGAACTACGTGTTCGCCTCCCCCGCCGAGCGGGACAAATACCTGAAAAAGGACTACCACGCCAAGGCCCCCGAGGAGTATTTCAAGCCCTACTTCGACCATGTGAAGGACCTGGATGAGCCCACCCAGCTGCAGTGGGTGGACATTCACACCTGGATGCTCTACGACATCCTGCTGAAAGCGGACCGCATGAGCATGGCCAACAGCCTGGAACTGCGGGTGCCCTTCCTGGACCGGGAGATGCTGGAACTGGCCCTCTCCATCCCGGTGGAGTACCGCTCCTCCAAGAGCGAAACGAAAATCGCCCTGCGGGCGGCGGCGCTGGAGCAGCTGCCCGAGAGCGTGGCCAAGCGGCGCAAGCTGGGCTTCCCGGTGCCGCTGAACGACTGGCTGCGCCAGGACAAATACTACAACATGGTGCGGGAGAAGTTCGAGGGCCCGGTGGCCGAGAAGTTCTTCAACGTGCCGGAGCTTTTGAAGCTGCTGGACGCCCACAAGGCGGGCAAGAACGGCGGCATGACCCAGATCTG
>OLRN01001072.1_pt1 | contig 16172 bp, 17 predicted proteins | sample 1673001 | NCBI WGS metagenome assembly OLRN01 (sample SAMEA3136745, study PRJEB25190) | human gut metagenome | biome: human gut; feature: human-associated habitat; material: faeces | place: Austria | collected 2013 | reverse complement strand
GGGGTAACGGGAAAACGGTCGCCTTTTTGAATGGACCACGCAATCGACGCCGGAGCGTGGTCGCCCCTAGCGGGGAGTCGGGCGGAGCAGCAGGGCAGGGCCGACGTATCGCGTGGCGTACTGTGGGATTTTTCGGGGGGAGAAATGCGTCCAGCGTGTGACCATGTGAGCTGCTGCCCCACAGGCTGCCCGTACCTGGGCCGGAATGGATGCCGGGTGGCCTGCGGAAATGAGGAAATCGAATGCCCGGTGATGACCGGGGTGATGAAGGCTGAGGAGGCCAAGGATGCCAAAACTGACGGATAAGCAGACCGCGTTCGTGCGGGAATACCTGGTGGATTTGAACGCCACGCAGGCTGCTATCCGTGCAGGCTACAGCGAGCGGACGGCCTATTCCGTTGGTCAGCGGTTGTTGAAAAATGTTGAAATCCAGAGAGCCGTGGCCGCAGCCCAGGCCAAACGGGCTCGGCGCGTCGAGGTCACGCAGGATTATGTCCTCTCGAACCTTGTGGAGGTCGTGGAGCGCACCATGCAGCGTGCGCCGGTCCTGGACCGCAAGGGCGAGCAGGTCACGGATGAAGAGGGCCGGGCCGTGTGGATGTTCGACGCCAAGGGGGCAAACCGCGCGCTGGAACTGCTGGGTAAGCATCTGGGCATCTTCACGGACAAGGTGAAAGCTGAAGTCTCCGGCCCGGACGGTGGGCCGGTGGCCTCGGAGATCGTGGTGCGGTTCGTGGAGCCCGGCGGGGAGGCTGGCAATGGCCATTGATGCCTCCATGCCCGCGGCCTTCCGGGGACTGTTCGAGCCGCACCGCTACAAGGTTTTCTACGGTGGCCGCGGTGGCGGGAAGTCCCGGGCCTTCGCTCGGGCGCTGCTGCTGACCGGTGTGCAGCGGCCCGTGCGTGTGCTGTGTGCCCGCGAGGTGCAGAACTCCATCCGGGATTCGGTCAAGCGCCTGCTGGATGACGAGATAGAGCGGCTTGGCCTGGGCGGTTTCTACACGTCCACGGATGCGGAGATCAGGGGCCGGAACGGCTCTCTGTTCATTTTCGCCGGCCTGCGCATGTCGCCTGAGCGCATCAAGTCCTTCGAGGCCCTGACACATTGCTGGATCGAGGAGGCGGAGACGGTCTCCGAGCGCAGCCTTGACCTGCTCATCCCCACCATGCGCGCGGAAGGCTCGGAGATCTGGATGTCGTTCAACCCGGCGCGGGTGAACAGCCCCGTGTGGCAGCGCTTCGTGGTCAAAGCCGCTCCCCCTGACAGCCTGGTGCGGAAAGTGGGCTGGCGGGACAACCCGTGGTTCCCGGACGAGCTGCGCCGGGAGATGGAACACTGCAAGGCCACGGATCCCGACAAGTATGACCACATCTGGGAAGGCAATCCCGTGCTGGTGGCGGCCGGGTCGTACTATGGGCGGCTGCTGCAGCAGGCCGAGGAGGCCGGGCGCATCGGCACCGTGCCGGTGGAGCCGAACCTGCTGGTCAATACGGCGTGGGACCTGGGCATGTCGGATTCCACGGCCATCTGGTTTTTCCAGTTCCTGCCGGTGGGCCGGTTCGGGGAATGGCGTTTCATCGACTACTACGAGGCCTCCGGTGAGGGGCTGGCACATTACGCTGAGGTACTGGCCAGGAAGGGCTACCGCTACGGCGTCCACGTCGGCCCGCATGATCTTGCCGTGCGGGAGCTGGGAACGGGGAGAGCCGCATCGAGACGGCGCGCGGGCTGGGTCTGAATTTTATCACCGCGCCGCAGCTCCCGGTGGCTGACGGCATCGAGGGCGTGCGGCAGGTGCTGGGCGCTGCCTGGTTTGATCGTGAGAGATGCGGGCAGGGACTGCAATCGCTCTGGGCCTACCAGCGGGAATGGGACGACGTGCATGGCTGTTTCAAGCCGCATCCGTTGCATGACTGGACGAGCCACGGCGCCGACGCCATGCGCTACGCTGCCGTGGGCTTCCGCAGGCCAGATACGGGCTTCAAGCCGTTGAAACGCAACAATCTGAGGGTCTGCTGATGGCCAAAAAAGACGTGAAAGAGCAGCTGCGCGGCATCATCCAGCGGGAGCTGGACGCGTGCATGGGGAAGGATGGCGACCAGCTTTCCTCTTCCCGCGAACGGCTGAAGATGCAGTACCTGGGCTACGGCTATGACGTGGACGACGACCGCAGGAAGCGCAGCCTGTCCACCTATGTGGACCGCACTGTCATGGAGACGGTGGAGTGGGCCAAGCCTGGGCTGATGCGGGTCTTCTGCAGCTCTGACGATATCATCCGGTTCGATCCCAAGAGCCCGGAGCAGGAGCAGGCCGCAGATGACGCCACGCTGTACGTCAATCAGGTGGTTTTCGGGAGAAACATCTTCCGCCTCGTGCATGACGTGCTGGCCGATGGTCTTTACCAGCGTGTGGGCTGGTGTTTGGCCCACTGCCCAGAGGAGCGGGAGCAGCGCGTGCTCCAGTACACGGGCCTTGCCGAACAGGAGGCCGTGGCCCTGCTGTCTGATCCGTCCATCGACCTGGAGAAGGACACGGTGGACGTGCAGCGCTACGAGACGCCGCAGGGCATGCTCTACGACCTGGACATCCATCAGGAAGTCATCACGCGGGATATCCGCATAGAGCCCGTGCCGTCGGAGCATGTGGTCATCTCCAGCGATGCGGCCGACGTGGAGAGCGCCCGCTTCGTGGCCTGGTGGCAGGTGCGGACGGCCTCCGACCTGCGGAAAGAGGGCTACAGCGCCGCGTTGATCGCGGAACTGCCCAGCATGGACGATGCCGACGAGATGCCGGAGACCGAGGTTGGCCGCGCCATCAACAGCGACAGCGACGAGGAGACGGGCGGCCACGGCGCCACGCGGCGCATCCGCGTCTGGGAAGGCTGGTTCGACGCCGACCTGAACGGCGACGGCATTGCCGAGAAGGTCAAGGCCATCTGGGTGGGCGACGGTGAGCGTTGCAAGATCCTCAAATACGAGGAATGGCCGCTGTATCGCGCGCCTCTGTTTGCCGCCTGCTCCGTGCCCATGCCGCACCAGGTCATCGGCCTGTGCGTGGCCGACCTCGTGGCCGATGTGCAGGATCTTCGCTCGGAGACCATGCGCCAGATGCTGGACAATCTGGCCCTATCGAACCAGGGCGAGCTTGTGGTCAACGAGGGCATGAGCGGGGATGTGGAGTATGACAGCCTGCTGGCCCGTGGGGTGGGGGCCGTGCATCGCATCAAGGGCGACGCGACCATCACGCCGCTGCCGGTGATGACCAGCTCGGGCGATGCCCTGCAGGCCATGAGCCTGACCGACCAGATCACGGAACGGCGTACCGGCATTTCCAGCCGGACGCAATCGCTGCAGGCAGACACGCTGCAAAACACGGCCACGGGCGCCAACATCATGGAAGAAGCCATCAACCAGCGTCTGGAGCTTGTGGCCCGGGTGTATGCGGAATCATTCTTCAAGCCGCTTGGACGGTATGTGCTGCACCTGCTGCACAAATACCATGACAAGGCCATACAGCTGCGCATCAAGGGAAAATTCATGGCGTTCGACCCGTCCACATGGGCCCCGGACATGGACATTTCCGTGGCTGTGGGCCTGGGCACGGGCAACCGCACGCGCCTGCTGGCCGTCTATCAGCAGATCCTGAGCCTCCAGCAGCAGTTCGTCACGGCTTTTCAGAAAAACAGCCCCGTTCGCCTGAGCAACATCATCTATACCTGCCACAAGATGGCCGAAGCTGCCGGTCTTGAGGCGCCGGAGCGCTTTTTCGGCACGGAAGACGATGCCCGCAAGGCGGAAAAGGCCATCATGGAAGAAAAGCCGCAGCCGAGCCCGGAAGCGCAAAAGCTGGAGCTGGAGAAGCAGAAGGCACAGGCAAAGATGGCCCTGGACAAGCAGAAGGCCCAGACGGAGGCGCAGCGCAAGGCGTGGGAAGCGCAGACGGACGCCGCGCTGGAAGAGATGAAGATCAAGGGACAGCTGGCGCTCAAGGTGCAGGAGATGGAGGGGGAAAAGCAGCTGGACGCCATGAAGATGGCGCTTGGACAGGCTGCTCCCGGTCTCACTGATCTGCGCGGGACGCAGCTGTAGGAGGGGCCATGCTGACGGAGGACGAAAAGCGCACGGCGCATGAGGCGGCCCGCATCCTTACGAGCCCGCTGTTCCGGGAGGTGTTCGAGAAGCTGGACGCGCGCTACGTCGAGAGCTGGCGCGGCGCGAAAACAGCTGAGGAGCGGGAGCGCTGCTGGCAGCGGCAGGCGGCGCTGGCGGATGTGCAGCGGGAGCTGCTGGGCATGGTCAATGATGCCAACTGCAAGGCAGGCGGCAAGGATGAAGGAATCAAATCCGCGCTTGAGCGCGCGAAAAGGAGTTTGTCATGGCGAAAGAAGTAGCGGCGTCTCCGGCCCCGGCTGCGGCACCTGCGGCGTCCCCTGTGCAGGAAAGCGCGCCTGCTGGTGCCTATGGCCCCGTGGAAAGCGTGGAGCACAGCGATTTTGATGGCGAGAAGCCCCTCTACGATCCCGATGATATCGCCGCAGCCCTCAGCGGTGAGGATGCCGGCGGCGATGAAGGCGGCGATGTGCCGGAAGACGACGGCGAACCTGCGGAAGAGGCTCCGGCTGCCGGTGATGACACCGGTGAAGCTGGCGAGAGCGTGGAAGGCAAGGAGGAAGAGCCCGCGGCCATCCCCATGCCCGAGGGCTGGGAAGAAAGCGTGTGGCAGGGCCTTCCTGAGGCGGCGAAACAGGCCGTACAGGCCCGCGAACAGGCCCATGCCGAGGCCATGGGGCAGAAGGCGCAGGAAGTGACGGCCATGCAGGCCCAGCGCGACCAGATGGCTATGCAGGCCAACGGCATCGTGCAGAATGCCCTGGCATCGCTGCAGGCCGTGGTCATGGCCGATTACCAGGGCATCAACTGGGAACAGCTGGCACAGGCCGACCCGGCTACCTACGTCAAACTGCAGCGCGGGTTCCAGGAGCGCATGGGTATGTATCAGCGCGTCCAGCAGCAGCTGGCGGCCGCGACGCAGCAGTACACCCAGCGACAGGCCGCCGAACAGCAGCAGCATATGCAGGGTGAGTACGCGGCTGTGCTGCCCACCATCAAGGCGCTGTATGGCGCCGGTTATGAGAGCAAGGCCTTCGCTTCCGAGCTTGCCGGTTACATGCGTTCGCAGGGATGTCCGGAGAACGTGGTCAACGGGCTGACCCAGGGCTATGAGCTGACCCTTGTGACCAAGGCCATGCTCTACGACAAGATGCAGTCCTCTCGCGCAGTGGCGGCCAAAAAGGTCGCCGACGCGCCGAAGGTGCAGGCCCCCCGCGGGGCTGTGGTCCAGGGCAATGATCGTGCGGCCAAGGCCCGTGCGATCCTCAACAAGCACCCCAACAGCACGGACGCTCTCGCCGCTGTGCTGGAAACTCTCTAAGGAGGTATGGCTATGGCTACCATCTCCGGGCAGCTCAAGGACGCGTCCGTCAAGGGCAAGCCCCGCGACCTGATGAACATCATCTTCAACGTGGCCCCCACGGACACGCCCTTCATGACCATGTGCGGCAAATCCAGGGCCGTGCAGACCCTGCATGAGTGGCAGACGGATACGCTGGCTGATCCGGCTGAAAACAGCGCTCTGGAAGGTTCGGACGTGAAGGATTTCGTGGCCTCTGCGACCACGGAACTGAGCAACAAGACGCAGATCCTGAGCAAGGCCATCAACGTTTCCGCCACGGCCCAGGCCATCGAGCAGGCGGGCGTGGACAAGCAGTACAACTACCAGATGGCCCTGCGCATGAAGGAACTGAAAAAGGACCTCGAGTTCGCCCTGCTGCAGAACAAGCTTGAACGCGCCGACAATGGCACCAATCAGGGCCGCCTGATGCGCGGCCTGCCCACGTGGATGCAGACCAACTGGAATGTGGGAGCGTCCACGGGTGCCATCGCTGTGCCCAGCTCCAAGGCTTGTACGGCCGGAACGGCCCGCGTGCCTGACGAGGCCACGGTCAAGAACGTGCTGACCAAGATCTACGAATCCGGCGGCGACCCTGACCGCATCATGATGGCCCCGGCCATCCGCGTGAAGATGTCCGAAGTGCTCAACGGTGGCGCTACCCGCATGGAAAACGTGGACAAGAAGAAGGCCACGGCCGTCATCGACGTGTACGTCTCCGACTTCGGCAGCATCAAGCTGATCCCCAACCGCGTGCAGGCCAAGGTGGACTACTCCAAGGCCTGCGCCTTCATCCTTGACCCGCAGTACTGGAAGGTCGCCTATCTGCGCGGCTTCCGGGAAGAGCGCCTGGCCCACACCGGTGACAACATGAAGGGCCATATCGTGGTGGAATGCACGCTGGAAGCCCGCAACGACGCGTCCAGCGGCATGATCGCCGACCTGGCCGTCACTGCCGGCTAGGGAAACGTGACGGGCGGCGGGGATGGCCCGTCGCCCATCTGGAGGAGGCAGGAATGGATCTGAGGCAGACATTGCCCGGTGGCATGGTGCTGGAAGTCCGCGAGGATGGTGTCATCGACCGCATCCACGATGGCGGGCTTTTGAGCCGCGAACAGGATGTGACGGAGATCCTGCGCATGAACCACTTCCAGCGGGGAGAGGACAGGCTGCAGGGGTTCCGTTTTGCGCCCACCTTCCGGCAGGTGGCCCGCATCCCGGTGGCTGCCGTGGATATCGCCGCCGCACAGGGGCTGGATATCCTCAATGACCCCGACGATATGCGGCGCTTCCTCAATGACCCGGAAAATGCGGCCTTCCGCACCACCATGGAGCGTGTCTGATGGCCCTGACGACCTACGACGGCCTGTGCGCGGCCGTGGCTGACTACCTGGGCCGCGATGACCTGACGGAGCGCATCCCTATCTTCGTTGAGCTGGCCGAACGACGCATGAACCGGGAGCTGCGGCTGCGCTGCATGGAGGCCAGGGCCGAAACGGATGTGCTGGCCGGCCAGAACGCCGTGCCCCTGCCGTGGCGCCGGGAGGCCGGGAACTGGGATGTCTTTATGGAGATGCGCGACCTGACGTGGCAGGATGCCGACGGGCGCAGTGTCAATCTGACCTACACGCCGCCGGACAGATACGGGCTGGCCATGCCGGACGGAAAGCCCGACCAGTACACCATCATTGGCCGGGATCTGTTCCTTCTGCCTGCCGGTGACGGCCCTGGCCGCCTGATCCTGACCTACTATGGAGAGATCCCGCCCCTGGGGCCGAAACAGCCGAACAATGTGGTGCTGCTGACGGCGCCTGACCTCTACCTCTACGCCACGCTGGTGGAAAGCGGGCCGTTCACCCGCGGCAGCGCTCCGGTGGAAATGTGGACGCAATATTACAGCGCGGCCCGGCAGAAGGTCGAGGCCAACGAACGGCGGGCGCGCTTCACGGCAAACCTGGCCATGCGGCCGATGAGGAACATCTGATGAGCCTGACGAATCACGGTGAAGACAAGCTGCTGACGTTATTCAAGGACGCTGGCCCGTACTACTTCGGCCTGTTCACTGTGGCCCCCGGCGAGACGGGCGGCGGTACGGAAGTCAGCGGCGGGGCCTATGCCCGCCAGCAGGTGACGTTCGACAATCCCAGTTCAGGCACCATGAAAAACAGCGCTGCCATCGAATTTCCCACGGCCACGGGAAACTGGGGCACGGCCGTTGCCTGGGGGCTGTTCGATGCCGCCGCGTCCGGGAACCTTGTCTGGTACGGCGATATCACAACGCCCAAGGAACTGCTGGCCGGGGATATCTACCGCATCAACACCGGCAATCTGACACTGACCATGGACTAAGCCATGCCGGGCGCGTTCTCTCCCATCTTCCCGCCGCCGCAGAGCATCGACAGCCTTGATTTCTGGGGCAGTCTGGATGGTCTGCCGTTCTCCCTGGATTCGTCCTTGTGGACGACGGCGGGCCTGTACGGGCTGACGGTATCCGACGCCGTGACCATCGGTCAGCAGGCTGATGGGCAGAGGACGCGAACATCTGTGCTGGCTGGACTGTCTGTTGCGGATGGGCAGGCCGCAGGGCAAGCCGTTCTGGAGCTTCGGGGAGAAGATGCTGCTTCTGGTGGCGGTGAGGCCGCAGCCAGCATCGCAGTATGGATCCTGCTGGATGCCGTGTCATCGACGGCAGGAGAAAGCCTCACGCTGGAGAGGGTGCGTCCGTTATTGGTCGATGCGTCTGTCTCCAGCCATGCCGGGGCGGACTTCCAGCGTATCCGATCCGACGCGCATGCTTCTCGTTCTGAAGTGGTGGCGACGCTTGTTGCTGTTCGTGTCAGGCCGGGGAGCGGAACGGATGTTGCCCAGGCTGCCCAGGAAGGCGGTTTCGAGCGTATCAGGCTGCATTCTGGCGTGGGAGAAGGACACGCGGAAGCTGCCGTCATCGGTGGCGTCACAGTGTCCATCCCCCTGGATGTTTCGGCCGGAATGACCTTCCAGGCCATGGCAGAGGCTGTGCGCATCCGCACTGATGCCGTCGCCTTGCCGGGAGCATCCAGGGAATGGATGCTTGGCGGAAGATTGCGCAGCGATGTGCTGGAGAGGTCGGCACAGACGGCTGGAGAGGCAGACGTCTGGCGTGTTCTCATGCTCTACGGTGGTGGAGATGTCCTTTCTGATGGTGATGTCCTGCCGGAGTACAAGGGCTGGGGCTGGAAACGTGATGCGCAGACGGAGCAGGGCTGGGAGCCTATCATTGAAGCCGGACAGCATTGGCACAGACTGCCGGGCGGCATGAAAGACTGGCGGGGGATCGTGGAATGGCAATAAAGCGTGAAGTCCTTGAGTTCGGCGCATGGGAACCTGATGCGCCCCTTCTTGCAGGACGTCAGGTCAGCGAAGCCCGCAATGTCATCCCTGGGCGGCGTGGATATCGCTGCCTGCGCGGACTGGCCGCCATGCAGTACGAGGCGATCCCGGAGCCGGTGCGTGCCGCGGTAACGTTGCGCATCCTGGATGGCGGCCTCTTCACGTTCGCGGCCACGGAAGGCGGCATCTACTGTCTGGAGGCCGGGGAGTGGGTACAGAAGCTGACCGCCACGGTGAGCGGTTCCAGCAGGGCCTTCAGTGATTACGGCAACGCCATGTACGCGCTGTTCGGAACAACGCTGTACAAGAGCCTCCTTTCGGGGACGGCAAGTGAGTTCTCGGCGGTCGAGGGCGCGCCCAATGCCGCCATCATGGGCGTCATCCGTGACTTTCTCGTGCTGGGACGCCTGTCGGAACATGCCAACGGCATCCGCTGGTCTGCGCTGGACAACCCGGATGCGTGGCCGGAGCCGGGCAGCAACGACGCGCAATACCAGCAGTCGGACATACAGATTTTCCCTGTAGGTGGACAGGTGCAGTCCATCGTGGGCGGCATGGGCGGCGTTGACGGCCTGATCTTTCTTGAGCGCGGTATCCAGCGTGCCACCTATGTGGGCCCACCGTACATCTTCCAGTTCACGCCGGTGGACAGGGCCAGCGGATGCGCGGCCCCGGCGTCTCCGGTCATCTGCGGCAACCTCTGCGTCTATCTTTCCGAGAACGGCTGGCGCATGACAGACGGGGCCAGTGTGAAGAGCGTGGGCATCGAGCGTATCGACGAGTGGTTTCTGTCTCAGGTGGACGCCAGCCGCATGTCCGAAGTGCGCGGTGTGCATGATGCGGATGGCCGTGTGGCCGTGTGGAGCTTCCCCAGCGCCGTGGCACCGGAAGGCATCCACGACAGGCTGCTGATCTACAACTACGCCGTGGACAAGTGGTCTTACGGCATGGTGCAGACAGAGACCCTTTTCCAGGACTTCGCCCGCGGCCTGACACTGGAGGAACTGGACGCCTTCGGTGATCTTGACCACCTGCCGTTCTCGTCTCTGGATGACGCAGTGTTGAGGAACGGCCGGCAGGGTATCAGCGCATTCGACAGCCAGCACAGGCTGGCCCGTTTCAGCGGAGAGGCGCTGGAGGCCGTCATGGACACGGCGGAGACAGGCGGGCAACGCATGATGATCCACGGCCTGCGTCCCCTGGTGGACAGGGGGGACGCGCAGGCGCTGCCCATCTGGCGTGTGCGGCAACAGGATGCGCCGCGTTATGGGACATACACGAAGCAGAGCCGGGACGGCGTGTGTTACCAGCATCTCTCGGCCAGCTATGCCGCCGGGCGCGTGCTGGTGCCTGCCGGAGCGACATGGCGTGATGCTGTGGGGGTTGAGATGCTGACCGAGATCGAAGGGGGGCTGTGATGCCGAAGATACCGGAAAAATTCATGGGGCTTCTGGGGAAGTTCGCGGACAGTCTCGACTACAACGATTTGCCGCAGGATTGGGCGAACAACAAGCAAATCGTGGCGGCTGCCGAAGAGTTGTATCGCGACATGGGTACGGAAAGCCCGTTTTTTAAGGCGTGGTTCGGCAACAGCAAAGTTGTCGATGAGGCTGGCAGGCCTGCCCATGTGTATCACGGCACGAATGCGTATGAGCTGAAAAAATTCAAACCCGGAAAGACCGGCTATCTCGGCGGGGGAATATATACGACGCCATCCAGGGAAATGGCGGAAAGATATACGGATTACGGGACCGTGCATGATCTTTATGAGAAGATGGAAAGGCCTTTCATCATCGACACAGTGGATGCCACTGAGCGTGTCCTGGATGAATTGTACGGCACCAAGGCAGGTCGTGAACTGGCGAAGCGTGAGGCGAAGTCTGGGGGTGGCTCGTTTTTGTTGACGAAAAACGACGCCAAGAAATTGCAGGGAATGGGATACGACGGAATCTTCTGGGATGCGCCGTCAGGCCGCGAATATGCGACGCTCGATCCTACGGCTGTAAAGGCCACCTCCAACCGTGGCACCTTCAATCCTGCCGATCCGAATATCTACCGTTCCGCAGGGCCCCTTGCCGTGGGGGCAGGGGCTGGAGCTGCCGTGCTTGGGGCAGGAGACGCGCAGGCGTTTGCGCCGTACAGCGTCCCCTCTGATATCCAGGCGCAGTGGAACTCCTTCCGGCAAAGCGGAAAGCTGCCGGAAAAGCCGTTGGAAGCCCCGGTCTGGAGCCCTGCCGACTTGGCCGTGGCCCCCATCGGCGCCGCAACCACGGCTGGCAAGGCTGCCGCAATGGCCGCTGATCCACTTATGTCGTATGGCGCTGACAAGCTGGGCGGCCTGCTTGGGTACTTCTGGGGCAGCTAGATGGCAAAATTCGTCTCTGAGCTTCCCGAATCCAGCCCCATGCAGATGCTGGCCCTAGCCGTGGCCGTCAATGCCGCCTTGCGCGGAGAGACGACCAATACGGGCGTGCTGGAAGTGGCGGATGGGCAGACTGAGGTAACGATACAGGATGCCCGTTGCCGTGCGGGGCGTCTGGCCCTGCTCATCCCCATGGATGCGGCGGCTGCGGCAGTGGACTGGTGGCTGGCGGACATGACCCGCAACAGCATGACATTTGGATTTTCATCCGCTCCCGGGTCCTGCCGTTTTGGCTGGGCGCTCATGGGGGACGGCAATATCAAGGAGTAGATCATGGCAGGTTTGTATCGTCGCGCGACGGCCCCGAATTTCACTTCCCCGGCCATGCAGGTGGCCGCCAGCCGTGGTGCCGGTGGCGCCATCCCCGGCGGTGGGGTGAGCGTGCCGCGCGGTCAGCAGAATACCGGCATGGACATGGGACAGCTTGGGGGGATGCTGGGGCTGCTGCAGAAAAATCTGGACGCCAAGAAAGATGCCTCGGCTGCGGCTGATGGCGTCCATGCCGATGCCGGGGCCATGGCCAACACGCTGCCCAGCCCGGCGCAGGCAGCCGGTGTGAGCAATCCGCAGGCCGGTACGCTGGGCAATGGCATCCCCGCCGGTACGGGTACCACGGCCATGCCCGCGCAGCAGATTCCGGGGGGTGGTGTGGGGATGAACCCGGCCAACATGCCGCTTTCCGGTGGCGGCATCGGCAACGCCGTGGATTCCGGCATGGGCGCCGGGATGAACGGCATCCCCGGCACCGGCGGGATGCCCGGCGGGGCTGGCGGCATGTCCAATCCCATGACTGGCGGGATGCTCGATCCGCAGATGCTGCAGAATATGCGGTTCTTCCCCGGATTCTAGGAGGGCGCATGGGAGAGTTCGCACGCACCTACAAGACTGATCTCACGGACAGGCAGCTCATGGGCTTCTGGGGCATGATGCAGGCCACGGGCCGCGACAGGGCCGTCACCTACTGCCTGCCGCCCCTGGATGCGCACGGCTTTGTGCGCTGGATGCGGCAGGATGACGTGCATCCGTGGTTCGTGACCTGGCAGGGTCAGCCTGTGGGCTTCGCCTACCTGACCAACATGGAAGGCAAGAGCGCCCGCATCCACTTCGGCACGCTGCCGCAGGGCATCAGGCGCATGGGCAACCGCAAGCTCTCGGTGGTGCAGGGCTTTGGCCTCTACATGCTGGGGAACCTGCTGTGGGAGCGGACTGTCAGCGGCGGCTACCGGCTGGATACCATTATCGGCCTGACGCCTGTGGTCAACAAGGAGGCCGTGCGCTTCATCAAGCGTTGCGGTGCGCAGGAGTGCGGCATCATCCCCGGCGCCTGTTACTACCACGATACGGGCGAGAACGTGCCCGGTCTGGTGACGATCTATACACGCGAGACCGTGCCCGGCTGGGCGCGGGTACTGTAGGAGGCTCCCATGGGCGGAGGCGGTAAAGGTGGCGGTGGCGGCGGTTCTACCACCACGGTGCAGAAGGCTGATCCGTGGGAAGGGCAGCAGGATTATCTAAACTCATGGAAACATTGGGGTGATGATGAAAGCACTCCTTATATGGGTGTATTCCCGAATGCGTATAAACTTTATGTGGAAGGTAAGCTTGCCCCTGACTACTACGAAGGCAACACCGTTGCCGGTCAATCCGACTGGACGCAGCAGGCGCTGCAGATGCAGGCGGACAGGGCCCAGAACGGCAGCCAGCTCATCAACGATGCCAGCACGAGCATGGGCAATGTGGTGACAGGCCAGGCTCTGGCCGGGAACCAGGGCCTGAACACGCTCAACCAGATGGCGCAGGAAGACAATCCCTATGTGGACGAGCTGTACAACCGGGCCAACAGCCAGGCGCAGGCCGGTATCAATGCCGGTTTCAACGCCGCCGGCCGTTATGGCAGTGGCGCCCATGCCGCAGCCTCGGCGGATGCGGCCAACAATCTGGCGAACCAGATGTACGGCAGCCTGTGGGACAAGCGGGCCAGTGCCGCGCAAAGCGCCGGGCAGCTCTACAATCAGGGCGTCGGCCAGCAGATATTGGGGGCAGGTCAGGCGCAGCAGCTCGGCAATCAGGCCTACACGGATGCCGCAGCCCTGTCCGAAGCCGGTGGCGTCATGGACGACTACAACCAGCAGCTCATCAATGCGGATATCGACCGCTGGAATTATGACCAGAACAAGGCGCTGCAGGCCCTGAGCAACTACAACCAGCTGATCCAGGGCAACTACGGCGGCACGAGTACCAGTACGGGGAAAACGAGCATGGGGGCTGGTAGTACGCTGGGCAACGTGGCCGGTGGTGGTCTTGCCGGATGGGGGCTTGGCGCAGCCCTTTCCGGTGCTTCGGGGGCTGCTGCTCTTACGAGCCCGTGGGCGTTGGGCGGCGCTGCCCTCGGCGGCCTGCTGGGTCTGTTCTAAGGAGGGGAGACGATGTTTGACTGGTATACCACGATGAACCAGCCGGACTGGGACGGGCGGACGTATGCCTTCCCCCAGCCGACGGGCGTAGCTCCGGTGCAGCCCCTGCCGCAGGGAAACCCCATGCAGCGGCCGCAGGCGATCAATGAGATGCTGCCGCAGGGCAGCGTCTCCGGCGGCCTGCTGGGCAAGCTGGCGGAGGGAGGAGGGGAGGAGCAGGCCACGCCGCGCATGCCATCGCCCTTTGGCCCCAAACAGGGGCAGGGAGGGGCCGCCGCTTCTCCGGCTCCATCTCCTGCCCCGGTGCAGCCTCCGGCGCCGCAGGCCAACCCGTTGACGGCGCCCGCTTCCGGGCCTCTGGCCTGGCCCGTGATGCAGCCGCAGATGATGCCGCAGCAGCCCATGCCCATGGCCGCGTCCTACGGCTGGGGGCAGCCCCTGCCGCAGATGGCAGGGCAGGGCGCAGCATCCGCGCAGGCTGGCAAGACCGGGGAGGACAAGGGCGTTCTCGGGAACTTTGACCCCGGCGCGCTGGCGCTGTTCGCTGGCCTTTCCATGCTGGGAAACAACACGGGCGGCCGCACCTTCGGCCAGCTGGTGGGCAAGGCCGGGTTCGATGCCCTGGCCGGGGCCGGTGGCATGGCCGCGGCCCAGGCTGCTGCGGAGCGGCAGAAGAGGCAGGATGCCCGCGAGGACATGGCTACGCGGATCGCGCAGCACAAGATCGACCTGGAACGCTACAAGATGGCGCAGGAGGCCGCAGGGATGCAGATTCTGCAGGGCTATCTCGGCGGCGGTGCCGGGGCTGGCATGGGCGGCATGATGCCCTCGCGCCCGACGCTGGGCGGTGCTTACACGGGCGCGGCCCTCGCGCCTGAGGTGGACGGATGGATCGTGAAATATTCGCAGGAATACGGTGTTGACCCGAACATCGTCCGGGCCGTTGTCATGCAGGAAAGCGGCGGCAGGCAGGACGTGGTCTCGCCCGCCGGGGCCATCGGTTATGGCCAGCTCATGCTGGATACGGCCAAGGGCCTTGGCGTTGACCCGTATGATCCTGAGCAGAACATCAAGGGAACCGTCATGTATCTGGGCCAGATGCGCGACCGCTACGGCGGCAACTGGGACCGCGCCCTTTACGCCTACAACTGGGGCCCGGGAAATATGGACGCCTACCTCCAGACCGGCAAGGGGCTGGACGGCCAGCCCATGCCCAGCGAGACGCTGAACTATGTGCCGGGCGTGCGCGGTCGTCTGAGCGGTGCCCAGCAGCCTGCCGTGGCCGGGGGCTATGGCGGTGGCGGTGTGCCCACGATTCCGCTGCAGGCACTGGCGCTGCCGGGCGCTGCCGGTGAGGCGGCACGGGCCATTTTTGCGGCGCAGCAGACACAATCGCAGCGGGACCTGAAAAACGCCCTCGAACAGAACAGGCTGGAGCAGAACAGCCCGCGAGGAGAGTTCCTTCGGAATGAAGGAAAGCGCGCTTCGCAATATATGGCGGATTTGCAGGCCGAAGCAAAAGCGGCCCAGGATTCCATATCCGCGTATGTGGCCTTTGAGGGAATCCTGGATCGTGGCCTGAAAACTGGCCTGGGACAAGGCGCACTTGATGATGTAGCACGCGCTCTTGACCGTATGGGGATCGATACGAAGGCGCTTGGCCTCAATAACGTGCGCGACATCGATACACTGCGCAACCTTACGACACGAGCTGTCATGTCGGCACTTGCGGATCAGAAAGGCGTCCAGACAGAAGGTGATGCCCAGCGCGCCATGCAGACGTGGGTCAGCATCAGCAATTCCCCCGAGGCAAACCGCTGGATCAATACTTACCAGAGAAACCTTGCCGAACGCCGCATCCTGCGTGCTGAGTTCATCCAGGAAGCCCTGTGGCGCAGCAACGGAAACATTCAGGAAGCGGAAAAGGCCTGGAAGGAATACTCCCGCAATTTGCCGTCCGTGGTGCCGCCTGTTCCCGGGACTGCTCAGTCTCCAAGAGCGGCGAGAACGGGACTCAGTGAGTTTGACCTTTAAGGAGGGCATATGGCTTTTGACCTCAAGGGGGCCCGTGAGGCTGGTTACACGGATGCCGAGATTGCGGCATACCTGGCTGACACACGAGGATTCCGCCTCGATGACGCCCGCAATGCTGGGTATGCCGACGCTGATATCATCCAGCACCTTATGGGCAAGACAGCTCTCCAGTCGGATGAGCCCATAGACGACAGGACAGGCGCCGGATGGAAAGAGCGCTTCGCCATCGGTTCTGCCGCAGACAACAAGGGCAAGCTGGAGCGGGCACGGGCATTCTATGGTGATTCCGTGAGGATGGAGCCTGACGAGCGCATCAGCTTTGTCAATCCTGAAACCGGACGCCGGACATACGTCAATCCGTCCGGCCTCGACTGGGGGGATATTGCCGGTGGCGGGCGTGAGCTGCTTTCCATGCTCGCTTCCGTTCCTGCGGCACTGGCGGGGACCGTGGGCGGCGGCGGGGTGAACCTTGTGACCGGTGCCC
>OLRN01001070.1_pt1 | contig 16181 bp, 29 predicted proteins | sample 1673001 | NCBI WGS metagenome assembly OLRN01 (sample SAMEA3136745, study PRJEB25190) | human gut metagenome | biome: human gut; feature: human-associated habitat; material: faeces | place: Austria | collected 2013 | reverse complement strand
GCTCTACCGCCGCTTCGTGGTGGAGCGGCAGCAGGCCGCCGGGTGGAAGGTCTGATTTCACTTTGCATATTATTCAACAAAGCCCGTACCAGTTAAACTGATACGGGCTTTGTTATGCTCCGCGTTTATCCGCCCCCCTAACGCTAATAACACAGCATCTGCAAGGAGCAGAGAAGCACCTTGCCGCCTCTCTGCTCCCTCACTTGCTTGTTTATTTTTGGGTATTTTCTTCATCGTCCAGCAGGTCGGTCATATTCCGCAGGCTGATGCCCAGGGTGGACCCGTTGTGCAGCAATGCCGAGGTGGTGGGCGGCAGTACCCCCGCCACGCCCAGTGCGATCAGCGTCAGGTTGAAGCCCACGATGAAGCGGTAGCTGCCGTAGATACGCTCCATCAGTGCCTCACCGAGCCTGCGCAGTGTTACCAGTGCAAACAGATCCTCCGAGGCAACGGTGATGTCGGCGATCTCCCGGGCGATGGCCGCACCGGTGGAGATGGCGATGCCCGCGTCCGCTTCGGAGAGGGCGGGAGAATCGTTGACGCCGTCGCCCACCATGATAACGGTGTGTCCCTTTTCCTTTTCCTGCCGGATAAACGCGGCCTTGTCCTCCGGCAGCACCTCGGCGTACACGGCGTCCACGCCCACCTCGGCGGCCACAGCCTCCGCCGTGCGGCGGTTGTCGCCGGTCATCATCACCACGTTGGCAAAGCCGCTCTCGTGCAGCGCCCTCACCGCCTCCCGTGCCTCCCGGCGCAGGGGATCGTGGATGCAGATCACCGCCGCCAGCGTCCCGTCTATGCAGAGATACAACTGGGAATACGCGGCGGGCAGCGCGTCAAATTTCGGCTGCTCTCCCTCCGGGATGCGGCAGCCCTCGTCCTCAAAGACAAAGTGGGCGCTGCCGATGATGACCTTCTTGCCCTCCACCATGCTGGAGATGCCGTGGGCCACCACATACTGCACCTGCGAATGGTACTCCTCGTGGGTGAGCCCGTGCCGCTTTGCCTCCGCCACCACGGCGTTTGCCATGGAATGGGGGTAATGTTCCTCCAGGCAGGCGGCAAGGCGCAGCATTTCCGCCTCATCGTGTCCGCCGAAGGGGATGACCGCCGCCACGGTGGGTGTCGCATAGGTCAGCGTGCCGGTCTTGTCGAACACAATGGTGTCCGCCTTGGCCACCGCCTCCAAAAAGCGTCCGCCCTTGACGGAGATGTGATAGCCGCTGCTCTCCCGCATGGCGGACAGCACCGCAATGGGGATGGCCAGCTTCAGGGCGCAGGAGAAGTCCACCATCAGCACCGAGAGCATTTTCGTCACATTCCGGGTCAGAAGATAGGTCAGTGCCGTGCCGCCCAGCGTGTAGGGCACCAGCCTGTCCGCCATTCGGGATGCCTTGTCCTCGGCGGTGGATTTTAGCTTCTCCGACTCCTCGATCATGTGAACCACCCGGTCATACCGCCCGCTGCCGGAGGATTTCTCCACGGAGATGACACACGCGCCCTCCTCCGCCACCGTTCCGGCATAGACGGGACTGCCGGGGTGCTTCGCCACAGGCATGGACTCGCCGGTGAGGGAGGACTGGTTCACCATGGCCTCTCCCTCCACCACTCGGCCGTCCAGCGGGATCATGCCGCCGGTGCGGATCACAATACGGTCCCCCGGCTTCACATCGGTGATTTTCGTCAGCACCTCGGTGCCGTTTGCCTGCAGCCAGACGCTGTCCACCCGCAGGCTCATGGCGGAGGCGAGGTCGGCCACGGACTTTTTGTGGGTCCACTCCTCCAGAATTTCGCCCAAATGCAGCATGAACATGACAGAGCCTGCGGTGGCAAAATCGCCCCGTGCCATGGACACCGTAACGGCGGTGGCATCCAGCACGGCGACGGAAAGCCGTCCGTGCAGCAGTGCCGAAAACCCCTCCCGGATGTACTTTACGGAACGGAACACCGCCAGCGCCGTGGTGATGGGCGCAGGCAGGAACAGCTTGGAGATGCATCTGCGCATAACGGCAACTGCCAGCTTGTCCTCAAACTCCCGGTTCAGTGCCCGGGAGGTATGCTCCGGCACCAGCTCCATGGTCTCCGCCTTGGCGAAGGAGAATACCGCCAGCGCACGGAGTACGCTTCCACGCTCCGCGTCATAGAGCACCACCGCGTCCTGCGTCCGGTCGTAGACCCTGACCTCCTGTACGCCGTCCTGGGCGCGCAGATAGTATTCCAGCACATCCGCTTGGGATAACGTCATCCGTCCGCAGCACAGGTGTACCCGCAGCCGCCCCGGTAAATCATGTAAGATCGTGCATTTCATGGCTCACTCCGCCTTAGCGTCCTCCGCGGAAGCGTCCTCCACCACAGCGGCGGCCTCCGCCTCTGCGCGGCGCTCGTTGATGGCCTTGGCTTCTGCGTAGATGTCATCCGCGCCCTCCCGCACGGCGGTGACCGTTTTCATCACATCCTCCTTGGCACGCAGGGCGGCGGCGGTGGTGTGGGCGTAGACCTTCTTGGCATCCCTGCTGCCCAGCAGCTTGATCCCCGCCGTGCCGAACAGCACGCCTGCTGCAAATAAACCGAGTTCTTTCATAATGATTGTCCTCCTTTATAAAATATATATGTCAAACCGATGGCCGCGATGGCGGCATCGGAATGATCCTACTGTTTCTTCTTCCCGAAATGGAAAAAGCCTTTCTTCTCGTAGACTGCGGTGCTGATCTCTCCCGCCATATAGCCGGTGGCATTGATGGCGGCACGGAGGGCATTTTCGCCCAACGGCTCTTTCGAGAGGATCACCGTCTCCCCCTTGGAATGGGATGAGGAAACCTTCTCCACCGAGAATGCGGCGCGAATGGCGTCGTTGATGTGCGCCTCGCACATAGAGCAGGCCATGCCGGAAACCTTAACTGTTGTCTGGATCATTTTCGTACCTCCTGTTCCGGGAATCTTTCACGCACCGTTTTCGGAACGCCTTTGTAATATAGCTTTCTTTCATCGCTGTGCCTCCCTCTTAAAGCTTCTTTTTATACCCGCAATCGCAGTATGGGCCGCCGGAGGCGAGAGTGTACTGCCGCACAAAGTCAGTCGCGCCGCCGGCTTCGCTCATGGTGTAGTCCAGGTGGCACAGGGCAGGGGTCAAATCGTACAGCCCCAGCTTTTTCATCAGCACGCAGATGCCGCATTTGGTGAAGCGTCCCTCGTAGCCGCTGCCGTCGGGATATTCGTAAAACTCCATGTTCCACGAATATGGGTTGCGGTCGGCGGCTTTCAAGGTGGCGGTCGCCTTCATGCCGGAAATATCCTTGGGGGTAAACTTGTTTTTTCCGCTCTTGCGGCAAAACCATTTCATGGGCTTTGTCATCATGGATTTTGCATAATACTCCGTCAGCCGCTCCACATCCGGGTGTTCCGGCATGGAGAGGATGAACGCACCGAGCATTGCACAGTTGACGATGTTCATCTTGAAGCGATCGCCTTTTTCAAATTCGGGCAGCTCGGAGATGATCTCCCTGTATTTCGGCTTTGCTTTTTTCGTGATGGCTTTTGCCGTATTCGTACCGTAGCCGAACACCGCTGTCAGCTGGTTTCGGAAGGACGGCGCAAACAGCGTCCACATGCCGAAAGGCATTCCGGCGTATTTCATCGTAAGTATCTCCCGGCCTCCGCCTCCAGCGCCTGCCACACGGGATAAGCCGCGCCGTTCTCATCAAAGAACTGCTTGATATCCCGATTCAGGGCGCTCATTTCGTCTATGGCGTTCATGGCGTGGTCGGAGGCACATAGTTTGCCCAGTGAGGTGGCGCACATGAGTTTAAAGAAGCGCAGACAGGTCTTGCGGTACTTTTCGCTCTCAAAGTCTGCATCCGCCTTTGGCAAAATGTCGTGTCCCGCATTGCGTATGGCACGGTAGCCTTCAATATTGGCATCGATCACCCGTCCAAGGTACACCGTATTTCTCCTAAGCTTTTTCAGGTCGCCGTCTGTTTTATAGCAGGCGAAGGCCGCAGGCATCACAAAGGCCGCATGGCAGAGCAGATAGTCCTCCATATTCGGCTCATAGACGACCTTGTATTTGGTACCGCCGAAAATCTCTCCGATCAGTTCCGCATTGGAGACCGCCCCACGCAACTGCCCAATGGTTATTTTTTTCAGGTCGATAGAAACGACCCGGTCAGGTTCCCGATGCCCGGCAGAGAGCGCAAAGGCAAACAAGACATTTTTCTCCGGCAGTGCCGCCGCCAGCGCTCTTGCCTGCACATTATTACCCACAAAAACGATGTTCTTCGTCCGGTTCGTTCGTAGCGTATCCAGAACGGAATCCAACTGTGTATAGCGCAGAACCACAAAAATCACATCGTATGCTGCATCCGGTGCAAGCGCGGTCACCACCGGAATGCGGCTGACCGATGTGCGGAGGGAGAATTGATCCTTGATCCGCAGTCCGTTCTTCCTGATTTCCTCTGCCCAGTTTCCCCGGGCAAGCAGGGTCACATCCTTTCCGGCGTGAAACAGATTCCTTGCCAGATTGCACCCTAAAACACCTGCACCATATACCAGAATTTTCATTGCTTGCCTCCAAATCTGATCTTTACAATCTGCATCTTCATCATTCCGTCACCGACTTTTGCAAGAAGCCGGAAAAAGCCGCTGACGGAGGGGTCTTTCAAATCGGTGTAGCCCAGCATATAGCCTCGGCTGGTGACCTGCAAGCGGCTATCCCACGCACTGATCTCTTGGGGAGCGTCCGAAACCGCAAAATATGCGCCGACATCCTTGATTTTCGCGCTTTTGAGCCATGTTTTTGCAATCATCTTCACCGCCGTCCGATTTGCAGCGTCAAACACCAGCACGCTGCCCGGAAAAGCGTCTGCCATTTGCTGTACCAGCGCCTTGACCTGCTCGGTCAAAAAGTAGTAAAACACGCCGGAGGCAAAGAACACCGCGCCGCCGGAGGCATCGATTTTGGAAAACCACGCCGTATCATTCAGATCGCAGGGGATATTTTCCTCCCGCTCCTCGGCGGGCAAAAGCTCGTTGCGCACGGCTATGACATCGGGAAAGTCCAGATTGTAAATTTTACAGCTGCCGTTATCACAGCTTTTTCCGGTGCTGTCCAGCCCGCAGCCCAGATTGACCACCGCCGCATTGGGGTGAGATTTCAGATAATCCCGCACCTCAAAAGCAAGGTCATTCTGCCGTATGGCAACTTCCAGCGAGCCGAAACGCTGCATCAGGCTGCGGGAGTTTTTCTCCGCCTCTGAAAAATCGTAGTCGATCTCGTCAATCAGGCGAACCGCTGTTTCGTCCCGGTAGAGATTCGGGTATAGTTCTGAGCAGACCTTCCGCGCATACAGCGGAATGATCAGCGTCTCCTGTACGGTGTTTTTCTCGATTTTGTATTTCATGGGTATCACTCACTTTCTGATAAATGGCAGTTCCGGCATACAGTCACGCTCGGCGATGTGTGCCAGCATTTCGGCGAACCCCTTTGGATCGCGTATCTGATATTGCATATGCTCGTATCCCTCAAACACGGGATAATGGCCGCAGGGGTAGGCTTCCATCACTGCTTGACGGTATTTGAAATGATCTTCTATACTGCCAAACTCGAAACAGGTATGCTTTTGCAATTCTTTTGAAAGCGGCGGAAAGGTTTTATCCTCCAGACTGTCCGAAATCTGCCGCCGCAAATTTGTATAGGTCAGATTTTTCCCTGCGTCTATAAAATACGGCTTTATGGAGTCGTCGTCACACCACAGAATCTTTTTCAGTGTGCCGCCCTTCGACCAGTACAGGCTCCTGATAGCGAAATACAGAAACGGTGTCATAATGCGGCGCGTACCTTTTCCGATTTGCGCAAACTGCCCGCCGTCAAAGAAAGCGTGCTCCACGGGCAGCTTCGTCTGCGTCAGAAACGCCATGGCAAGGTCTGCACCGATGGAAGAAGCGACCACCATCGCCAGCCGCTCCACGCCCTGTCGATGCAGAAAGTCCTCCACCTGCCGTATTTCGTCCAGCTTGCTGACATATTTCTGCCCCTCGCAGTAAACGGTGGAGGTGGGCAAGACGCAGAAATATCGATCCTGCAAATACCTCGCAATCGGTTCGCTGCTCGCTCCTGTCACACCCATTGCATGAAAGAACAGTACGGCAGGATTCCTCCTGTCGCCATATGTTTGAAACAGCATTTCTACCACCTCATGTTTTCATAAAAAGCATCATAATCGCCGCCAATGCTGCCGAAATGACCGCCATGCCCACCGTGCCGAACAGCCACTTTTTTGCTTTGTCTTTTGCGGTGATGTATGGTTTTAAGTCCTCTGTTCCTGGAATTTCCCATGCATTCGTATGTCCTACCCAATAGCCGTCAACCCCAAATCGGTCTATGAGATTCATAACGGACAGTATGATCAGCAGCTGCCAGAAGCCCGCAAGAAAACCCCGCGCACCGTTCACCGCATAGACGCAGACCAGCACATAGGCAATATAACCGGGAACGCAGACAGCTTTGAAAATCAAAGCATTTCGCTTGATTTTCGCGTGTGTTGTAAGTCCCAGCGTTACGCACCGCTCCTGCACCTCCGGGCTGTAAAGATGCACCATGCCCACCGCGCCCTTGCGGATACCGATGGCGCAAACCAAAATGAGCAGAACACCAAGTCCTATGCCTTCCAAAATCACCTGTAAAATCATCATTTACTTCCTTATCCCAGCGCCACATCCAGCGTCATCATAACACTGAAGCCGACCGCAAAGAAAACCGTCCCTATGTTGGAGTGCTTTCCCTGCGACATTTCCGGTATCAACTCCTCTACTACGACATAGAGCATTGCGCCTGCGGCAAAGCTCAAAAGATACGGCAGAGCCGGAATCACGAGCTGTGCCGCAAGTAGTGTCAGCACTGCGCCAACAGGCTCGACTATTCCCGAAAGGACGCCGCCGAGAAACGCCCTGCCTTTGCTCTCGCCCTCAGCTCGGAGAGGCATGGAGATTATAGCACCCTCGGGGAAATTCTGAATGGCAATGCCGAGTGACAGGACAAGCGCACTCGTTGCCGTAATCTGCGTGTTTCCGGCAAGAAAGCCGGCATACATCACGCCCACCGCCATGCCTTCGGGAATGTTATGCAGTGTCACCGCAAGCACCATCATAGTGGTGCGCCCGAGCTTGCTTTTCGGTCCCTCCGCCTGGTCGCTCCCTACATGAAGGTGGGGGATAAGTCGGTCAAGCAGGAGCAAAAACAGCACGCCGACCCAAAATCCGATAAAGGCGGGGAGGAAGGACAGCTTGCCCATGTTTTCCGATTGCTCTATCGCCGGAATCAGCAGGCTCCAAATAGATGCCGCCACCATAACCCCCGCGGCAAAGCCCGCGAGCGCACGCTGCACCGAAACACCGAGTGACTTTTTCATAAAGAAAACACACGCCGAGCCTAATGTTGTGCCGAGAAAGGGAATCAGTATTCCGAGAAAAGTTTTCATTTATCTCACCGCCTTTGTGTGAATTGTTACTTGTTTCGCCGGAATCCGGCTTCATCCCGATATTCGGGATGCTCTTTTACATACGGGTCCTGGTCGCCGCAGATGGTATAGTCGCACCGGCAGCCGTTCACGCAGGTAGTCGTCCGTATAAGCTTTGCGTGCAGCAGTTCCATGGACGCAAAATCCACATTACACAGGGCGGGCATAATATCCGTAAGGCCGTGCCGGATGGCAAACTCCGCTGCCGGGCACGCCGTAAATTCATAATAAATAGGCTTGTCGGTTTCATAAGGCGCAACCGACATCTCGTAATCGTGCCATTTGTCGCAGCCGCTTTTCGCACGAACAAACGCCTTGTACATCAGCTTCCTCCAAAACGGCTTGTTGCAGTCCACAAATTTCAGCTTGCGGAAAGTCGGAAGAATCAGATTTTCCTCCATCTCTTCGATTTCACGGAACGAAGTAACTGCTTTGCAGACCACATAATAGCTCATGATGGCGATGCAGTCGTAGGTGCCGCCTACGCCGTTGTGGAAGTTCTTTTTGCCGCCCAAGTCGGTGCGCCAGTCGGAGAGAAAGACCGCGTACTGCCGCTGCACCTTTTCCCATACTGTCTCCAGCTCTGCTTCCGGATAGTGCAGGGCGATTTTCGCCAGGATTTCTTTCTTGCAAGGCTTTGAATACAGCACATGGCTTTTGCGGTCGAATAGGAGCTCGTTGTCCTTCATCTGATTGCCTCCCTCCTTGTTCTTTCTTGCGTGCATGAGACCATCTCAGATTTAACCCGCTTTTCGGCAGACAAACCATGCCATGCTTTTCAGGTTTCCCATGTCCACATCCGTATACATTCCATCCAGCCGTGCTTTCAGACTGGAAACCGTCTCATAGGGCGGTGTGAAAAAACCTGCCTTTTCATAAACATGCCGGACAAACCAATCCGTCCGCTTATGCTCACCCTTCACATAAAAGCAGCCGCAGAATGTCCCGCCGGGTCTCAAAACCCGGAAAACCTCCCGATAGGCGGCTTCCTTGTCCGGAAAAGCATGAAAGCCGTTCAGCGACAAAACGATGTCGAAGGTGTCGTCTGCATAGGAGAGTGCTCCCACATCTCCCTGCCGGAAGGTTACATTTTTCAGGTGCAGGAGGTCAGCCTTTTCCCGTGCCTGCCTCATCATATCGGGCGAATAATCGAGACAGGTAATGTCCGCCTCCGGCATAGTCTGATAAACCGGCATGGTCAGAATTCCTGTTCCCACCGGCACTTCCAGCAGCTTGCCGGAGAAATGCTCCGGAATACCGGACATTGCCTTTTCCAGATAGGCGTCGTTTTCCGCCTTGTTCATTGCCCACACCAAGCGGCACACCGCTTTCCCACTCAGGGTAGAGCAGGTGATCATGCCGTCATAAAAACTGTTTCCGCCCGTCATTCGGTACGCACTGCGAATGGCTTCTTTTCGTTCCATGGTTCTTCCTCCGTGTTTCAATCATCACACGACCGTTTCCGATCTCATTTTTTCAAAATGTCCACGATTTTCGCAAAGTCCTCCTTTGCCTCCTTGAAGATCGGCAGCATACAGTAGCAATGCACCATCTTCGGGCGGGCGGACACCGTATAGGGGACATTTGCCCGTTTGCAAGCGTTTTCAAAATCGGGCAAAGCACCGTAGAGCACCTCGTCGGCAGAATAGAAGAAGTGGATATCGCCTACGCCGGTAAAATCTCCCCGGGAGCCGGAGAGCATATAGTCCGGCACATTCTCGCAGCCATGCCGCATGAACTTTTCCACCGTCACCATAAAGGCATAGTCGATGGAAACATCTCTTTCGTTCAATGCCTTCATCCGCGATTTTTCGCCATCGTTCCACGGCACTTCGCCGGGAGATACGGCGACGATATGCCGTGGCTGCGGCAGCGGCTCGGGCTGCGCGTTGTTGTGCGCCGCGATCCCCAGAGCCAACGCACCGCCGGAGGAAAAGCCGCAAGTACTGACATTTCCGCCGCCGTACAGTGTAATCATTTTTCGATAACATTCGTACACCATCGCGTATGTTTCAGTAATGCAGTGCTCCATGCAGAGCGGGTAAAACGGAAACCACACATCACAGCCGGTCTCGCGGCAGAGCTTGCGCATCACAGGCAGGTCGCCTTTGTCCGGGCCGATCACCATGCCGCCGCCGAAAAAATAAAGAATAGCGCGCTCGGACGGCTTCGGATGCTCTCGCACAATCAGGCAGGGAAAGCCGTTTACCGCGATCGTTTCATAATATGCCTTGCGGTCGGTGGGCGTAAAAACGCCACGATGTCGGTTCTGCTTTTCAATTTCCTTTCGCAGTGCATCCTCCGGCAAGGCGAACGCCTTTTTCGCGCCGGAGAGCTTGTATACGCTGCGTAAGATAGATGCAAAGATACTCATGATTTAGCCCCCTCATTTCCACGCCGTAATGCAGAGCCAGCTTTTCTTTTTGTGTATCTGCACATCGTGAAAGCCCGCCTGCTCCAGATACCCCTTTAGTTCAACGTCCTTGTAGATGGTCCTTTTATTGAAGTGAAAAAAGATATTTCGCTTCCATACATGGGAAGCAAGAATCAACGAGTAATTGACATTAAATGGAGTCTTGGGCATAAAGAACCGACCCTTTGGTGGAATCCGAATAATAAAAAAGGAGAATAAATAATATGTCGTCTAAAAAAGAATACGTTTATTGTAATTGGGCACACAGTAAAGTGAATGGTCCAAGTCCATACATTTATCGAATGGTTGCCACAAGTAAAACAGATGTGAAAAGAAAATGGGCGGAGTCATTTTATTGGCATTTGACGATTGATCATATTGAAAAGGCCGATATTACTCCGGAATATTTGAATCGTCCATATGACTTTGATGATGATAACGATGATAGACTTATTGGTCAATATATCACTGTTGATCCTAAGGAGTCACCACGTCGTATAGAATTAAGGGATTACGATAAAATGCTTGTTGAAATGTATGAAGGGAGTATTAAATCAACATTTGATAATCCTAAAAGAACAGCTTTAGAAACAGCAAATGCTTTCCATTATGGAGAACTTATAGATGAAATTTATGAGAGTTGCGGGTTGAAATATACTGGTAATTATGGTATTGACGATGAAATGTTGGATAAAATGTTAAAAGGAGAATAAAATTATGGATTTAGGAAATTACGAAAAATTCCCAAACAACAAAGCGATTACTACTGGTTATCGCCCGCAGGTGAAAATCAATAAGATCTATGATGATGCACATCTGCCGACCTATGGTTCTAAGTGCGCTGCGTGTGCTGATGTGTATGCTTATATTCCGGCAAATCAGGCCGATCTGTTTGATGAACACGGCAATCCCATCATCTATATGCATCCGCACGAGACGCGTATGATTGGTACTGGTTTGCGGTTTGCTCCGGCTGAAGGTTGGGCGATTCTTGGCTATGCTCGCAGCGGTCTGGCTACTAAAAAGGGGCTGGCACCGGCAAATTGCGTGGGCGTTATTGATCAAGACTACCGTGGAGAGGCTATGGTTCCACTTTATAATCACTCTGATATGTCGCAAGAGATTGTTCATGGTGACCGTATTGCACAGTTTATGTTCGTTCCGTATTATCAGGCACAGTTCGATGTTGTTGATGAATTGAACGAAACTGAGCGTGGTGATAAGGGTTTCGGAAGCACTGGTGTTTAATAATCAAGGAGTATTGCTTATGCGATGTAGTTTTGGATATACAGTTAAATCCCCATATGTAGAAAGACGTGTTAAATACTATGATGAAAATGGTATCTATGACGAATCGGTACAAAGTGATGACGAATTGATTATCATTGGGGAAAAGCTAAGAAATGGTGGTTATAGATATAACGAAGAACTTGGGAAAGCAGAGACGGCCATGTTCGAGACAGAACCAAACAATCCACAATATAAAGAAATTCTTGCAAGATTAAATCGTGTTCGTGACAAATACAATATCGCGCATTGGGATGAAAAAGAACGAGTAGTGTAATAGGAGAAATAATTTATGGGAAAGACAATTGATACGTCCGAGCTTCTATATCGGATGGGTAAGTACGCAGAAATCGATGTTGGGAAAGAAGGACATGACGCATTTATGCATTTCATGCTTCTTTTGACACGCACAATTGAGAAGATGCCGAATGCTGCGTTGACTCATAAAAATCCGATTGATGATGAGATTATGGAAAATCAGTATAGGTTGGCGAATGCAATTTCGTTAACAACTGGTCGCACTCGAAACGATTGCTGGTACCCTACTTGGATTGGCATGATCATGAAGATTGTACGTCTAAAGAGCGGAGAGTCGGCTGGTTTCCGGTATATCAAAGATAATGAGGGACATGATTATCCGGGCGCAATGCACACATCTTGTGTTACCGATTATTATATTTCTGATGACAAAAAGAACATCATCATTCAGACCGAGAATACAGTTTATAAGTTTGAAAAGGTCGAAAAGGGCTAAATTATGGCTAAGTATTTTTATGTTTACAATATTGTCGGCGTTGAGGATTCCATTGTGAAGATGTTCAACACTGATACTGGCGCAATGGGCGAAAAGAAGATTAAGAAGGACCGTATAGATGATTTTATTGATGGTATCAAAATGAGCGGCTTTGTTCTGAATAAAGAGCTTGCAGAGGCCGACGTTGCTGAGGCAGAAGCAAAGCGTGTTCTGGAAAAGAAAATGACCGCTTATCAGGTGGCTTGTGATGATTATCACAATAAGAGCGAGGCTCTGAAGAAGGTCAAGGCCAAGTACGGTATCAAGTAAAAGGTGAAATTTACGGAGGATAGTATGATTATTGTTGGATACCCGTGTGTCGGGAAAAGCACATACGCAAATAGTCATGGGTATGGCGTTGGGTATAGCGTGATTGATCTTGAGAGCAGTAATTTCATCAAAGACGGTAGCTGGATAGAATCGTATTGTAATGTGGCTATTGATTTATCGAAGCATGGCTATGATGTATTTGTATCTTCTCATGATGCTGTACGCAAGCAGCTTTTGAAAAACGACTATAAATTTATTTTCGCAATCTATCCTTCTCTTGAAATCAAAGACGAATGGATTGAGCGACTCCATAGCAGATATCTTAATACAAAACTTGAAAAGGATTATTGTGCATGGCAGAGGGCGGCAAGTTATTATGATGAAGACGTGACCGCATTTAAGGAAGATGCAAAACATTTCCACGGATTTTATGAGATCGGTCATGAACCAGAGGATGAGTCGTATGACATTGCATCCGTTCTTGATGAATTTGAGTATGGCTGTTAATTAAGATTTTACGGGTGGGTGGGAGGAATAAATAATATATGCATAAAACTGACGGTTTGAAAAATCCAGTAATCGTGTTTCCCTGCAAGAACTGCGGTTGTACAACTAAGATTCGAGTGGCATCTTTTGAAAATCCTGATTTGGACATTCCTGAGAATAATGTGATTGCGTGCTATAGATGTAGAGCGGAAGTTGCTGGGGCTGAGTTTGTTTCTTGGAAAGAAGCAACCCAAAATATCTTTACCGTGGAGGTGCCAGATGGCAATTAAAATTATTCAGCATAAGCAGACTCCAAAAGAACTTGCATATCATTTTAAATGTGGGTGTGGTTGTGAATTTTGGTCTGATTCGGAAGGTGTTTTGGCTGCAAGGTCATTGAATGTGATTTTATTTTATCAAACACAATGTCCAGAATGCGGCAGTCGTGTAGAGAGCCACGATGAACCGGTTCTGCGAGAAGAAGTTTTTGACGATTAAAATATATGTTCTAGGAGATTGATTATGAAAGTTGTAGAACTTATAAAAAAGCTGAATGAAATAGGCTATGATGAAAATACCGAATTGACCTTTGGGATTGTTAATAGAGAAAATGGTAACTGGTATGAAGCTCCATTCGACGAAATCAACTATGGAATTGATTTGACTGGCGAGCCATATCATAATGACGTAATCAATATCGACGTTGATATAGATTCTGTGAAAGAATATCAGAAAGAAAAATCGGATTCGGCTGTTGAAAATTTTGTTGATGAGATTCAGGAAGTTTTAAATAAATATCAGCGTAATCTTATTTTTTAAGAACTAAACTTTTATGACGTGGTTAATTATGGATTGGCTGGAGGGTAAATAATATGACTTATACACTTATGTCTGTTCCAGAAGATAAAGAAGTTTGGTGCACTGGATTTCGATTTGACGATACGAAGGCCGGCATCAATTGCAAGCCGGTACAAGGGACTATTCATGACAAGGATTATTGGAAGTCGAAGTTTAAAACAAAAAATCGCACAATCAGCGTGAATACAAATCAATCGTATTATGCATTTGCTGATACTTATGAAGAGGCCGCACATATTTATAATGAGATGATAAACACATTTCTTGTTGAGCTTGATAATAGATACCACAAAATCGCAAGTTCATTAGAAGACTGCTATCTATCAAATGATCGTGGCGTGATGTATTAAGAGGTACGGAATTATGACTGAAGAATATGTAAAAATTTATTGTGACCGTTGTGGGGAAGAAGCCCTTGTTAGAAAGGCACGTTTCCCAGACTGTATCGCGGGCTGCTGTGTTTCCGACTCTGGAAAATGGAGCTTAAAAGATAAAGGTGCGATTTCAGATTTATGCCCGCAGTGCCGACGCGAATACGAAGAGATGCTCCATAAATTCTTTTGCGAGGGACTAAAACATAATGATTAAAGAATTAGGGTTTTATAATGCGCGAAAATAATATTTATGTACAAAGAGCAAAAGCTACAGCAAAAACAAAACCACTTGTAGATGACATCGTTAGAACACTATCTTCAGAAGAACAGCGGATGCTTGGTGTTTACAACAATGAATATCTAACAATTCCAGCAGGAGAACATGTTATAAAAAGATTCTTAAAAATTAGTGACAATACTCCCGTTGCGTTTTTTGACCTATTTGAAGAATGGTCATATATAGATGTAGCGGTTGCAACAAGAAACGATAAAAGCTATCGAGGACATGGATATGCATTGAATCTCGCACAATCGGCAATTAAATGGTATACAGCTCACAGATCCGATTTTGATAATAAACCGCTATTGTGGATAACTCGAAAAGATAATGTGGCATCAAATCAATTGGCTTTGAAAATTGGGATGCATCCAGACGATACTTATAATAAATCCAACGAAGTTTGGAATTGCTACAGATACTCGTGATTTTATAAAACTTGGATTCTTTATAGGATGGTGATTTAATGAGACAGGACTGCTTAAAGATCACGTGCGATAATTGCGGCGAAGAAATAGTTGTAACGACGCACAATGGAGAACCAGACGCTTCCCAAGCAAAAGACTGGAATTTAAACGGGCTCAGTTATACGGGAATTAAACATGACTTCTGTCCTGAGTGTACTCGGAAATGGAAGGGTATGATGTGGAACTTCTGGGGAGAAAAGAAATATGACTAAAGAATCGAAGGAGGTTCACAATGATTATTGATTGCAAATCTATTGCACAAGATATCAAAAATAAAATCAAGAATATTATCGCAGAAGATGACTATGCTCCTGTTTTACATATTTATCAAGTAGGGGATAACCCTGCATCCAATGCCTACGTTCGCGGTAAACTGCGTGACTGTGAAGAGGTAGGAATCGAAGTAGAGCTTGTCAAACTGCCGGAAGAGACAACCGAAGATGGTTTGAAAGATAAGATACAAGAAGATTATAATTATGAAAATGCAGATGGTATTATTGTTCAGCTCCCGTTACCAAAACATATTGATCCTAAAAATATCTGCATTCCAGACGAACTTGACGTTGATGGCTTTAATTCTACATCACCATTTCAGCCCTGCACTCCACTTGGCGTTATGAAGATTTTTGACTCCATCGGTTACGATCTGGATGGCAAAAATGTGCTTGTATGTGGTCAGTCTGATATTGTTGGTCGTCCACTTGTTGATATGCTGATTAAGCGCCATTGTAATGTGATTTCTGTAAATAGCAGTGGAAGTTTTATGAAGTGTACGGCTCTTGCAATGGATATGGTCGATGTGGTCATCTCTGCAGTCGGAAAACGTAATTTCATCACACCGCTTGGTCTTGATCGAGTAGATGTCTGCATCGATGTTGGCATCAACTATGACGAAAACGGAAAGCAGCACGGTGATTGCGCTGACGCTGTTTATGAGATGGAGGATATCAAAGTTACACCTCGTATCGGCGGTGTTGGGCTAATGACCAGGGCGATGCTGCTTTATAATGTATGCGTAGCAAAATACGGAGTAGGGAAGATGGATGAGGTGATTGGATGAAGGAACAGATTATTCCAATTGAACAACAGCTCGTGTATAATGTAGAAGAGGTGGCAACCCTCTTGAAAACTACACGTCCTGTGATATACTCTTTAATAGAAAAGGGTTATCTGCCAAGTATTGTCTTGGGTCGCCGTAAAGTGACTCGTAAAGCTCTTCTTGAGTTCCTTGACAAAAATGCCAATACTGACTTCGGAGAGCTGTTAAGAGCCAGTTAATCTACTAGCCCACAAAATTGCCCACATTAAAAATTCCGTGGGCAAAACGTGGGAAAAATACATAATATTCCTCAACAAATAACGGTACCACGATGATTTGATGCCACCATTCAAGGATGAGGCCCGTCATGGCCGCGGCTTCGAGGGCCTGCTGAAGCGCTACTTCA
>OLRN01001068.1_pt1 | contig 16189 bp, 15 predicted proteins | sample 1673001 | NCBI WGS metagenome assembly OLRN01 (sample SAMEA3136745, study PRJEB25190) | human gut metagenome | biome: human gut; feature: human-associated habitat; material: faeces | place: Austria | collected 2013 | reverse complement strand
GCGGCGTTTTGGTGCGAGGGAGGGGACTTGAACCCCCATGGTATATACCACACGCACCTCAAACGTGCGCGTCTGCCGGTTCCGCCACCCTCGCGTATCAGGCGGGAAATTCCGCAAAAAGTATTCTACCATAGGATGCTGGCGAAGTCAATACCCAGAATTCTGTTCGCCGGAGGTTTCCTCTTCGCCGGGCAGAAGGGTCACCTGCTGCAACTTGCGCTGGATCTGCCGGGTGCGCACGCCCACCAGATTTTCCAGTTCGCTGCTGGCCTGATTCAGCCGGTTCTGCGCCTGCGCCAGCGCCTGACCGAAGGTGTCGAATTCGGCCTTCACGCTGCCCAGCACCTTCCACACCTCGCTGCTACGCTTCTGGATGGCCAGCGTCTTGAAGCCCATCTGCAGGCTGTTCAGCAGCGCCGCCATGGTGGTGGGCCCCGCCACCACGATCTTGTATTCCCGCTGCAGCCGCTCGGCGGTGCCCCGGCGCACCACCTCGGCATAAAGGCCCTCCACCGGCAGGAACATCACCCCGAAATCGGTGGTGTGGCCGGGGGCGAGGTATTTGTCGTGGATGTCCTTGCCGAAGCCGCGCACCCGCTTGTCCAGCTCCTTGGCGGCCAATTCCACCGCGGCCTTGTCCGCCGTGTCGTAGGCCGCCAGCAGTGCGGCGTAGGCATCCTGGGGGAACTTCGCGTCAATGGGAAGCCACACCGGGCCGTCGCCGTCGCCCGGCAGCTTGACCGCAAACTCCACCCGCTCGGAACTGCCCGGCACGGTGGCCACGTTCTCGGCGTACTGCCCGGGGGCCAGCAGCTGCTCCAGAATGGCCCCCAGCTGCACTTCGCCCAGAATGCCCCGGGTCTTGACGTTGCTCAGCACCTTTTTCAGATCGCCCACGCCTGCGGCCAGTGTGCGCATCTCGCCCAGCCCTTTGTACACCAGTTCCAGCTGCTGGCTCACAAGGCCGAAACTCTTTTGCAGCCGGTCCTCCAGCGTTTTTTGCAGCTTTTCGTCCACCGTCTGGCGCATCTCGCCCAGCCGACGGTCGGTCACTGCCTGCATGGCGTTCAGGCGCACCTCCATGGTGGTGCGGATGCTCTCCAGCTTCTGCTCGGTCTGCACGTTGCTGGCCTGCAGCCCGGAGGCCACACTGCCGGAAAGTTCCTGCCGCGTCTGGCGTATCTCGGCCAGCAGGTCCTGCCGCACCTTTTCCAGGTCCTCGCCGGAAAGCCCCCGCGGGCGGCGCAGCAGATTGGCGAGGCTCAGCACGCAGGCCAGCCCCGCCAGAACCAAAGTCACAATTTCCATCATTTTCTCCTTGCAAAGGGGGATAACCTGCCCCCTGACTTCATAGCTATAAGTATACGTGGTTTGCCGGGGCAAATCAACATTACAGAAGGCGGCGAGATGATATGGGAAACTCTCTGAAACGAAAACGCAGGCTCTGGGTGCTGGTCTGGTGCGCCTGCTGCGCGGGGGCGGCCAGCGCCATGCTGTGGGCGGTGCAGCGTGCTCAGCCGGCGTGCCGTCAGTCGGACCTGGAGGCGACCACCTTCGTGTCCGCCCAGGCGCTGGCGGAGGAAGACGGGGAAAAACGGGTGTTCCTCACTTTTGACGACGGCCCCAGCTCCACCACCGAGACGGTGCTGGACATATTGAAAGAAAAGGAGGTGCCCGCCACCTTTTTCGTGGTGTCGGCGGATAACAACAAGGACCACCTGCCCCTCATCAAGCGGGCGGTGGAGGAGGGCCACCAGATCGCGCTCCACAGCTGCACCCATTCCTATAAGACCATCTATGCCAGCACCACCGCCTTCTGGGCGGACATCAAGGAGCTGCGCCAGCAGATAGGAACCTATGTGGACCTGGAGACGGTGCATTGGATACGTTTCCCCGGCGGCAGCACCAATACCGTCAGCCACAAATACGGCGGCAGCTCCATCATGAAGAATCTGGTGGCGCAGGCAGGGGAGAAGGGCTACCGCTATGTTGACTGGAACGTCTGCGCCGAAGACGCGGCGGGCGGTCACCCCAGCGCTGACGACGTCTACCGCAACGTGGTCAAAGGCGCCGAGGGCAAAAATGTCTGTGTGGTGCTGATGCACGACACAAAAGCCACCCGCAAGACCACCGCCGAGGCTCTGCCGGACATTATCGACTGGTTCAAGGAGCAGGGCTACCGCTTCTGCCGCATCGACGAGCTGGACCGGCAGATATAAGCGCCGCGATTGTAAATTTTTTGGGAATTATCGGCCCCGCCAGGGCTGGCGAATTGTAAACAGGGGCAAAATAGTGTATGATAATAGGGTTGACAGCGCCGCCCGCCGGATGGCAAGGCAGGCTGCTGTCAGCCCATTTTCTTGTGGAAAGGGGCGCGCGGCGTGTTCGGCTATGTCACCCCCGACAAAGGTGAAATGAAGGTGCGGGAGTACGAGTGCTACCGTGCCGTTTACTGCGGGCTGTGCATGCAGCTGAAAGCGGACTACGGCTTCGTGAGCCGGATGCTCCTGAACTATGATCTGGTCACCGTGGCCCTGCTGGCCGACGGCATCAGCGGTGAAAAGGGCAGCCCCTGCATGAAACGCTGCATGGCCAACCCCTTGCGCCGCCGCTGCATGCACGCGGGCACCCAAGGGCTGCGGCTTGCGGCCGCGTCGCTGGTGCTGCTGAGCTGGTACAAGCTGGCGGACGATCTGGAGGACGAGCCTTTCGCCCGGAGATTTGCCTCGGGCGCGCTTCGATTCCTGTTGTGCCGGGCCCACAAAAAGGCCGCCGCCGCGCAGCCTGAACTGGACAGGCTGCTGGCGGAACAAACCGTCTGCCAGCAAACGCTGGAGCAGGCGGGCTGTGCAAACCCCGACGAGGCGGCGGAGCCGACGGGACGCATGACCGCGGCCATTCTGGAAAAGTGCGCGGTGCGGCCTGAAGACGCGCATATCCTGGGGCGCATGGGCATGTTTCTGGGTAAGATACTCTACTGGCTGGACGCCGCCGAGGACTACGACAAAGACAAGGAAAAAGGCCGCTACAACGTGTTCCTGCGCATGGGGCTGGACCGGGCCGCCGCCATCGAGCAGGCCGCTTTTCAGTGCCGGTTGGCGGCAGGGGAGGTGGCCCGCTGCTACAATCTGCTGCGGCTGGAGCTCAACCGCCCCATTCTGGACAACATCATCTTCCTGGGCCTGCCTGCTGGCATCCGCCGCGCCGGGCAGCCGCAAAAACATGAAAAACACGCAGCGCCGGTGTGATGCCGGCGCGGAAAGGAAACGAACATGGACGCATATCAGGTGCTGGGCCTGCGGCGCGGCGCGAGCGAGGATGAAGTGAAAGCCGCCTACCGCGCACTGGCGCAGAAGTATAACCCCGATAATTACGAGGCCGGCCCTCTGAAAGAGGACGCGCTGAAAAAGATGGAAGAGATCAACGCCGCCTTCGACCAGGTCATGGCCGAACTGCGGGGCGCCCCGGCCCACACCGGCGAGACCGGTCCCCGGCAGGATGGGCAGCAGACCGATCCTGGCAGCCTGCCGGAGATACGGGCGCTGATCCAGCAGGGCAGGGTGGACGAAGCCCTGGCTCGTCTGCAGGCGATGCCCGACGGCCCCGCCAACGCCGAGTGGAACTTTTTGATGGGCAGCGCCTATTATTACAAGGGCTGGCTGAACGAGGCGCTGCGCTTCTTCCAGGAAGCCTGCCGTCTGGCGCCCACCAACCGGGAGTATGCGGCGGCGCTGCACAACCTGCAGAGCACGGCGAACGGCCAGATGCCCGGCAACCCCTACGGCGCTTACGGAACGGGTCCCCAGGCAAACGCGGTCGGATGCAGCTGTTGTGACATCTGCACGGCCATGATGTGCATGGACCTGTGCTGCAACTGCGGCCAGTGCTGACCATGCGCCGGAGAAAAAGCGGGCGGATCGCCCTGTGCGGCGTGCTGTGCGCGCTGGCAATGACACTGATGCTGGGCGGCAGCGTGCTGCCCTTCGCCACATTCTGCGCCCCTGCCATGGGCGGCATCCTGCTGGTGCCCATCGCCATGGAGTGCGGCATGCGCCTTGCATGGGTGAGCTACGCCGCCCTTTCGATTTTGAGCGTTCTCTTCGTGCCCGACAAGGAGAGCGCCTTCATCTTTGTGTTCCTGCTGGGGCATTATCCGCTTCTGAAAGCCTACCTGCAGCGCATCCCCTGGCGCTGGCTGCGGGCGGTGGTGAAAACGGTGGTGTTCAACGGTCTGGTGTTCGCCTGCTATGGCGTGGTGCTGTACATCCTGCCCATCCAGGCCATCGTGCAGGAATTTGCCCACACCGCGCCCCTGGCGCTGGCAGGGCTGCTGGCGCTGGCCAACGTTTGCTTCTGGGTCTACGACGCGGCGCTGAACAATCTGATACGGGCCTATGCCCTGCGCATGCGCCCGCTGCTGCGGCGCTTTTTGTAAATTGCGGCATATTTGCGGAAATTCCAACGAAAAGGAGCGGTGTGAATGAATCAGAACAACAGATGGAGACCCAACCCGAACTTCTTTTCCAACCTTGCTGTGGTCATCATCGGCATCTCCTTTTATCTGGCCATGTCCAATCTGGACCTGGTGCACCAGGCCATCAGCGGGGTGCTGGGGGTGCTCTCGCCCTTCGTGGGCGGTTTTGTGGTCGCCTATCTGCTGGACGGCCCCGTGCGCTTTTTTGAAGAGAAGTTCTCCATGAAGCGCGGCCTGAGCATCGCGGTGAGCTACCTGCTGGCCATCGCCCTGTTCGGCGTTCTTCTGAGCTTTGTTCTGCCCCAGGTGGTGCAGAGCGTGATGGTGCTGGGCAACAACCTGAACTCCTATCTGAGCAGCCTCAACACCTTTGTGGCGGATATATCCACCCGCTTCGACCTGGATGAGGAACTGATCGAGGGCATGATGGTCTCCTACACCGACCTGATGCAGCAGGCAACCGCCCTTCTGCGTGACTTCATGCCCCAGCTGCTGGATTACAGCATGGCGGTGGGCAGCGGCCTTGTGTCCGCGCTCACGGCCTTCATCGCCTCGGTGTATATGCTCATGGGCAAGCAGCGGCTGCTGGGCCAGATGCGCAAGGTCATTTATGCCTTCCTGCCCCTGCAGAAAGCCCGGCGGATGCTGGCTGTGTGCAGCAATGCCAACCGGGTGTTCAACGGCTTCATCTACGGCAAGCTGATCGACAGCGCCATTATCGGCGTGCTCTGTTTCATCCTGATGAGCCTGTTCAAGATGCCCTTCGCGCTGCTCATCAGCGTGGTGGTGGGCGTCACCAACGTCATTCCCTTCTTCGGCCCCTTCATCGGTGCCATCCCCAGCGTGATGATCCTGCTGATGGTGGACCCCATCGTGGCCATCGAGTTCGGTGTGCTCATTCTGGCCTTGCAGCAGTTCGACGGCAATATCCTTGGCCCCAAGATCCTGGGCGACTCCACCGGCCTGTCGGCCATCTGGGTGCTGGTGGCCATCATCGTGGGCGGCGGCCTGTTCGGCTTTGTGGGCATGGTCATCGGCGTGCCCACCTTCGCCGTGCTCTACTCGCTCACCAGCGACCTGCTGGCCCGCCGCCTCAAGGCAAAAGGCATCGACAAAAACGGCGACCCGCTGCCGCAGGCTCCTGTGCCTGCCGAAGAGCAAGCGGCCGCAGAGAATAACGCCGGGCCTGTGCGCCCCTGAAAGGAACCGACTATGTGGTTTGACCGGGCAAATGTTTATCAGATCTATCCTCTGGGTTTGTGCGGCGCGCCGGAGTATAACGACGGCGTGTGCGAGCACCGCATTCTGAAATTGCTGGACTGGGTGGAGCACATCAAGGCATTGAACATGACCTGTGTGCTGCTGAACCCTGTGTTCGAGAGCGACAAGCACGGCTATGACACCCGTGATTATTTCCGGGTGGACTGCCGCCTTGGCACCAATGAGGATTTGAAGAAGGTGTGCGACGCCTTTCACACCGCGGGCATCCGCGTCATGCTGGACGGCGTGTTCAACCATGTGGGCCGGGGCTTCTGGGCCTTCGAGGACGTGCGGCAAAAGAAATGGGACAGCCCTTATAAGGACTGGTTCCATCTGAGCTTCGACGGCAACACCGAATACAACGACGGCTTCTGGTACGAAGGCTGGGAAGGCCACAACGAGCTGGTAAAGCTGAATCTGAACAATCCGGCGGTGGTGGACCATCTCTTCGCGGCGGTGAAAAGCTGGGTGGAGGAGTATGGCGTCGACGGCCTGCGGCTGGACGTGGCTTACTGCCTGTCGCCGGACTTCCTTGCAAAGCTGCGCGGCTTTACAGACTCTCTCAAGCCGGAATTTGTGCTGATGGGGGAGACGCTCCACGGCGACTACAACCGCTGGATGAACGATCATGCTTGCCATTCGGTGACCAACTACGAATGCTACAAGGGCCTTTATTCCAGCTTCAACAGCATGAACATGTTCGAGATCGGCCACAGCCTGAACCGGCAGTTCGGCCCCGAACAGTGGACGCTCTATAAAGGAAAGCATCTGCTGGCCTTTCTGGATAACCACGATGTGGAACGCATCGCAAGCATCCTGACCAATCCCGCCCACATCCGCCCGGCCTATGGCCTTCTGTTCGGCATGCCCGGCACGCCTGCGGTGTATTACGGCAGCGAGTGGGGCCAGACGGGTAGAAAGCGGGACGGCGACGCCGCTCTGCGCCCCGCGCTGGACGGACCGCAGAAAAATGAGCTGACCGAATGGGTGGCGGCGCTGGCAGCCGCCCACGCTTCCAGCCGGGCCCTGTGCGAAGGGGACTACCGCACTCTGGCGCTGACCAACCGCCAGTTCGTGTTCCAGCGCGCGGTGGACGGCGAGCGGGTCATCGTTGCGGTGAACGCCGACGGTGAAGAGTACACCGCCCATTTTGACGCCGGTGCGGGACGTGCCACCGACCTCATCACCGGCGAGCCCCACGACTTCGGCGGGGGCAGCCGCCTTGCGCCATACAGCGTTTACTTCTGGCGGACTGAGTAAAGAAGAATAACTTTACACATAAAAAGCCGGGCCTGACATCGGGCCCGGCTTTTATATATGCAGTGGGAATAGGCTGAATTCCACCTATTTGATGGTATAATACAGGGGAGGTGATGTTTCTATGATGCTTGACACCCGCGAAATGATTTCCGTGACCGAGGCCAACCAGAATTTCTCACGTGCAACGCGAATTGCCGACCAGCGCGGCAAGGCAGTGATTTTGAAGGGCAACCGCCCCAAGTATGTTTTGCTGGACATCGAAGCAGACCCCCGACTGCTTTTGTCAGACGATGAACTGATCGGGATCTCCGCCACCCGTATTTTCAAAAATCATCGGGCAGCGTTTGAGGAGCTTGCAAAATGATCGTGCTATCTGCGCAAAAAGTGCTTCAGCTTCACCGGTTCCTGATGCAGGAGACCGGCGGGCTGGACGGTCTTCGGGATGAAGGTCTGTTTGATTCCGCTGTGCAAGGCCCCTTCGCCACGTTTGGAGGCCAGGAGCTTTATCCCGGCATCGAAGAGAAAGCGGCAAAGCTGGGAGTCACCCTCACCAAGAACCATGCCTTCCTGGACGGAAACAAGCGTATCGGCGCCTTTGCGCTGCTTATTTTCCTGGACGTAAACGGAGTGGCGATGGAATACTCCGACGATGACCTGATCGCTCTGGGCCTTGGCATGGCCGACGGCACGCTGGATTACGAAGAGGTTCTGGGCTGGATCATAAAACATAAGGCAGGGGAGGGCTCCCCGCTCTGACCAAACAGGCCTCAGCATTGTGAAAAAGCTGAGGCCTGAAATTTTTTGTTTTAACGCTGCAAAAGGGGCGGCTCCGAATCCCGGAACCGCCCGCAACGCTGCATAAGGGAAAGAAAAAAAGCACCCATCTTTCGATGGATGCTTTCTGGTGGAGATAAGCGGGATCGAACCGCTGACCTCTTGAATGCCATTTTATGGGACTATTAGTACAAATAGAAAAACCGAAAAATATCGCGAAATCAAGCCATTTTCGGGCTCTTTTATTTCTATATTTTAGTTGCAAAATACGCCGATTCAATACCAGTTCATTACGACCTTTGGATGGACAAATTTTGCAGCGCATTTGGTACAGAACTTACTGTGTGATCTGTACACACCCGCACCTCTCAAAGCTGGAGAAATCAAGGTTTTCGCGCCCCTGCCCCATAAAAAGCAGAGGGTATTTGTGAGGCCTGAGCGGGCAAAATCGGTGGGTATTTGTGGCAGGTGCGTACCGCTCGGCTGCCATCCGAAGTAGTGGCGGATTTTGCCAAAAATCAGTGGGTATCGCGGTGTCCTTATCCCGTGAATCTATTGTAACAAATCGCCGTTAAAATGGGAAGTAAAAAAAGCAAAATCGGAGGGTATTTCTGGCGGTTTTGCACCTACCGATTTGTACTGTTTTAGAGCGGTTTTATACCAGCCCTACCCACCGATTTTTTATAGTTCCTTAAATGTTATCCAAACGGACGTACGCGTTCTCAAGAGTGCCTTTAGAGAGTGGGTGGGGGTATGCCCGCCAGCCAAATCTTGCCGAAAAGGTACGCTGGATAGCCGAGCAAACCGCACGGCCTACCGGCCTTTCCCGTTTTGGTCAGTATTTGACCCTGTTCTTTGAAGCGGATATGCTGGCCGGCAACGAGGACCGTCATCTGAACAACATCGCCGTGCTGTGCCAGGGCGAAGGTTTTGACTACTGTCCCCTCTTTGATTTTGGGGCGGGGCTGCTTTCCAATACGCGGGACTACCTGCTGGCCATTGAGCCCCGCGCCCACCTGCGGCTGCACGCGCTTCCGCTGGGCACTACTTTCGGCCGACAGGTCCAGGCCGCCCGAGCCGTCTACGGCCCCCAGCTGGATTGGGACTTTACCGCCGATGACATCGCCGATGTGCTGGCCGAACCGCTTGGGTTTTATGCTCAGCGGGACCGGGCCGATATCGCTCGACAGGTAACGGCTTGTATTCAGATACGGGCCAAGAAGCTCCGGCGATGATCCTCGTAGCCGTTGTAGGCAATATTTTTCCACGTCACAGCAAACCGACACCGTTTTTGCAGATGAAAAGCAAAAGAGCCGCGCAATGCTCTGCGCGACTCTTTCGATAGCTCACTGGATACTTTAGATTTTACTCTTCATCCTTTCGGCGGATACGGGTCGTTTCCGTAGGAGTTTTTCTCCCGAATTTTCCCCTCTTCGCCGTGGATAATGAGCTCTACACGGTTATGAATTGCAATCTCCCGAGCCTTTTCTATGGCCTCTCGTTGCGTTTTTGTTCGCACCGTTGCACGAGAATTTCCGCCTCCAATAACCTGCCAACCGCCTTTGGAATGGGGAGTAACGTGTTGATTCTTTGCCACAAACATCATCCTTTCTAAAAAGAAGGATGAAAACCGCCAAACATCCTTTTTTCGTAACGTCTTACTTTTTCTGCTTTACCGCGATGCAAAACGCTTTCAAGCCATACTGTTTTGCGTAAATACGCTTACCATTTCGGAGCGTAACAAACGCGGTATAGATACACTCTACAGCGTCATCATGAGGCATCCTCATGTGCACAACACCTCCTTCAAACGAAACTATTCTTGGACGAATCCAAGATTCGCTTGAAAAAAGCAACCACAATCGGTATACTTGCCTTTGTATGGAGAAGTAAGTATAGGCGGTTTGACCGTATTTGCTTTTCTCAAACTCGAACCTCGTCTGAGCGGCAACTCGGATGGGGTTCTTTTTATGTCAAACGGAATATCCCGTAAGACCAACTTTATTTTAGTTCGGTCGCCGTGTTGAGATCGAACAGCATCGCCTTTTCATCCTTGAGGTGTGTTCCGCTTACGCGGAAGCCTCCGTTTTTATCCAGCTTCCACCCCATCATATCTTGCAGTGTATTCAGCAAATCTTTGCCGTTCCAACGTACGGAGATAACATCGGATTTCTTCTGCTTATAGAATTCCGTCGCGTTAGGCGTCGTTTCTTCGCACTCTTGAACTGCGATTCGTTTTCCGCTTTCGTCAATCAGCAAGACAACATATTTGGGATAGCCCATCTTCATTACTACGGACTTGTTGAAGGTAACCCCGTTGCTCGTCACCGACACATAAGGGACGCCTTCGCTGAAATTGAACGTCGTAAAACCATCGAGAACAGCCATCTTTGCACCTCCTTTCACATATTTTATCACCATATGCCACTCTCGTCAAGTTTCTTGTTTGCGCCAAAACATTCTTGACTTTTGCAGTCAATACGTTTTGTCTGTACGTTTTACACATACATTTTATTTGTCAAGCATTTTTTCTTTTTGCTCTGCGCATTTGCTTCTTATTTGCGGCAACAGCCTCCGGACGCATCGCTTTGCATCCAGAGGCTGTTCTTGCTTTTTGGCAGGGTAAATTATATCAGCCTCGAAGTATCTTCTCGAACATCACATCAATACAATCATCATTATCAAGGCAAAGTACATGCTTGTCTTCTCGTTTCGAATCATCCGCCTGGACACGGGTCAGGCCCTTGGGGTCTGTAAAACTAATACATATACCCCAAAAAGCGGATAAGCAAGCGAAACCTGCCGCATTTCATTCAATTATCCGTCCACATCTCGCACTGGCTCATGACCGTCTGCACGGCGTCCTCCATACCCTCGGGCGGATACTTGTGCTTTTTCAGAAGGCGCTTGACCAGCCGGCGCATGCCGGCGCGGGCGCTTTCTTTTTTCTGCCAGTCGATGGTGCGGTTTTTCCGCAGGGCATCGATCAGCTCCTTAGTGATGGCAATCAGCTCGTCGTTTTCGTAGAAATCCTTGATGGCCTGAGGCTTGGTCAGCGCATCGTAGAAGGCCAGCTCTTCCTGGTTCAGCCCCAGCTTTTGGCCTTCGGCGTTGGCAGCAGCAATATCCTTTGCCAGCTTCAGCAGCTCTTCGATGACCTGTTCGTTGGTCAGCATCCCGTTGAGATACCGGTGCATGGCACTCTGGATGATTTCCGAAAACTTTTCCGACTTCACCACATTGGTGTGTCGGTAAAGGGACACCTGCTCCGCAATCAGCTTTTTCAGCAGCTCCACGGCCAAGTTCTTTTCCTTCATGCATGAAATCTCTTCCAGGAACTTGGGATCGAACAGAGAGAACTCGGTGCCCACGTCCGAAAACAGATTGATGACCCCTTCGCTCTGGATGCTGTGCTTCAGCAGCTCATTGATTTTCTGGTTGACTTCCGGCAGAGTAAACTTCTTCCCGGTTCCGCCGGTGGCCAGACGGACAAGCATCGTCCGCACTGCTTCAAAATAGGCCGCTTCAAAGCGGGTCTTTTCGTCCACCAGACTGCTACACAGGGTAAGCGCCTGTTTCAGCAGCAGCGCTTCTTTGATGTAGACATTCTGCGTTCTCTCTTTTTCGGTCAGGTGGTGTTCTGCAACGGATTTGCCCAACAGGAAATTGACGCCACCACTAATCATACGGGCTTTTTCCAGGTCGTCGCCGGTCAAAAAGCGGGTGTAATCAAAACCGTGGAACAGATCCCGGCAAACCTCCAGCTTCTCCAGGAACTTGGGGTAGGCTGCTTTGCTCACGTCCGGGTCGCCGTAGTTCTTTTTATCCCGCACGGTATAGTCGTTCATGGCCTGTTTCAGGGCGGCGGCGATGCCCACATAGTCCACCACCAGACCGCCTTCTTTGTCCCGGAATACCCGGTTCACCCGTGCGATGGCCTGCATCAGGTTGTGCCCGGCCATGGGCTTGTACACATACATGGTGGCGAGGGACGGCACATCAAAGCCGGTCAGCCACATATCCACCACGATGGCGATTTTCAGCGGGGAGTTGTTATCCTTGAACTTGCGGGCAAGGTCTTCCTTGTGGGCCTTGTTGCCGATGACCTCCCGCCATTCCTCGGGGTCGTTGTTGCCCTGGGTCATCACCACGCCCACCTTTTCTGTCCAGTCCGGGCGCAGCTTGAGAATGCGCTTGTAAATCTTCATGGCGATGGGGCGGGAGTAGGCCACGATCATGGCCTTGCCGGTGAGCAGGTTGGCGCGGTAGTTCTCGTAGTGATCCAGAATGTCATCCACCAGAGAGGCAATGGTCTGGTCATTGCCCAGAATGGCCTCCATCTGGCCCAACTGCTTTTTGCTCTTTTCGATGACAACCGGGTCGGCGTTCTGAGCCATCAGGTCATATTCCGCGTCAATGAGACGCAGGGTGTTTTCGTCCAGCTTCAGGTGGATGACACGGCTCTCGTAGTAGACAGGACGGGTGGCGCCGTCCTCCACAGCCTGGGTCATGTCGTAAATGTCGATGTAATCGCCGAACACCTCGCGGGTGCTTCGGTCCTTGGAGGAAATGGGCGTGCCGGTGAAACCGATGTATGTAGCGTTAGGCAGGCTGTCCCGGATGATGCGGGCGGTGCCGATGGAGGTTTTCACTTCCAGCTCGCCCTTTTCGTTCTGGCGGGTGATAATTTTCTCGGTCAAGCCATATTGTCCCCGGTGGGCCTCGTCGGCCATGACCACAATGTTCCGCCGCTGGGACAGCGCCTCGCCGGTCTCCTCGAACTTCTGCATGGTGGTAAAGATGATGCCGTTTGCCTGCCGGTTTGCCAGCAGTTCCTGCAAATTCTGGCGGCTCTCGGCCTGCTGGGGCGTCTGGCGCAGAAAGTCCTTACAGCGGGAGAACTGACCGTACAGCTGGTTATCCAGGTCGTTCCGGTCGGTTATCACCACGATGGTGGGGCTTTCCAGCGCCTTTTGCAGATAGTGGGCATAGAAGACCATGGACAGCGACTTGCCGCTGCCCTGCGTGTGCCAGAATACGCCGCCCTTGCCGTCGGTGACGGTGGCGTGCTTGGTGGATTCCACGGCCTTTTTCACCGCGAAATACTGGTGATAGCCCGCCAGAATCTTGAAGGTGTTGGCTCCGTCCACATTGAAGCAGACAAAGTTCTGGAGAATATCCAGAAACCGCTGCTTTTCAAAGATGCCCTCAAAGAAGGTGTCAAACTGGGCGGCCTGGGTGTTCTCGTAGCTGCCGTTCTTGGTTTTCCACTCCATGAAGCGGTCCTCTCCGGAGGTGATGGTGCCTGCCCGGGAGGTGAAAAGGTCGCTCATGACGCAGACCTGATTGTAGATGAACAGACATGGGATCTCGTGCATATAGTTCCGCAGCTGGCGATAGGCGGCAGAGGCATCGGTCTCCTCACGGGAGGGGGATTTCAGCTCCATTACAACCAGCGGCAGACCGTTGATGAACAACACCACATCGGGACGCTTTTCACTGTTTTCAATCACGGTCCACTGATTGATGACGGTAAACCGGTTATTCTCCGGATGATGATAATCCACCAGATAGACCAGCCCGGAGCGTTCCTCGCCCTTCACCACGAACTTGACCGGCACGCCGTTTTGCAGATAGTCGGTAAAGACCATGTTTTTCTGCAACAGAGAGCCGGACTCAAAGTTTTTCAGCTTGTAGATTGCATCGTCCAGCGCCGCCTGGGGCATATCAGGATTGACCGCCTGCAAAGCGGGCAGCAGCTCATCCTCATACAGCGGGGAGTGATAGTCCCGCTCGATATCCGGGCCGTAGACATGGGAATAGCCCAGAGTTTCGGTGAACAGCTGCAACACAGCATTTTCATAGTTGGATTCGGTGAAGGGCATGGTGGGTCACCTCGCAGAGTATCTTGTATACCATACATCAAACGTATTATCGCTGCGTTCGGTTTCTGAAAGCTCATGCGTATCCGAATTAACAGCATACCTGGTATGTTCTCGAATTTCTCCATTCACATACCAAACCAAGCTGCAAGTAGTTGCTGCGATATAGGCATGTACGCCCTGTTCATATCTATAAGAAGTTTCCAGAGTAAATCCAATAAGTTTTTCTCTATCCTTTCGAAAATGGTCCAGGTTCGTATCGTTGGGGGTTTTTACTTCCACAACTAGACAGTTGTTTTCATTGTCACCCCGACTATGAACTATAATGTCAGGATATGACAGAAGCTCTACAGGGTATTGATTATCGTACTCTCACGCCTGATACGGAAAGTTTGATACAGGAAAACATTTGTCGCGCGGCATTGCTGGACACCAGAAAAGACAATGAATGGGTTCCTGGCTTGACGCCCCCCGCTTCGGCTAAGACACGGCTGTATCTTTTTTATCGGCTGCTGGAGCTCCTGCGCAATACAGAAGACTATGATATTGCTTTGACTCCTTCGCGTTACCAGGGAAAAACCTCACGAAAAAAACTGCTTCTTGCACGTACCGATCATGCCCGTAATTTGCCCAATGACCTTTTGCAAAAGTTATGTAAAAAGGATGTGCTGTATGGGCAAATTGGGATTTTAGCAGATACAGGTTTGCGGATCAACGAATACGGAGGCCTGCTGTTTTGCTCTATCGGGTATACAGATGGTTCACAGGGCCGCATGTATTTTATACGGGTCAGCGGCCAGCTTAGTCGGCAAAATACCCGCACGGAATACCCTAAGACAGACCCTTCCTATCGGCTCATTCCAATTTCACAGGAACTCGGAGAACAGCTGATAGCCGAGCGGGAAAATCTTGAACTGCGGTATGGCGATATGTCTTTGCTGCTGCGCATTGGTCAGCCGGAAGAATCTGAGTATTACACCGATGCCGTCACCATTTCCTCCCATATGCGGCAACTGAAGGAACAGATTCCCCAGTTATTGCGCCAGCCTGAATTTTTGGAAGAAATGCGCAAAAATCGTCCTTACACCTTTGATAAAGCCAGTCAGGACGAATATCTGAATAGCATGTTGACTTCTCATGCTTTACGTCGCTACTTTTGTACCTGGCTATATACAGTGAGTGGGGTTGAGACCAATGAGATTTATTCTCTCATGGGGCACCTGAACAAAAACATACGGCAGCGCTCAGGGCCTTGCGGGCCAACGCCGGCCGAAATATATCGTCTTTGTCTATTGAAGCATGTCAGCCGAACCCTGTTTCATGCCGCGCACCCTTTGCAATACAATCTTGGGGAGAAATGCCGGGAAACAGAAGTGCCTGCTTGTTCCGTGGAATTTACGATTCCGCCCGAAACATCCTGGGAAATCGTTGTTGAGGATTCCGAGCCCTTTAATCACGTGGCGTTGAGGGGAAATGGAATCACATGGGATGTCAGGTATCAAGATGAGTTTTGGCCGAACCCGAATCGATATGCTCTGCTGGCGACCGAAGAGATGTATACCATCCAGTCAAAAGGCAAATTTTTGGATGCGTTGAAAAAGGCAACAAAAGGCGAGAAGCTCAATAAATAGGTTGAATTCAACCTATTTATTGGTATAATGAAAAAGGAGGTGGTTTTCTCATGTTGCTTGATACCCGCGAAATGATTTCCGTGACTGAAGCCAACCAAAATTTCTCTCGGGCAACCAGAATTGCCGACCAGCGTGGCAAGGCTGTGATCTTGAAAGGCAACCGGCCCAAGTACTTATTGCTGGACATCGAAGCGGACCCGCGTTTGCTTTTGTCGGATGATGAGCTGATCGGGATTTCTGCCACCCGCATTTTCAAAAATCACCGGGCAGCGTTTGAGGAGTTGGCAAAATGATTGTATTGTCCACACAAAAAGTAATGCAGCTTCACCAGTTCCTCATGCAGGAGACCGGTGGGCTGGATGGTCTCCGGGATGAGGGTCTGTTTGATTCCGCTGTGCAAGGCCCCTTCGCTACATTTGGAGGTCAGGAGCTTTACCCCAGTATCGAAGAGAAAGCAGCAAAGCTGGGAGTTACCCTCACTAAGAACCATGCTTTTCTGGATGGGAATAAGCGCATCGGCGCCTATGCACTGCTCATCTTCCTGGACGTAAACGGCGTGGCAATGGAGTACTCTGATGCTGACCTGATTTCTCTGGGCCTTGGTATGGCCGACGGCACGCTGGATTACGAAGATGTTCTGGGCTGGATTCACAAGCATAAGACAGGGGAGCTTTCCCAGCCTAATCCAACTTGACATCATGCACAAAACAAAGACGCTAAATTTTGTGTTTTGACGGACGTGAAACCAGATGTTCGGGCATACTTTTATGGATTTTTGATAACAAGTCTGGCCTGTACCGCTTTCGTTATGGAGCGGATTCATTATCCATTCATTATGCGTCAGAAAACGGGGAGCAAAGCATCCTCTCAAAAAGCGGGTTTGCGGGCGGTTCCGTGCCACGGAACCG
>OLRN01001046.1_pt1 | contig 16550 bp, 16 predicted proteins | sample 1673001 | NCBI WGS metagenome assembly OLRN01 (sample SAMEA3136745, study PRJEB25190) | human gut metagenome | biome: human gut; feature: human-associated habitat; material: faeces | place: Austria | collected 2013 | reverse complement strand
CTGCCGCAGCCCTGTGCCTCCATGCCAACGGACTGCAGGGTGTAAACCTCCAGCTCGCAAATATTTTGTTCATCCTCCACGCAGAAAATCATGCAAAACACCACCAATCAATACTCTTATGCTTATTATATACGCAAAGCTGGTTTTTTTCCTGTTAAATTTAGGTAAAAAATTTAACAGGAGTAAAAGATGCTGCATTTAACTGCTAAGCACGAAAAAAAAGACCGGGAGCAACGCTCCCAGCCTTGTACTATTTACTATATGCGATTGTAGAAAAAACGAAAGCTGCCTGCGGCAATCCTTTCCCTGCAGTTTAAATCTGCCAAAGTCTGTGATACACTCTGTTTTCCATATTATCGATTACATCTACCTTAAACGGCATATTTTCAATAATATCCAGTGTATCAAAATACGTATCCGGCGTAGCATAAAACTTAATCAGTCCGCTGGTGCCGTCTACGGTGCTCACCATTGCCAGATGCTCATATCCTTCCATAATCCAGTTAACATCTGCAATACGCTCAGGCTCAACCTGCGCGTAGATCATACTGTGGGGTCCGGGGTCATTGTCACTCATTCTTTTACAACCTTTCTGCGTAATAAGCTGAATTGCAGCAGCGGTTTGTCGCTGGCTGCGGAAAATTTCTGCTGAGCATGCGGTGCGCAGTCAATCGGCGTACCTGCCTCATCCAGCATTTCTGTCAAAACAAAGGGCATGGTGCTACCATCGGGCATTAAAAGCTCCAGCGGCTCGCCTGCCTTTACATTATTGCGCTGCTCAAAATAAGCGCGCTTTTTCTCAGCATCGTAGCCTGTAACGATACCGACAAAATCATGTGTCTGCTCATACTTCGAGCTGGTGTAAACCTGTGCATTTCTGTCAGGCTTGGCCACAGCAAAGCCAGTAGTATACTGGCGGTGGGAAACCTTGTTCAGCTCGGTAATCCACGCTTCCGGCACGCTGTAATGCTCCATGTCTGCCCAGCATTGGTCGATAGCTTTGCGGTAAACGCTGACTACCGTCGCTACATAATGCACGCTCTTCATGCGGCCTTCAATCTTCAGGCTGCACACACCGGCACGCATCAGCTCCGGCAGATATTCAATCAGGCACAGGTCCTTGGAGTTCATCACATAAGTACCGCGCTCGTCCTCTTCGAGGTCAAAGTATTCGCCCGGGCGCTTTTGCTCACCCAGCTTATACATATTATATTCCCAACGGCAGGCCTGAGTGCAGGCACCGCGGTTGCCGTCGCGCCCGGTCAGATAGGCGCTCAAAAGGCAGCGTCCGCTGTAGGAAATGCACATCGCGCCATGCACGAAGGTTTCCAGCTCTACCGAGGTTTTTTCGCTGATTTCACTGATTTCTGCCAAGGACAGCTCGCGTGCCAGCACCACGCGTTCAGCGCCCAGCTGCTCCCACGCCTGCACCGTGGCATAATTGGTGGTATTAGCCTGCGTGCTCACGTGCAGCGGCATATCAGGCACAACCTGACGGGCAGTGCTCCATACGCCCAAATCGCTGATCAGCAGTGCGTCAACCTTAGCCTGCTGCAGTCCGCGCAGATAATCCGGCAGTCTGTCGATATCCTCGTTATGCGCAAAAATATTTACCGTTACATAAACCTTTTTGCCGAGGCTGTGTGCATACTCTGCCATCTCCGCAATTTCCTCTAAAGAGAAATTGTTGGCAAAGGCACGCAGACCGAACAGCTTACCGCCAAGATAAATAGCATCAGCACCGTAAAGCAGTGCCATTTTTCCTTTTTCCATATTACCGGCAGGAGCCAGTAATTCGGGTTTAACTAAGTTTCTGCTCATTAATTCTCCTTAAAACACTTCTCCGCTCCGCCACACTGACAGCGCAGAAATATGTAATAAACTGTTGTTAACCTATTTCCTCAATCGCCTTCAGATGCTCGGCGTAGGTTTTGGTAAAGCGATGGTGTCCGTCCTTTTCCGCAACAAAATACAGATAATCTGTCTGCTCCGGCTGCAGTACCGCCTTAATTGCGGTCAGTCCCGGACTACCAATCGGTCCCGGAGGCAAACCGGGATTTTGGTAGGTATTATACGGGCTCTGTATCTTGGTATCCGCAAAAGTAACTACTTCCTTCTGCGTTCCCAAAAGATACTGAATCGTCGTATCTGACTGAATCGGCATACCGATAGCCACACGCTTGAGGAAAACGCCGGCGATTTTCGGCTGCTCTTCGGCAAATACTGCCTCCAGCTCCACCATCGAAGCCATATTTACTACATCACGCAGTGGCAGATTACGTTCTGCCACAGTTTTGGCAATACCGCTGCTCTGCATTTCCTTATCAAACTGTGCAACCATCATTTTGAGCATCTCCTGCTCGCTGATTCCCACCGGGAAATCATAGGTTGCCGGGTAGATAAAGCCCTCGGCTTTAAACAGCACATTGCTGTCATCGGTCTGCATGTAAGGATAGGGTGCATAATCCTTCGCCGCTGCCATAAACTTATCAGCACTGCCAAGGCCCTCGGCCTCCAGTTTTTTCGCAGTTTTCACCACGCTATAGCCTTCCGGTACGGTAAAGCGCACCTGCTTGATGCGTCCATTGACCATAACATCAACAATCTGCTGATTGCTCATGCCGCCGTCAATCTGGTAAGCACCTGCCTGCAGCTTGGTCGCCAGTCCCTTCCAGCGCGCCTCCATTTTAAAGGCAGCGGGATTTTTTACCAGCTTTTTTTCATGCAGCAGCTCGGCGATATCCGCCGTAGTCATGCCGTCCTTGACAACAATAAGGCGTGAGCCTTCTACGGCAAAGCCCTTATTATTGCCCTGTCCGTTAAGATAAATTGTAAATGCTACCACGCCGGCAACCAGCAGCACCGCCAAAGCACCTGCCGCAGCCTGCACCGGATTGTCGCGCACCAGCTTTTTCAGCTTTTCTATATCCATCAGAAAACATCATCACATCGCATAAAAATACCGGACCGAAGTCCGGTAAAATTATTGACTGTGAATTACTCCTCGTCCTCAAACATTTCGTCATACTTAGCAGCAACTGCTTCGTATTCTTCGTCAGTCGGAGCGGTGTAAACAGCTTCGCCGTTTTCGTCAAAGTCCATGCGTGCGATAACGCAGGTATCTTCTTCGTCATGCTCATGGCAATCGCAGTCGTCATCCTCGCAGCAGCAGTCTTCCATCGGAACCAGTACTGCGAATTGTTTGTCATCAACAGTGATAACCATATCCTGATAGAACTCATGCTCGTTGCCTTGCTCGTCAGTCAGAACAACGCAGATAACTTCTTCTTCGCCTTCAGCCTGCATAGCTGCTAATTCTTCATCTCTAATGTCTTTTTCCATAAAGGCACCTCTTTCGTCATAGCTCAATAAATAAAAAGCTCAATTTTAATCTAAACATATTGTATAATAGGGACGCTAATCTGTCAAATTTTAAAGCTCTTGCTGTCCAGATAATTTTGCAGAATAACAACTGCCGCCATCATATCAATAACCTTCTTACGCTTTTTGCGGCGTAAATCCGCATCAACCAGCACCTTTTCAGCAGCCACTGTGCTCAGACGTTCATCCCACAGCACAACCTGCACCTTAGGGAACATGGTGCGGAGCTTTTCGGCCATTGCTTCACAGGCCTGCGCGCGTTCACCGATAGTGCCGTTCATGTTTTTGGGATAGCCTACAACCAAGGTATCAACCTCATGCTCGGCTATCAGCTCGGCAATGCGGGCATAGTCGCGTTCCTCCGTAGTACGATGAATAGTTTCCACGCCGTTGGCAATCATGCCCAGCAAATCGCTTACGGCAATACCGATAGTTCGTGTGCCTACATCAAGGGACATTTTACGCATTAAGTTACGTTCTCCTTTTACTTGTTAATCTGCTGCAGATAATTCTTTACCAGCTCTTCAATCAGCTCATAGCGCTCGTGACGGCGCAGCTTGGTACGTGCGTCCTCAAAGCTGGTGATATAAGTGGGGTCACCGCTCAGCAGGTAGCCTGCCAACTGGTCCACAGGGTTATAGCCCTTCTTTTCCAGGGCAGCATATACTTCTTTTATAGTTTCAGCAACGTTCAGCTTTTCCGGCTCACGTTTGAACATCATAGTTTCTTGAGATACTTCAGCCATACGAAACAACACTCCTTTCGTTTTTCGTAAATATATTGTAGCACATTTTTTTGAAAAAAGCTGTGTTTTTCTGGTTAATTTAACAGATAGAGAGCAACAGCAATTTAATATTAAGCAAAAAGCATAGTTTGAAAACAAAAGGCACATTACTCTTTACTCATAAATGTGAGTAAGGCAATGTGCCTTCTTGCTTGCAATTACAGCTTCGCAACGACATCCTTATCAAAAACCTTCGCCAACAGCTCCTTAGCTTTGGCATCAACCTCTTCATCAATATACCCCTGCACCTTCAGCAACGCAAAGGTAATTGCCACCAGGTCATCACTGTATCCCAACACCGGCGTAATATCCGGCACAAAATCCAAGGGAGCGATTAAATACCCCAAAGCTCCCATAATCAACGCCTTTTCCTTCGCAGGAACCTCCGGCTTCTGCAGTACGCACCACAGCTGCACGGCCTTGTACAACAGCTCGATGCCGATGTGGGCACCGTAGCGGCTGATTTTATGCAGCAGGCCTTCCTCGCTGTAGCTTCCGGAATACTTCTGCAGCTCGCCGTCATTGATTTTCTTTTTGTCAAAGTCTTTGTGTTCTGTCATTTTGCTCCACTCTTCTCCAAACCGTGGACGAATGCTTAGCGCATATTGATGAATTGCAGATCAACGCCGAAATCACCGGCCTTCAGCTGCTGGATAACAGCCTGCAGGTCATCCTTTTTCGCACCGGCAACACGTACCTGGTCATCCTGAATCTGAGCAGTTACCTTCAGCTTGGAAGCCTTGATAGCTGCCACGATTTTTTTGCCGTTCTCTTTGGAAATACCCTGTTGGATTTCCAAAGCTTGGCGAACGGTGCCTTTGGCAGCGGGCTCAATTTTGCCCGGAACCAGGCAACGCAGAGGAATACCGCGTTTAGCCATTTTTTGGCGCAACATATCTAAAATTGCGCCCAGCTTGTACTCGTCCTCAGCTGCAATTTTTACTTCCTTCTCACAGAGCTCGATGGAAGCATTGCTGCCGCGGAAATCATAACGCTGGTAAATCTCTTTCTTAACCTGGTTGACAGCGTTATCCATTTCCTGCATATCAACTTGGGAAACAACGTCAAAGGAACTATCTTTTGCCATTATTATTATCCTCCTAAATGTAGATAAAGTCTATCATGCCTAATTATATCAAAGAAAGCGCTTTAACGCCAGTAAAACTACCGGCAACGGCAATTTTGCTTATTTGCCCGCATTTTTGCCGTGCATATAAGCATGCTCCTGGCTAAGCTCCTGCAAAAGCTGCAGGCCGCTCCAGGTACAGTTGGTGGGCGTCAGCATCGCCTTCAGCGCCACCTGACGCAGCTTGCCCTTTTTTATAGCAGCCAGCAGTCTGTCCAAATCCTGACGGCTGAAGCCGCACATGAGCAGCATTTCCTCCTGCCCTTCGTCACTGCTGTAAGCCTCACTGACAGGCGCCACCTCGGACAAGCCTGCCAGATAGCCGACAGGCTGCAGCAGCTCTTCGCGCGCCACGGCGCGCAGCTGCGTGCGCAGCATCATGCAAATCAGCTTCAGCGCCTGCAAGCGCTCAGGCGTAAAATTATAGGCCAAAATTATTTTTTGCATATGATTCTCCTATCTCAGGCAAACAAATCAATCTGGTTATTTTCCGGCAAATCGCCCAAAACGCCCATGTCTGCCAGTTTTTCGATAACACTCTTGTTGACACCGGAGCGCAAGCGCAAATCCTCCTGAGAGATAAACGGCCGGTTGATGTCCCTGGCAGCCGCAATGCTCTTGGCAGCGTTTTCACCTACACCGCCCAAGGCAGCCAAAGGCGGACGCAGGCCGTTTTCCGTAACAAGGAATTTAATCGGGTCCGACTTGTATAAATCCATCTTATCAAAGCTCAGACCGCGCTCCAGCATCTCATTTACCAGCTCCAGATAGGTGACTGTCGTTTTATCCAGAGGCGAAGCCTTGAAGCCCTGCTGGTAAACATTCTTGATGAAATTCTTTACATAGCTCTTGCCCTTGGAAACATGGGTATAATCAAAATCCTTGGCACGCACCGTAAAGTACGCCGCATAAAATTCCTTGGGATAATGCACCTTGCAATAGGCAATACGGTAAGCCATAAGAACGTACGCAACGGCGTGCGCCTTCGGGAACAGATACTGGACCTTTTCGCAGGACTTGATATACCATTCGGGAATATTTACTGCGCGCATAGCCTCGAGCATCTTAGGCTCCAGACCTTTTTTCGCCGCCTTGCCCTTACGCACGTGCTCCATCGTCTTAAACGCCAGACTGGGCTCCACGCCCTTGGAAATCAAATGCGTCATAACGTCGTCACGCGTGGAGATAGTTTCGGCAACAGGCTTGCCTTCCTTAATCAAATCCTGCGCATTGTTCAGCCATACGTCCGTACCGTGCGAATAACCGGATACACGCACAACCTCACTGAATTTCTTCGGCTGTACATCGCTGATCATCTGACGTACAAACTTGGTGCCGCATTCCGGGATACCGAAGGTGCCGACCGCACTGTCAATCTGCTCCGGCGTAACGCCTAGCGAGCTTGTATCCTGGAAGATACGCATCGTTGCCTCATCGCCCACAGGAATCTTCTTGGGATCAAAGTTAGGATCTACATCCTCCTGCAGATATTTTTCCAGCATCTTCAGAACCATCGGATCATCGTGGCCCAGAATATCCAGCTTAACCAGACGGTCATTGATGCTGTGATAATCGTAGTGAGTAGTAATCGTAGTGCCATCCTTATCATCGGCAGGACGGTTCATCGGCGTAATATAATGGATATCCATATTACGCGGCACAACCATAATGCCACCGGGATGCTGGCCCGTAGTGCGCTTGATGCCGGCAAAGCCTTCAACCAGCGCCGCCACATGCGCCGGATGCACATGCAGATTCTTGCTCTCGTAATATTTTCTGATAAAGCCTATCGCCGTTTTGTTAGCGATGGTAGCAATCGTACCGGCACGGCAAACGTTATCGCGGCCGAAAAGCTCCTCGGTGTACTTGTGCGCTACGCTCTGGTCGGACATTGCGGACGGATCATCTGGATCAATACCGCCGGAGAAGTTCAAATCAATATCAGGAACCTTGTCGCCATGGAAGCCCAGGAAAACCGCGAACGGGATATCATGACCGTCGCGCAGCATTCTGGTGCCGCATTCGGGACAATCCTTCGGCGGCAGGTCAAAGCCGCTGTCGACCTCATTATTCATAAAGAATTCGCTGTGACGGCAATGCGGACAGCGGTAATGCGGCTTCAGCGCATTAACCTCAGTAATATCCAGCATCGTAGCAACAAAGGACGAGCCTACGCTGCCACGCGAGCCTACCAAGTAACCGCGGTCGATAGAATGCTTAACCAGCTTATGCGCAATGTAATACAATACGGAGAAGCCGTGGCCGATAATAGCATCCAGCTCCATCTTTAGGCGATCCTCAACAATCTGCGGCAGCGTTTCTCCGTACCATTCATGCGCCTTGGCATAGGACAAATCACGCACTGCATCCTCCGCACCGGGAATAGAAGGCGAATACAGCTGGTCGCGGTCGGGAACAGGCTTAATACGCTCAATCATATCAGCAATCTTATTGGTATTGGTAACAACAACCTCGTATGCTGCCTCCTTGCCCAAATAAGAGAACTCCTCGAGCATCTCCTCCGTAGTATGCAAGTACAGCGGCGGCTGCAAATCCGCATCCTTGTAGCCCTGACCTGCCTGCAGAATCGCACGCAGCTGCGCATCCTCAGGATTAAGGAAATGCACGTCGCAGGTTGCCACAGTCAGCTTGCCTAAGCGCTTGCCAAGCTCGTAGATTTTGCGGTTATGCTCCCGCAAATCCTCTTCGGTGCAATAGTTTTCACGCACCAGGAACTGGTTATTGCCTGTAGGCTGGATTTCCAGATAATCATAAAAGCCGGCGATTTCCTCCAGCTCCTCATCGCTCGCACCTAAGCGCACCGCACGATAAAGCTCGCCAGCCTCGCAGGCCGAGCCGAGAATCAGGCCCTCGCGATGCTCCTCGATAACAGCGCGCGGCAGCAGTGGACGCTTATTCAGATAACGCAGGTGGCTGATAGTAACAAGCTGATACAGGTTACGCAGGCCAACCTCATTCTTCGCCAGAATAATAATATGGTGACTGCTGATTTTACTTTTACCCTTAGTCGCAGCATCGGGATTTTCCGTATCAACAGCATCGTCCTTCGTCTTACGGTCGCTGATAAGATAACCCTCCATGCCGAAAATCAGCTTTAGGTCACTGCCCTCCGCCGCATCAAAGCAGAACGGGAAGGCCTGCACTACGCCATGGTCGGTAATCGCCAAAGCCTTGTGGCCCCAACGTATCGCCTGCTTTACAAGGCCCTCCATAGGCGTCAGGCCATCAAGCTTACTCATCTTCGTATGGCAATGCAGCTCAACCCTCTTGACCTCAGCATTATCCATGCGCTCCTCCTTGGCATCGAGCTTCATAATGCCGCGAGGCACCATGCACATCTCGTCAAAGGCAAAGCGGTCGGGGGCAACATCACCCTGCAGACGCAGGCGCATACCGGGCTTCAGCAGATTTTTAAACTCATTGCATTCCTTGCGCGGGTCGCCGCCGTCGCGCTTGTCAAAGCGTAGCTTAACGAAAATACCGCCGGTATCATCGCTCACGTTAAAGGTAAGCACAATGGAACCGACGCGCGTTTCCTTATCAATAAATGTCTGCAGCGCACCATCCTTATCCAGACTTTTAACAAATGTGCCTTCGATAACAACGTTGCGCTCTTCCTCTGTAACAGTATCAAGCTTACGCGGTGTACCCTTGATTTTCTTGCCCCACAGCTGGCCGTCAGCCTTCTTTTCTCCGTATAAGGCTGCCATGGCCTGCAGATACTCTGGGTCCTCCTCCGGATTGTTATAGGACGTTTCGCAGGGAGGCTCCGGCGGCAGAGTTTCGCCGATTTCAATATCAGGCGGCTCCGGCGGCAGAGGAATTTCCTCCGGCAGCGGCTCGCCGGTGCAGTCGGTAATCTCTACCTCTGCCTGCGGCTCGCGTTGCATCATCTGGCATTTGGAGCCATCGCCGTCGCAAATCATATCTACACTTTCCAAAGAAAAAGCGGCTGCAAGCTTCTGCGCCGCCTTCTGCAGCAAGCCGCCGGTAAGATGGGCGGCACAGCTGAAGTGCACCTCCCACTGACAGGCAGACTCGTCTACACAAATCTGATTAATATGCATCAGCTTCAGCTGCATCAGTTCCACATGGGAAAAGGTCAGCGAAGCCAAAAAACTATAAAATTTTTCTTCATCAGGAATCAGACAATATTTTTTATTCACATTAAATCCTTTCCTAATAATGACGGGAGAAGTTGTTGGATTAAGATGTACGTCGAAGCGACGCAACAACGCAGATGGCGTACTATCGCTTATCTCACTTATCGCATGTTTTCGACGCCTACAACACCATCTATCCCCTGCAACCCTCTTACCAAATCTCCGCCATCGGGCGCAGTTTTGCCAAGCTTCAGAAAGACCTCCAGCACCAGACGATTCTTTTCCTTATCGCGCTTTACGTTCAGCGATTTTACCTGTACGCCGTTAATGGACAGATAACCGGTAACATCGGTTATGGCACCGGAGCGATTGGTAGTAATGATGCGGACAAACTGGCGGTCACTGCGGCTGTTGGCAGCAAAGCGCTTTTCCCAGGTATGAAAGGTAACAAGAGTTATCATGGTGATAATGGTTGCCACACTGCTGAGGAAGTACATACCGCTGCCGGCAGCAAGGCCGATTGCGGAAACCATCCACAGGCTGGCAGCAGTTGTCAGACCGCGAATAGTTAAACCCTCGTGCAGAATGGTGCCTGCACCGAGAAAGCCTATGCCGCTGACAACCTGGGCTGCGATACGCGCCGAGTCACGGCGTTGGCCGATATCCTCCTCCAGCTTGGCAGTCTGAGGATAAACATCATCAAAGCCGTAAAGCGAAACAAGCATAAACAGCGCCGAGCCCACGCACACAAGAATATGTGTACGGAAACCGGCAGGACGGTCGCCACTGCCTCTTTCTATACCGACAATACCGCCAAGAATTGCAGCAACAACCAGCCTGATAACCATAACAACCTCTTTGTTATGCAAAAAAGAAGTATTAATCAAATCCATGCCAGTATCACCTCACAGCTTCCGTTCCCTCTGCCTGCGCCGGGCGCAGACATGGGAACTGACTTATTTTTACAGCTTTTGCAGCATCTCCTCGATAGCAGCGATATAGTCACTATCCAACGGCAGCATGCTTACTTCGCCGGTCTTACGAACTTTTACTTCCAGCTCGCCGGTCTGCAGAGTCTTAGGACCTACAACTACGCGCAGCGGATAGCCGATTAAATCTGCGTCCTTGAATTTTACGCCCGGACGCTCCTTGCGGTCGTCGATAACAACCTCAACGCCTGCTTTGTGCAGCTCGTTATAGATTTCCTCAGCCTTAGCAAAGGATGCTTCATCCTTTACGTTTACAGGTACAACAAGCACTTCATACGGAGCAATAGCAACAGGCCAGATCATACCGTCGGCATCATGGCTCTGTTCAACGCAGGCAGCCATAGTACGGCCTACGCCGATACCGTAGCAGCCCATTACCATCGGCTGCTCTTTGCCGTTTTCATCCAGATAGGTGCATTTCATAGCTGCGCTGTATTTGGTATGCAGCTTGAATACCTGGCCTGCTTCAATACCGCGAGCCTTAGCAATCGGAGCGCCGCAGTGCGGGCAAGGATCGCCTTCAGCCATCAGACGGATATCGGCAACGTAGGTCGGAGTGAAGTCACGGCCTGGGTTAGCGTTGATGTAGTGGAAGCCTTCATGGTTAGCACCACAGCAAACATTGTGCATATTCATAACGGTTGCATCGCAAACGATAATAACCTTTTCGGGGTCAAGGCCAACAGGGCCCATGTAACCGCCGACAGTGCCGGCCTTAGCCAGCAGCTCTGCCTCTGCCATTTCCAGCTCAACTGCGCCTACGGTGTTTTGTACTTTGGTTTCGTTAACCTCGTGGTCACCACGAACAAAGCACAGTACCAGGCCTTTTTCGCATTGGTAAGCAACAGCCTTTACGGATTTTTCAATCGGAGCGTTAAGGAAAGCGCAAACATCGGCAATAGTCTTGCAGTTCGGAGTTTCAACCTCGCTCAGCTCCTGCATTTCTTCTGCCGGAGCTTCCAACGGATACAGCTCTGCCTTTTCGATATCGGCAGCGTAATCGCATTTGGTGCAGTAGGTAATTTCTGCTTCACCGCTATCTGCCAGCACCATGAACTCATGGCTGCCGGTACCGCCGATAGCACCGCTGTCTGCTTCTACCGGGCGGAAGTTCAGACCGCAGCGGGTAAAGATTTTGTCATAAGCATCATACATAGCCTTATAGGAAACGTCCAGACCTGCTTCATCACGGTCGAAGGAATAGCCATCCTTCATGATGAAGTCACGGCTACGCATCAGACCAAAGCGCGGACGGCGTTCGTCACGGAATTTGTCCTGAATCTGATACAGGTTCAGCGGCAGCTGACGATAGGAACGCACATCGTTCTTAACCAGGGTAGTAACCATTTCCTCGTGGGTAGGACCAAGGCAGTATTCATGGCCGTGACGGTCCTTCAAGCGTACCATTTCTGCGCCGTAAGCGTCCCAACGGCCGCTTTCCTTCCAGATTTCTGCCGGCTGCATAATCGGCATCATGATTTCCTGGCAGCCTGCATGGTCCATCTCTTCGCGGATAATATTTTCGATTTTTTTAATAACACGCCAAGCCAGCGGCAGATAGGTGTACATGCCATTGGTGGATTTACGCATAAAACCGGCACGCAGCAGCAGCTGATGGCTCGGGATTTCAGCCTCGGACGGAACCTCACGCAGAGTGGGTGCATACATTTTAGAAACTTTCATTAACGGGATACCTTCCTCTCAAGTAAAATTTTATCTATTTCAGCAAACAGCTCGCTTACAAGCTGATCTTCGGGAACCTTACGCAGGATTTCACCCTTGCGGAAAACAAGTCCCTCGCCGATGCCGCCGGCAATGCCGACGTCAGCCTCACGTGCTTCACCGGGTCCGTTGACCACACAGCCCATAACGGCAACCGTAATGGGTTCTTCAATACCTGCCAGACGGCGTTCAACCTCCAGTGCCAGCTTTTCCAGGCTGATGCGGGTACGTCCGCAGGTAGGACAGCTGATTAACGTCGGTCCGTGCTCACGCAGACCAAGGGATTTCAGAATATCATAAGCCACACGCACCTCGTTCACCGGGTCACCGGTCAGCGAAACGCGGATAGTATCGCCGATGCCTTCGGCCAGCAGCGTACCGATGCCTACTGCGGATTTGATAATACCGCTGTTGACTGTGCCTGCCTCCGTAATGCCGACATGTAGCGGATAATCACACTGCGCTGCCATCAGGCGATAAGCCTCCAAGGTCAGCGGCACATCATGCGCCTTGAGCGAAATCTTAATGTTACGGTAATCCATCGCTTCGAGAATGCGGACGTGGCGCCAAGCCGCCTCCACAAGAGCCTCCGCGGTGGGATGGCCGTATTTTTCCAGCAAATCCTTCGGCAGGGAGCCGGCGTTAACACCGATGCGGATAGGAATATTGCGTTCCTTCGCTGCTTCAACCACAGCGCGCACCTTCTCCTCGCCGCCGATATTGCCGGGGTTTAAGCGCAGGCCGTCAACGCCTGCTTCAATCGCTGCCAAAGCCAGCTTATAATCAAAATGAATATCGGCGATGACAGGAATCGGACTTTCCTTACAAATTGTTTTCAGGCCCTCCGCCGCTGCCATATCAGGCACAGCACAGCGGATAATATCACAGCCTGCATCTGCCAGACGCTGAATCTGCTCCAAGGTTGCAGCAGCATCGTCTGTATGTGTGTTAGTCATAGACTGAACGGCAATCGGAGCATCGCCGCCCACAGCCACGCTGCCTACATGCAGCTGACGGGTTTTTCTACGTTCTATCACTTTCATTCACCTCTTAACGTGTTATATCCTTAAAGGTGGAAAATACTGTCAGCGCTAAAATCAGCGCAATACCAACCATCTGGATGTTTGTCATAGCCTTGCTGCCGAGCGGTTTACCGCGCAGGCCTTCCAAAAGCAGCAGTACAAAGTGTCCGCCATCAAGTGCCGGCAGCGGCAGCAGGTTGATAACGCCCAGGTTGATACTCAAAAAGGCAACAAAGGTAATCAACGGCAGCATGCCCTTTTCCGCCACCTGACCGGCCATCTGCGCCACACCGATAGGACCGGCCACCTCAGCCGGAGCCTTACCGGAAACAATCTTGTACAGACCATTCAGCATGGAAACGATAATATTTTTGGTATAGACGCAGCCCTCTTTAATCGAGCAAAAAAAGCCAAGACTTACCTTGTTGAACTTGGGGCTGATGCCGATTAAAGGACGGCCGGCCTCCTTGTCATACACCGGAGTCATAGTGTAGCTTTTTACAGCTCCCTTACTTTCTGCAGTCAGCATTACCGGATTAGTTCCGCTCGCACGCAAATTGGTAACAACCTCCGTCCAGGTAGCGACAGGCTTATTGTTAATCGTCAGAATGCGGTCGCCGTTACGCAAGCCCGCTCTTTCCGCAGCCATACCGTCTACAACAGTGCCCAGGATCGGTTCGTTCACCAGCTCCTGTCTGCCCTCCAGCATGAAAATGCCGCTGAACAGGATAATCGGCAAAAGAAAATTCATCAGCGCACCTGCCAGAATAACCAGCATTCTGGAGGGAATAGGCTTGGATTTAAAGGTTCCCGGTTCAGGCGGATCATCGGGATCCATGCCTGCGATTTTATTATAGCCACCCAACGGAATAGCCCGCAGGCTGTACAGGGTATCGCCGTCCTTTTGCTGATACAGCTTGGGACCGAAGCCGATGGCAAATTCATCAACACGCATACCTGTGAGCTTCGCCGTAATAAAATGACCGAATTCATGTACCGTAACCAGCACACCAAAAACAAAAACAGCGGCTAATATTGTTAGCATTTTACCTCCTTACGATAGTCGGCAAGCTTTGCCGGCCTTCAGTCTATAATTTAGAAATAACCCCTTTGGCAGCAGCACGCGCCCAGGCATCCGTTGCTTCAATATCCTCCAGCTGCGGACGCAGAAGATTGTTGTGCTGCGCTGTAACCGTAGCAGTGATATAAGGGATATCCAGATATTTAATTTTGCCTGCCAAAAAGGCATATACAGCCTCCTCGTTGGCAGCATTGAAGGCACAGGGCAGAGTGCCGCCGGCCTTACCGCAGTCAATAGCAATCTTCAAGGAAGGAAATGCTTCTAAATCAGGTGCTTCAAAGGTAAGGTTACCCGCAGCAACAAGATCAAGCTGTTCAAAGCTGTAATCATAGCGCTCCGGCCAGCTCAAAGCGAACTGGATTGGCAAACGCATATCAGGCACACCAAGCTGAGCAATCACACTGCCGTCACAAAATTCTACAAGACTGTGTACGATGCTCTGCGGATGCACAACGACCGCAATTTTATCATAAGGCATATCAAACAGCCAATGTGCCTCCATAACCTCCAGGCCCTTGTTGGCCAGTGTAGAGGAATCAAGCGTTACCTTCTGCCCCATGCTCCAGTTTGGGTGATTGAGGCATTGCGCCAAAGTTACATTTTCCAGCTCACTGCGTTTTTTACCGCGGAAGGGACCGCCGCTCGCCGTAATAATCAGGCGCTTGACTTCCTTTTCCGTACCGCCGCGCAGAGATTGGAAAATAGCGCTGTGCTCGCTGTCCACAGGAGTCAGGCTTACACCGTGCTTACGCACAGCCTCCATAACAATGCTGCCGGCAGCAACAAGCGTTTCCTTATTCGCCAGCGCAATGTTCTTGCCGCAGTCAATAGCAGCCAACGTCGGGCGCAGGCCGGCATAGCCTACCATAGAACCAAGCACCGTATCCGCTCCCTCGTAGGTAGCAGCAGCCAGAAGACCTTCCTCCCCGGCTAAGATTTCTGTCTTGCCGTGATAGCGGTCAGCCAAACGTTTAGCAGCGTCCTTATCCGTCAAAACGGCAATATCAGGCTCAAACTGCTTAATCTGCTGCTCCAAAAGCTCATCGCTTTTATGCGCAGCCAACGCGCGTACCTTCAGCTTTTCAGGATTGGCAGCAGCAACCTCCAAGGTCTGACGACCGATAGAGCCTGTACTGCCCAAAATAGAAATATTCTTCATTTGCTATCCTCTATTCTTGAAACATAGATAAAGCGCTGATAATCATCAGCAGATAATACACAACCGGTGCCGTAAACAGCAGGCTGTCGAAACGATCCAGCACACCGCCGTGACCGGGGAAAATCTTACCAGAATCCTTGATATCAAAGCTGCGTTTGACAATGGATTCAATCAAATCGCCAACCGGAGCAAAAATTGCCACCGCCAACGCCACTGCCACAGCATGCCACAAAGCAATACCAAGGCAGATAATGCACAGAAACAGTACGGTCACAAAGCAGCCGACAAAGCCGCAGACTGCGCCCTCAAAGGATTTTTTCGGGCTGACACTGCAGAACGGAGTCTTGCCGAAGGCACGGCCGAAGAAATAAGCAAAGGTATCACTTGCCCAGGTGCCCAAAAGCACAATCCACAGGCAGATTTCGCCGTACTCAAATACGCGGAAGCCCAAGTCGATATGCGGACCGCCGTCAAAACTGCGCAACAGAATAATGTGCGCAAACAAAAGACCGCAGTACAGCATGCCCCAGGCAGTAAGCGCACTGTTCTCTGCCCAATGCTGCTCGCCTCTGTTGCAATGCAGCCACAGGCCTTCAATCGTGCTGAAAATGAAGAACAGCGCTGTGAGCATCACAATAAATGCCAGCGTATAAACGCCCTCCAGCTCAAAATAATAGCCTGCACCGGCAACCAGCACCATCAGCAGTGCGCCAACGCCACCGGTCAGCGTGTAGGCATGATAGCCCTTGTTCTCTACCATCTTGTGGTATTCGTACCAGGCCACAGCAGCCAAAACCGCAACAGCAGCATTAAAAAGCATACCACCCTTGGTGATAATGCCGACTGCCGCAATAATACCGATTACACCGGTAATAATACGTGTTAACATAGTTAAAATACATCCTTCTTTGAATTATAAAATTGATTGGAGCCCTGACGAAGTATATGGCGTCTTACCTATTTTTCTCCTTCTCTAGGCAGCCGGGAAGATGCCGGAGACGAGGAAGGGCGACGACGCCGTACATACTCGTACTGCTAGGAGCCCTGACGACGTATACGGCGTCTTACCGGCTGACTAAACCGCCGAAACGGCGCTCGCGCCCCTGATAAGCCAAAATCGCCTCCACCAGATGATCCGGTGTAAACTCCGGCCAGAACACCT
>OLRN01001040.1_pt1 | contig 16613 bp, 16 predicted proteins | sample 1673001 | NCBI WGS metagenome assembly OLRN01 (sample SAMEA3136745, study PRJEB25190) | human gut metagenome | biome: human gut; feature: human-associated habitat; material: faeces | place: Austria | collected 2013 | reverse complement strand
GCAGGCCGATGACGTCCTCCACTTCCTGTGCTACTTCGTCCGGGTGGGCAGAGGGCAGGTCGATCTTGTTCAGGATAGGCACCAGCTCGAGGTCGTGTTCCAGCGCCATATAGGTATTGGCGAGGGTCTGGGCCTCCACGCCCTGGGTGGCGTCCACCACGAGGATAGCGCCCTCGCAGGCGGCGAGGCTGCGGCTGACTTCGTAAGCGAAGTCCACGTGGCCCGGGGTGTCGATGAGGTTGAACTCGTACACCTTGCCATCCTTGGCGGTGTAGTTCATGGTGACGGCGCGGGCCTTGATGGTGATGCCGCGTTCCCGCTCGATGTCCATGTTGTCGAGGATCTGGTCCTCCATCGTCCGCTCGTCCACGCTCTTGGTCAGCTCGAGGATGCGGTCGGAGAGGGTGGATTTGCCGTGGTCGATGTGCGCGATGATGCAGAAGTTGCGGATGTTGTCTCTTGCCATGTAGTTCCTCCGAAATTTATAGGATCCAGTCCTCGACAGCTTTGATGCCGCCGTTTTCCAGGTAAACGCGGGGTACCCGGCGGGAAACGCCGCAGAGCACCTCGTAAGAAATGGTATCGGTCTTGTGGGCGATGGTCTCGGCGCTGTCGCTCACTTCGCCGCCCCACAGGATGGCTTCGTCCCCTTCCTGCACGTCGGGCAGAGCCGAGACATCCACCATGATCTGGTCCATGCAGACCCGGCCCAGAACCGGGCAGGGCATACCCTTTATTTCCACGATGCCCTTGCCGCAGCTCAAAAGGCGGGGGTAGCCGTCGGCGTAACCGGCACAGAGGGTGGCGACCTTGGTGGGCTTTTCCGCGGTGAAGCGGCGTCCGTAACTGGCCGACTGACCGGGCTGCATCTCCTTGACCATGCTGACGATAGTCTTGAGCTTCATCACTGGGCGGAAGATGCCAAAACGCACCTCGTCGCTGGGGTCGAAGCCGTAGAGGATGATGCCGGGGCGTGCCATGCAGTGGGTGCGGGGCAGTCCGGCGGGCCAGTCGGGGTGGAGCATCACCCCGGCGGAGTTGTCGCAGTGGACGACGGCAGGCTCGAAACCGGCCTCGGCAAGGCCCTGACAGGCCCGGACGAAGAGCTCGTGCTGCTGGCTGGTATAAGCCACGCTGTCGGCGCTGTCGTCGTCGGCCACAGCAAAGTGCTGGAACAGGCCGGTCACGTCCAGACCCGGCAGGCGGCAGGCTTCCAGCATCCCGGCCAGCGCCGCGTCAAAGTCGGTGCGGAGCGCAAAACCGATGCGGCCCATGCCGGTGTCGGCCTTGAGGTGGACTTTGACCTTCCCGCCGGCGGCACAGGCGGCCTCGCTGAGGGCCTTGGCCTGGGGCAGGGAGTAACAGGCTGCGGTGATGTCCTCCTGGATGAGGACGGGCGTACGGCTCGGCTCCACATGGCCCAGAATGAGGATGGGCAGCGTCAGCCCGGATTTGCGCAGCTGATGGGCTTCCGCCAGACAGCTCACAGCCAGCCACGCGGCCCCCTCTTCGGCAAAGACCTTGGCGCACTCTACGGCACCGTGGCCGTAGCTGTCGGCTTTGACGACAGCGCACAGAGGCATCTCCCCGGCCCGGGCCTTCACGGCGCGGAAATTGTGGCGCAGGGCGTCAAGGTCTATCTCGGCCCAGACGTGCTTTTCAAATGCGGGCATCTGCATGGGCTGTGTCCTCCTTTTTTGATGTACGGGCCGGGTGCAAAGGACGCCAGCCGTCGATGCCGCTCTCCTGCAGAGCGTGAAGGGTCTTCTGCCGGAAAGCACGGTCGGTGCGGCACCGCTCCCGGACAAAGTTTTTTGTGTCCTCCCGGGTGGTCACGCCGTCGGCAGAGCAGCGGCTCTTGACGATGGGAAAACCTTCTTCCTTCACTGCACAGCGCACCTCCTGCTCTGTGGCGAGCAGGAGAGGCCGGATGAGGGTCAGCCCCCGGTCGGACAGCTCTGTCACCGGCGAGAAGCAGCCGATGCGGCCCTCCCGCCAGAGGTTCATGTAAAACGTCTCGATGGCGTCGTCCAGATGATGCCCCAGCGCCACCTTGTTGCAGTCCAGTTCTTCGGCAGCGGCGTGGAGCGCGCCCCGGCGCATCTTGGCGCAGAGGGAGCAGGGATTCTTCTCGTTCCGGTAGTCGAAGACGATGGGGCCGATGAGGGTGCGGCGCACCTCATAAGGCACATCGTACCGCCGGAACAGCGCTTCCAGCGCGGAGTAATCCACCGGCTTGCCGCCAAACTGGGGGTCGAGGGTGACGGCCACGACTTCGAACGGAAAGCCGAGGTACTGCCGCAGCCGCGCGAGACCGATGGTCAAAGCTACGCTGTCCTTGCCGCCCGAAACGCCCACCAGAACGCGGTCGCCGGGGGCCAGCATCTCGTACTGCTGGACGGCTTTGCGCATCAGGCCGCAGAGCCGCTGCATCGCTTTCGTGTCGCTCATGACAGGCTCACGCTCTCCACGAGGTTGACGATGTCGCTGATGGAGGCCAGCTTGGTCAGGCCGGAGACATAGATGACGTCGCCGTTGTCGTACTCGATGGTGGCCAGCACGGCGTAGTAAGCCTGAATATCACAGCGCACGGCAGTGACGGTGGCACCGTCGATGCTCAGGTTGACTTTCCGGGGGCTGATGACGCCGTAAGCCTGCTTGAGCTCTTTTTCCGACTGGCCGATGAAGTCCTCATAGGTGTCTTTCGTGCCTTTCTGGAAGAGCACGACCTGATAGTTGGCGTCGTCGCTGCTCTGGGCAGAGGCCAGTTCCAGCGCACGGCCAAGGGTGGCGTCCTCGGTCATCTCGCACACCGGCCAGACGGCGGACTCGTAGTAGACGGAGATACCGTTCTCGGCGGTGTAGTGGGTGTCAGGCGAAGCGGGGGTGCGGCGGTTGACCACGAGGGTCAGTACAAAATAGGCCAGTGCGCCCAGCAGGACGATGATGCCCATGGCCAGCAGCAGGCGGGAAGAGCGCTGCTGCGCGGTGTCGCGCTGGTGGATGTCTTTCGGCATGAAGGAATGTCCTCCTTATAAATGTAAGGCTCAGCCCGGGGGTGGGGGCTGCATCTTTATTAGTATAACATACTCGGGACTGAAATTGTAGCGCTCTGCCGCAAAAACAGAAACGAAAATGCGATTTGAGAAAATACGAGATTTCAAGAGAAAACAAGAGAAAACGAGAGGTTCAAAAAACTGAGCCGAAAAAATCGAAAAATGATGTTGACAGGGGCGTTCTTGTGATGTATACTGACACTCGCGCCCCAAAAGGTGCATTGAACCGTTGAAACACTTATCAGGAGGAAATAGATATGAGCACTACTCTCGTAAAGCCCGCTGAAGTCGAGCGCAAGTGGTATCTGCTCGACGCTGCCGGCAAGAGCCTGGGCCACGTCGCTGCTGAGGCCGCTGTTCTGCTGCGCGGCAAGCAGAAGGTCGATTATACCCCCAACGTGGACTGCGGCGATTTCGTTGTTGTCATCAACTGCGATCAGGCTGTTCTGACCGGCAAGAAGGCTGAGCAGAAGTTCCACATCACCCACAGCAAGTACATCGGCGGCCTGAAGAAGGTCCAGTACAGCAAGCTGATGGCTGAGCACAGCGATCTGGCCATGACCTACGCTGTCAAGGGCATGATCCCTTCCAACACCATCGGTGCTAAGGCTCTGACCCGCCTGCACTGCTACCAGGGTGCCGAGCACGCTCACGCAGCTCAGAAGCCCGAGAAGATCGAGTTCTAAGAAGGAGGCAATCGAACATGTACGAAACCAAACCTTATTTCTACGGCACTGGTCGTCGTAAGGATTCCGTTGCCCGCGTGCGCGTCTACCAGGGCACTGGCAAGGTCACCATCAACGACCGTGACATCGACAACTACTTCGGTCTGGAGACCCTGAAGCTGATCGTCCGCTCTCCGCTGGTCCTGCTGGGCCTCGAGGGCAAGTATGACGTCGTCGTCCGCGTTTCCGGCGGCGGTGTTTCCGGCCAGGCTGGCGCTATCCGCCACGGTCTGAGCCGCGCCCTGCTGCAGCAGAGCGATGAGAACCGCGCTGTTCTGAAGAAGGCAGGCTTCCTGACCCGCGATCCTCGTATGAAGGAGCGCAAGAAGTACGGTCTGAAGGCTGCACGTCGTGCTCCCCAGTTCAGCAAGCGCTGATTTTACCGTATTACGGCTTTTACGGCTCTGCTTCGGCAGAGCCGTTTTTGTTTAACAGAAGTTTCCCAGCGAACTGGGGAGCATGACTGCGCATATCCGGCGGTTGAGATTCCTTCATCTCCCTCTTGACAAAAACTGCAAAAGAGACTATTATACTAAACAGACAGACAATGGAGCCTGGGGTGTGTTTACCCTAGGCTTTTTTCTTTGGAATGTCTTGGAAAATGCATCACTGCGGGCCGATAGAGGGGGTCCGCAGCGGAAAATTGGGATGCGGGCTGCGGCAGAGAATGGTGTCTGCCGGGCCGCAAAGAGGAAAAGGAGAAGGTATCATGAACGAGAATGTTGACGGTATGATGATTCGTCTGGTCGGCCTTGCACTGGCTGTCCTGTTGATGGCTGGCATGACCATCTACACGGGCCTTTTCAAAAAGACATCCGGCATGGATGCCCGCGCCGCTGTCATCAGCGTGCAGGACGGCCATGTGGCCGCAGAGGATGTTCAGTGGAACGCCTGAGATAAACTTTTCTTCAAACACAACACAGCGCCCCGGAGCAGACTGCTCCGGGGCGCTGTGTTCGCTTATGCGTTTATCGCTTCTGCTGCTTCAGGCGGGTCATGAAGTCGTCGGCCTCGATGGCCTCAGGGGTGAAGCTGTTGTTGTTCCACCAGCTGGCGAGGGCGGCGGCAACGGTCAGGCCGCTGGAAATGAGCTGTTCCAGCTGGGCGCTCTCGATGGGCAGCATGGGCTTGCCCACGGCGCTGAGCACCTGATTGGTCAGGGCCAGCGCCAGCGCAGCGGTGCGGGCCAGGGTGGATGCGGAAATCTTGTGATGGGTCATAGTCAGTACCTCTCTTTCTGTTTCAAGATATGTGTTTGGTGTGGTTCAGGTCTCCTGCAGCACAACGGTACCCGAGAAGATGAGGGTGGTGTCATCACCATAGTAGGCGCTGCCGTGTGCGATGTCGATGCAGTCGTTTGCGGCGACCCAGGAGGAATCGACAGAGGGCGGATAGAAGTTGTTGGCGGCGGCGAAATAGAGCTGGTATTCGACGCCCTTTTCCAGCGCGATGCTGCCCATGTCCAGCACTACATCGTTGTAGCCGCGGACAAGGTCGATGGACTTGTCTACCAGGGCGGTCGTGGTGCCGTACTTGCGTAGGACGGTGCGCATTTTGCCCGGCATATAGCCCTTGACGCGGAATTCCAGCGAGCGGAGCAGCAGGCCCGCTTTCTTAGCAGTCAATGGCATGAAGAACTCGGACTTGGCGGGATAAGTGTCCCACGCGGGGATGTCGCCGCTGTCGGTGTGGGCCGTCTCGATGCGGTAGACGGCGGGAGTCACTGTGACGGTGCAGCTGTCGCTCTTGCTGTCGGAGGTGGCAGTGACGACGGCAGAACCCTTCTTGAGGGCAGTGACGCGGCCCGCATCCACCGAGACGATGTCCGTCGGCGAAACGCTCCACAATACCGTCTGGTCGGTGGCGTCCGGGGGCGCGATGGAGGCGCTGAGGTCGGCAGTGCTGCCCCGGCTCAGTTCCAGCGTGTGCTGGCTCAAAGTCACCTTCTCCACCGGGATGATGTCCGGGTCGGGCAGGGGAGTGGGCGGCGTGGTGTCCCACAGTTTTTTGAGGGCCGCAAGGGCATTTTTGGCGCTGCTGTCGGTGTAGCTGACAGAACCCAGCAGCTTGAGCAGAAGCTCTTTTTCTTCGCTGCCCAGCCCGCTGAGGCTGTCGGTGCTGATGGTGTCGACGGTCAGTGCGCCGGTGGAGGCATCGACCTTCACCACCCGCACCAGCTGGCCGACTTTTGGTGAGACAGGGCGGGGCAAGGCCCAGACGTCCAGTGCGTTCAGCCGGACGGCACCGCTCTTGCCGTTGACGCTCAGCACAGCGCCCTCCGAGGGGGCATAGGAGGCGGCACGGTCGGCAGCGGCTTCGGCCTGCTCGGCATAGCCTGCGGCCAGGGTGGCGCTGGCGGCGGTCTGCTGGGCGGAAACTGCGGCCTCGCTGGCGCTCTGTTTGGCGTTTGCCTCGCCGGAGGCGGCACGTTTGGCGGCCTCTGCGGCGGCATTGGCGCTGTCCACCACCCGGGCGATGAACTGTTCGTAGATCGAGGGCGTCAGCTCCTCACCGCCGCCCTCGGTGGGGAGGATGCCGTGGACGTCGTACTGGCCGGGCCGGGTGTAGGCGGTGTAGCCATTGCCGTTGGCAGCGGCCAGCATCCACTCGCCGCTGGCCCAGCCGGTAAAGCTCCGGCCCACGCCGACGCAGCCTGCTTCGTCCAGCGCAAGCGGCTCGGCCAGCGTGCCGTCCGCGTGCCGGATGTGGAGGGTGACGACACACCCGTTCCACTGCTCCGGCAGGCTGAATTCCAGCTGGTCCACACCCTCGGCTTTCTGTGCGCCCAGATGCAGCCGGTGGGGCTGGGCGAGGAATTCTGTGCCGCCGAAGTCCCGGGCTGTGATGTTGATCTGCATGGTAAAAACTCCTTTCATTTGGTTTTGCGTTTGCATCTGGCCCGATTGTAGCGCAGAACGGCAGTGGGCGGAAGTACATACTTTTTTATTGAGAATTTGGCGGGTTAGGCATTTTGCCAAACGGCCTTTTTCGGAGAGAAATAGACCCCGTTTTTTCTCTTGAAAACAGTCAGAAAACAGTCCATGATTTGTGTCGAAAATAAGCCGGTTATGGCCGGTTTGACGTCGCAAAGCGGGCTGGAAATACTGCAAAAAACACCCCGGAAATGTTAATTCAAATGTTAAAAATATATGAACAAGTATGACTTTATTTTTGCGAAAAAATCGGAGAGAAATCATTGAATTTCATGAAATCAAGAGAAAACTATGTACAGAATGCACAAAAAACTATGTGAAGGAATTGACGAGCGCCTGACCTTCGATTTGACAAAACGGACTCAGTCTGCTAAAATAACGTCCGCTCAACACACGTTGTAGCGCATAAAATTCATCACGGTGAAGTGAAAAGCCGCTTTTGCGGCACCCGCTGTGCGGGGCATTTACGCACAGTCTGGCGGGCCTTGAGATACAGGCTCGCTGCCCATTCCAAAATCTGAAAAGAGAGGAGTTGTCTCGTATCGCTTCCGTCAAATTTAAGAAAGCATTGCCCGGCTGCACCCGTGCAGCCTCATCCCGTGTGCTGGCGTTCTGCGTCATGGCTGCGTGTCTCGTGTTCACGCTGGCTGTGACCGCCGCGAATCTGCGGCTGACCTACGTCACAGACTCCCACGGTGCGCGGCAGGTGGTCCTCACTTCTGAGAGCGACCCCGCCCGCGTTATGAGCCTTTCCGGCATCGAGGCCGAGGAGGGAGACGAAGTCTACTACACTGCCTTTGCCGGCAGTCTGGCATCCCTGAACATCGAGCGCGCCTTCAGCGTCACCATTGAGGCTGAAGGTCAGGAGTATCCCGTCAAGATGGTGGTGGGTACCGTCGCCGATGCTCTGGAACGTGCCGGCATCACTCTGGAGGGGGACGACTATACCGAACCCGCCCTCAGCGCGATGGTCACGGCTGGCAGCAAGATCGAAGTCCACCGCGTCGAGTATCAGGACAAGGTGGAGACGCAGGCTGTCCCCTACGACACTGAGTACGTCTATACCAGCCTCTACTTCCGCAACACCAACCGTGCTACCACCCTGCAGCATGGCTCTGAGGGCCAGCAGACCGTCACCACCCGGGAGCGCTGGGTGGACGGCGAGCTGGAAAACAGCGTCGTCACCGATGTGACCACCACCGTGGAGCCTACCGACCATGTGGTCAAGACCTATGGCGCCGGTGCGCCCGTCTCGCCCCTGACCGGCCCGGACGGCACCACCAACGCCCCCGCCAGCTACAGCAAGGTCCTTACCGGCAAGGCCACCGGCTATTATTCCAAGTCGGGCAAGGGTTCTTCCGGTCTGGGTCTGGGTTACGGCACCGTGGCCGTTGACCCCGATGTCATCCCCTACGGCACCCTGCTGTATATCACCTCCACCGACGGCAGCTTCGTCTATGGCTACGCGGTAGCCACCGACACTGGCATCGCCGTGCAGGATGGCCGCATCCTCGTGGACCTGTTCTATGAGACTTATGCGGAGTCTGTCATCAACGGCGCTATCAACGTCAACGTCTACGTCGTGGGCTGATGCGCCTTTGAAAAACTGAAGTAAAATAGTGGAAAAACATCCGCTCTGATTTTTTGCCAAATGTGCAAAATTCGGGGCGGATGTTTCTTTTTTGTCTTTATTCTGTTAAGTCTGCCGATATTTCTTGTCTAAAATTGGAGATGTTGTATATATAAGAAAAATATCGACGAAAAGATTATGGTATATTCTACAAGAAAACTCTTGAAAAATCCGACGAAATTCTTTAATATAAGAGAGTAAAAGGCACAGGACTGCCCATGCGGCCTGTGCGGGGAGGAGCTGTTTATGAAACCGACTGAGGAAAAAACCCGCAGCAATCCATCGGACCTTCCGGTGTATTTGTTCAAGCAGGGCAATAACTGTGAAGCGTACCGCTATTTTGGCGCACACATCGAGCAGCGGGCCGGGGAGACAGGCGTGGTGTTCCGCGTCTGGGCACCGCACGCGACGGCCATCAGCGTAGTAGGCGATTTCAATAGCTGGAAACCGGGCAGCCACCCGATGCGCAAGGTGGACAATGACTCTGTGTGGGAGCTGTTTATCCCGGGCATGAAGGAATACGACGTTTACAAATATTGCGTGACCACCCGGGCGGGCGACCTTGTCTACAAGGCTGACCCCTATGCGTTCCACGCAGAGACCCGCCCCTCGAACGGCAGCAAAGTCTACGATTTGAACGGCTTTGTCTGGCACGACGAGGCGTGGCAGAACGCCCAGAAGAAGGCCGATGTCATCAACGGCCCCATGAACATCTACGAGATGCACGTCGGCAGCTGGAAGCTGAAAGAGGGCGGTCTGCCCTACAATTACTCCGAGCTGGCCGACGAGCTCATCCCGTACATCACCGAGATGGGCTACACCCACGTGGAGCTGCTGCCCGTCATGGAGTACCCCTTCGATGGCAGCTGGGGCTATCAGGTGACGGGCTATTTCGCCCCCACCAGCCGCTACGGCACCCCGAAGGACCTGATGGCTTTCGTGGACAAGATGCATGAGGCGGGCATCGGCGTCATCATGGACTGGGTGCCGGCCCACTTCCCGAAAGACCAGTTCGGCCTGTACAACTTCGATGGCGAAGCCTGCTACGAAGACCCGAACCCCAAGCGCGGCGAGCACAAAGAGTGGGGTACCATGGTGTTCGACTTTGGCCGCAGCGAGGTGCAGAGCTTCCTCATCTCCAGCGCGCTCTACTGGCTGGAGCAGTACCACATCGACGGCCTGCGTGTGGACGCTGTGGCTTCCATGCTCTATCTGGACTACAACCGTAAGCAGGGCGAGTGGGAGCCCAACAAGAACGGCGGCAAGGAGAACCTTGAGGCCGTGGCATTCCTGCGCAAGCTCAACGATACGATTCTGGGCCGTCACCCCCACAAGTACATGATCGCAGAGGAGTCCACCGCGTGGCCAATGGTCACGAAGCCCGCTTCCGACGGCGGCCTGGGCTTCAATTTCAAGTGGAACATGGGCTGGATGAACGACATGCTCAGCTACATGAAGACTGACCCGCTCTTCCGTTCGGGCAACCACAACAAGGTCACGTTCAGCTTCTTCTACGCCTTCAGCGAGAACTTCGTGCTGCCCATCAGCCACGACGAAGTCGTCCACGGCAAGGGCAGCCTCATCAACAAGATGCCCGGTGACTATGAGGCCAAGTTTGCAAACCTGCGCACCTTCTTTGGCTACATGATGGCTCACCCCGGCAAGAAGCTGCTGTTCATGGGTCAGGAGTTCGGCCAGTTCACCGAGTGGAACGAGACCAAGTCTCTGGACTGGATGCTGCTGGGCTACGACAAGCACACCGAGCTGCAGACCTACGTCAAGACCCTGAACAAGTTCTACAAGGACCATCCCGCCTTCTGGCAGATCGACTACAGCTGGGAGGGCTTCCAGTGGATCGTTCCCGACGACTCCCGTCAGAGCGTCGTGGCCTTCCTGCGCAAGGATGCAAACGGCAAGCAGATCCTCGTGGTCTGCAACTTCAACCCTGTCCTGCGCGAGGGCTACGCCCTGGGCGCACCGAACTCCGGCACCTACAAGGAGATCCTGAACAGCGACGACGAGGCGTTCGGCGGTGCTGGCACTGTCCACAACAAGGCTGTCCGCTCCAAGAAGAAGCCGCTCCACGGCTTCGAGCAGAGCATCACCATCACGCTGCCTCCCATGAGTGTGCTTTATTTCGAGGTGCCTGCAAAGCGCACCCGCAAGACCGCCGAGGAGAAGGCAGCGGAAAAGGCTGCACCCAAGAAGGCTTCCAAGACCGCAAAGGCCGAAAAGGCTGAGGAAAAGGCACCTGCAAAGCGCGGCCGCAAACCCAAGGCAGAAGCTGCACCTGCGGAGGAAAAAGCCCCTGCAAAGCGCGGCCGCAAGCCGAAGGCAGAAGCCGCACCTGCGGAAGAAAAGGCTCCTGCAAAACGGGGCCGTAAGCCCAAGGCAGAAAAGGCAGCGGAGCCGACTGAAAAGCCCGCCCGCAAGCCCCGCGCCAAGAAGGCGGACAAGGCCGAAAAATAAGGCCGGGCCGAACCAACATTGTTGAACCATTTCCACCAAATATCAGGAAATGTTAAAGGGGAGAATAAAGCTATGGCAAAAGAAATCGTGGCAATGATCCTTGCCGGCGGACGTGGCTCGCGTTTGTACGCGCTGACACAGAAAACGGCAAAACCGGCGGTGTCCTTTGGCGGCAAATACCGTATCGTGGACTTCCCGCTGTCCAACTGCGTCAACTCCAACATCGATACCGTTGGCATCGCAACGCAGTATCAGCCCCAGAAGCTGAACGAGTACATCGGCAACGGCCAGCCCTGGGACCTGGACCGTCTGTACGGCGGCGTCCATGTGCTGCCCCCCTACCAGACGGCCACCGGCTCGGACTGGTACAAGGGCACCGCCAACGCCATCTATCAGAACATCAACTTCATCGACCGCTATGAGCCCAAGTATGTGGTCATCCTCTCCGGCGATCACATTTACAAGATGGACTACTCCAAAATGCTGGACTTCCACAAGGCGAAGGGCGCCGACTGCACCATCGCCGTGATGGAGGTGCCCTGGGAAGAGGCCAGCCGCTTCGGCATCATGACCGCCGACGAGGAGGGCACCATCACCAAGTTCGAGGAGAAACCCAAGGAGCCCAAGAGCAATCTGGCCTCCATGGGCATCTACGTCTTCTCCTGGGACAAACTGCGCAAGTTCCTCATCGAAGACGAGGCCAACCCCGCCTCCGACAACGACTTTGGCAAGAACATCATCCCCAACATGCTGGCCAGCAAGGAAAAGATGGTGGCCTATCCCTTCGAGGGCTATTGGAAGGACGTGGGCACCATCGACAGCCTGTGGGAGGCCAACATGGACCTTTTGAACCCCAAGATGCCGCTGGATGTCTGGAGCGACGAGTGGAAGATCTACTCCCGCAACTCCGGCATGCCCGGCCAGTGGGTGGGCGAAAACGCCGAGATCGATAACTCCATGATCACCGAAGGCTGCAAGGTGGAAGGCAAGCTGGTGCAGAGCGTGCTGTTCGCCGGCGTCAAGGTGGGCGAGGGCGCCGTGGTGGAGGACTCCATCATCATGCCCGGCGCGGTGGTCGAGCCGGGCGCCAAGGTGCGCTATTCCATCATTGCCGAAAACGTGACCGTCAAGAGCGGCGCGGTGGTGGGCGAGCGCCCCGAGGACATGGACAACCTGGACAACTGGGGCGTCGCCGTTGTGGGCGAAGGCGTGACCATCGGTGTGAACGCCAAGGTGGGTCCCAAGGCCATGGTGGTCAAAGACGTAAAGGATGGTGAGGAGCAATGGTAAAGTCCAACACGGATGCCCTGGGCATCATTTTCCCCAATGCATATGACAGCCTGATCCCCGAGATGGTGACCCAGCGCACGATGGCGTCCATCCCCTTCGGCGGGCGCTACCGCATGATCGACTTCGTGCTGTCCAGCTTCGCCAACGCGGGCATCAGCAACGTCTCCATCATCGTCAAGCAGAACTACCATTCCCTGATGGACCATCTGGGCTCCGGCCGTGAGTGGGACCTCACCCGCAAGCGGGGCGGCCTGAATCTGGTGCCCCCCTACGCCGAGGCCAACGTCAAGATGTACCGCGGCCGCGTGGAGGCCCTGGCCAGCATCGTGGATTTTCTGGCGGACCAGAAAGAGGAATACGTGGTGATGAGCGATTCCAACATCGCTTATAACTTCGATCTGAACAAGCTCATCGAGGCCCACGTGGCCACCGGCGCGGACGTGACCGTGATGTACGAAAAGCGGGAGATCCCCGCCGGCCTCAAGGACGACAACTACACCCTGCGCATCCAGGACGGCCGGGTCACCGAGCTGCTCTGCAACGACTACCGCCCCGGCGTGCAGAACCTGTCCATGAACGTTTACGTCATCCAGCGTGAGGCCCTCATCACCATGGTGAAGGACGCCACCATCCGCGGCCTTGTCTACTTTGAGAAGGACATCCTGGCCCGCAACCTGGAGCTGCTGAACGTGCAGGGCTACGAATACACCGGCTACACCGCCCGCATCGCCGACTGCCGTACTTACTTCGAGGAGAACATGCGCCTGCTGGACCCCGCGAACCTGGACGCGCTGTTCCCCGCCGAGCTGCCGGTCTACACCAAGGTGCACGACAACGCCCCCACCCGCTACGCCATGGACAGCCACGTGAAGAACAGCGTGGTGGCCGACGGCTGCATCATCGAGGGCGACGTGGAGAACTGCGTGCTGTTCCGCGGCGTGAAGGTGAAGAAGGGCGCCAAGGTGAAGAACTGCGTGCTGATGCAGGGAACGGTTATCGAAGAAGGCGCCAGAGTGGAAAATGTCATCACGGATAAAAACGTGACGATTACGGTCGGGAAAGAAGTAAAGGGAACGGACACCTTCCCGGTCTACGTGGCAAAAAATCAGACGGTGTAATTGAGACAGACTTTTGCCGCGCATATGGGGCAGGCGATAGCCAGACAACCGAATAGAAACAGCAAAATCCCCGGACATGATTGATATGCTCCCTTCTAGGTAGACAGTTGAAATAATAAAACTGTTTATCAAGGAGGGAGCATTTCTTATGCGTAAATATTCTGCTGAAGATAAATTACGAATGGTAAAGCTTATTTTGGAAGCTAAACATAGTATTACATCTGTATCAACAGGCGAAGGAATTCATCCTACTACTTTAGAAGAATGGATTCGTAATTATCAGTCTATGGGTTCAGAAACCTTTTACAACAAAGGATGGACCAAAAGAACTTCTGCCGAGAAAGAGATTGCCGTACAAGAGTATCTTTCTGGTCTTGGTTCACTACGTGATATTTGTAAAAAACATAAAATTTCCAGTACTCGTACACTCAGGCAATGGATTGCGCTGTATAATGGTCATAAGGAACTGAAGGCTTCCAGAACAGGAGGATGTAGTCTTATGACCAAAGGAAGAAAAACAACGTTTGAAGAAAGAGTGGAAATTGCATCCTACTGCATTTCCCATGGCCATAACTATGCTGAAACATCAGAAAACTTTAAGGTGTCCTATCAGCAGGCACGAAATTACACTATCAAATACGAAACAGGCGGAGTTCCTGCATTACAGGATAACCGCGGCAAAAGAAAATCGGAAGATTCTCTTACAGAGATGGAAAAGCTTCAAGCGGAGTTGAAACTGGAAAAAGCCAAACGGCAACGTGCAGAAATGGAGTTATCATTCTTAAAAAAATTAGAGGAAATCGAAAGGAGGCGGGGCTGAGCCTGATCCGCCACGAGCATATCTATCAGGCTGTCAAAGAAGAACAGGAAGAACACGATTATCCGATACAGGCGCTTTGTAAGATTGGCGGTGTTTCAAGGGCGGCTTATTACAAATGGCTGAACCATGAAATGTCAGAGAATGAACAGGAAAACCGAAAAATTGCGGAACTGATAGAAAAAATCCACATGGAATCACCTGATAAGGGTTATCGCAGAATCCGTGATGAGTTGGAGCGTTACCATGACATTGATGTAAATGATAAACGTATTTTGCGCATCTGCCGGAAACTTGGTATCAAATCCACCATCAAATATGCAAACGATAGCTGTACAAGACAGGCTGCAAATCCACAGTACATAGCCGAAAATATCCTGAATCGTGAATTTACGGCAGAAGCTCCGAATGAAAAGTGGTTGACCGATGTAACGGAATTTCATTACTATATCGGAATTGAAAAGCACAAGGTATATTTAAGTGCAATTCTTGACCTGTATGACCGAAGAATCGTATCCTACCGTATTGGCGACAGTAATAGTAATGCATTAGTGTTTGATACCTTTGATGATGCAGTCAAAGATAATCCTGATGCACATCCAATGTTTCACAGTGACAGAGGCTTTCAATACACCAATAGAGCCTTTCATGCAAAACTTGAAGCAGCAGGGATGATGCAGAGCATGTCCAGAGTAGCAAAGTGTATCGATAATGGACCAATGGAAGGATTCTGGGGAATTCTAAAACGGGAGCGTTATTATGGTAAACGATTTATGGACAGAGAATCACTGGTGGTCATGATAGAGAAATATATCAATTACTATAACAACAGACGTTTGCAGAGGAAGCTTGGTATAGTAACACCAATGGAGAAACACGAAAAATATTTACAGGCAGCGTAAAAATCTGCCAGCAGGTGATACCTACTGGCAGAAAAAAATTATATTTTTTTGATTGTCTACTTGACGGGAAGCAGTTCATATGTGCGGAAGGGTAGTTTTTATTTTGGGGCGGTACTTTTTACATATCCCAAAAATTCTCCCATTGACAACAATCCGAAATCGTACTATAATACTCGATACGATTTCGTATCAAAAAAGGAGGCTCCCCATTTTGGACAGCAATTACGAAACAGTGCGGCGCATCATGCTCGCCACAAATAAAATCGACGGCGTCTATTACCTTTTAGCCAGGCATTACGGCATCAACGAAAACACGCTGGCTTTCCTCTACGCCCTGGACGACTGGAAGCCCCATTCCCAGAAGGAAATCAGCGACGAATGGCTCATCCCGCGCACCACGATCAATTCCATCGTCAAAAACCTGCTTACCGACGGGTACATTGCGTTTACCGGGGAACAGCATGCCAAGGAAAAGATGATTGTACTGACAGAAAAAGGGCGTGAATATATCGGTACGCTTTTAAAGGGCATTTATCTTGCGGAAGAGCAGGCGATCATGGACACGCTGGAAAAGTTCTCCCCGGAATTTGTTTCGGCCCTGGAATATTTCAGCCATCGCCTGCGGGCAGGCTTTGACGAGTTCGAGAGGAACGGGACATGAGCATTCGATTATCCAGCCATTTTACCTATAAAAAGCTGTTCAAATTCTGCCTTCCGCCGATTATCATGATGATTTTCACCTCGATCTACGGGGTGGTGGACGGCTTTTTCGTGTCGAATTACGTCGGGAAAATACCGTTTGCGGCCGTCAATCTTGTGATGCCCTTCATCATGATTCTGGGCGGCGTTGGGTTCATGATCGGAACCGGCGGCAGCGCTCTGATCGCAAAAACTCTGGGAGAGGGAGACGAGGAAAAGGCAAACAGATACTTTACCATGTTAATTAAGCTGACGGCGGTGTTTGGCGTGCTGCTTTCCCTGATAGGAATTGTATTCATACGGCCGATTTCTTATCTGCTTGGCGCGACGGAAGCCATGATCGGGGACTGCGTCGTCTACGGGCGGATCGTCCTGCTGTTCAACACAGCCTTCATGCTGCAAAATGTGTTCCAGACGTTTTTAGCTGCGGCAGAAAAACCGAACCTTGGCCTGGCGGTGACGACGGCGGCCGGCATTGCAAACATGGTTCTCGATGCGCTGTTTATCGCCGGCTTCCGGTGGGGCGTTGCGGGAGCAGCCATCGCAACGGGAATCGGGCAGTGCATCGGAGGCATTCTGCCGCTCCTTTACTTCATGCGGCCCAACAGCAGCCGGCTTCGGATGGTAAAAGCGAAATTTGACGTCAGAGCCATGCTCCGGGCCTGCGCCAACGGCTCCTCCGAGTTAATGAGCAACATCTCCTCCTCGCTAATCAGCGTGATTTACAATTTGCAGCTTCTGCGGTTCGCAGGGGAGAACGGCGTTGCCGCATACGGCACAATCATGTATGTCCAGTTTATTTTTATTGCCATGTTCATTGGCTACACCATCGGGACGGCACCGGTCATCGGCTACCATTATGGCGCAGGAAACCACATGGAGTTGAGGAACCTGCTGAAAAAGAGCGTTACGGTCGTAAGCATCGCAGGAGTGCTGATGACGGCGGCCGCATGGGGGCTTGCAGGCCCGCTCTC
>OLRN01001038.1_pt1 | contig 16632 bp, 14 predicted proteins | sample 1673001 | NCBI WGS metagenome assembly OLRN01 (sample SAMEA3136745, study PRJEB25190) | human gut metagenome | biome: human gut; feature: human-associated habitat; material: faeces | place: Austria | collected 2013 | reverse complement strand
CCCCGCCGATGTGGATGACCCAGGCCCACCCGGAGATCCTCTGGGTCGACTACCGCGGCGACGTCTGCCAGCCCGGTGCCCGCCAGCACTGGCGCGCCACCAGCCCGGTCTTCCTTGACTACGCGCTCAGCTTGTGCCGCAAGATGGCCGAGCACTACAAGGACAACCCCTATGTGGTCTCTTGGCATGTGAGCAACGAGTACGGCTGCCACAACCGCTTCGACTATTCCGAAGACGCCGAGCGCGCCTTCCAGAAGTGGTGCGAGAAGAAGTACGGCACCATCGACGCCGTCAACGACGCTTGGGGCACCGCATTCTGGGCGCAGCGCATGAACAATTTTTCCGAGATCATCCCGCCGCGCTTCATCGGCGACGGCAACTTCATGAACCCGGGCAAGCTGCTTGACTGGAAGCGCTTCAGCTCCGACGCCCTGCTCGACTTTTACAAGGCCGAGCGCGACGCCCTGCTCGAGATCGCCCCCAAGCCGCAGACCACCAACTTCATGGTCTCCGCCGGCGGTGCCGGCATCGATTACGACAAGTGGGGTTACGACGTGGACTTCGTGTCCAACGATCACTACTTCACGCCTGGCGAAGCTCACTTCGACGAGCTGGCTTACTCGGCCTCCCTATGTGACGGCATCGCCCGCAAGAATCCGTGGTTCCTCATGGAGCACTCCAGCTCCGCCGTCAATTGGCGCCCGATCAACTATCGCGTCGAGCCCGGCGAATTGGTGCGCGACTCCCTGGCCCACTTGGCCATGGGCTCCGACGCCATCTGCTACTTCCAGTGGCGCCAGTCCAAGGCCGGTGCCGAGAAGTGGCACTCTTCGATGGTTCCTCACGCGGGCCCCGACTCCCAGATCTTCCGCGATGTGTGCGAGCTGGGTGCCGACCTCAACAAGCTTGCTGACGAGGGCCTGCTGAGCACCAAGCTGGTCAAGTCCAAGGTCGCCGTCGTCTTCGATTACGAGTCCCAGTGGGCTACGGACCACACCGCCACGCCTCCTCAGGAGGTACGCCATTGGACCGAGCCGCTCGCGTGGTTCCGCGCGCTGGCGGACAACGGTCTGACCGCAGACGTGGTGCCGGTTCGCGGCCCTTGGGACGAGTACGAAGCCGTCGTGCTGCCGAGCCTGACCATCCTGTCCGAAGAGACCACGCGCCGCGTGCGCGAGTATGTGGCGAACGGCGGCAAGCTGTTCGTGACCTACTACACCGGTCTGGTGGACGACAAGGATCACGTCTGGCTGGGTGGCTACCCCGGTTCCATCCGTGACGTGGTGGGTGTGCGCGTTGAGGAATTCGCCCCGATGGGCAACGACTTCCCCGGTGCCATGGACCACCTTGACTTGGACAACGGAACCGTGGCGCACGATTTCGCCGACGTGATCACCTCCGTGGCCGATACCGCTCACGTGGTCGCCTCCTTCAAGGCAGATAAGTGGACCGGTTTCGACGGCGCTCCCGCCATCACCGTCAACGACTTCGGCGACGGCAAGGCCGCATACGTCGGTGCCCGTCTCGGCCGTGAGGGTTTGGCCAAGAGCCTGCCCGTGCTGCTGGAGGAACTCGGCATCGAGACTTCGGCTGAGGACGATCGCGGTGAAGTGCTGCGCGTCGAGCGTGCGGACGAAACTGGCGAGAACCACTTCGTGTTCCTGTTCAACCGCACCCACGATGTTGCGGTCGTGGACGTGGAAGGCGAACCGCTGGTCGCCTCGCTGGCCCAGGTCAACGAGTCCGAGCACACGGCCGCCATCCAGCCCAACGGCGTACTCGTCGTCAAGCTGTAAAACCGCGCATAGCGCCTAATTACCGAAAGGCTCCCTTGCTGCTCATCGTAGCAGGGGAGTCGTTTTCGTATCTCCAGCAAAGTCGGGTAGGGTGGTCACCGTGCGAGGCAAAAACAGAGTGACGATGGCGGACGTGGCCCATGAGGCCGGTGTTTCGGTAGCCTCGGTGTCTAATTTTCTGAACAAACAGCCATATATGAGCGAGGCGATGGCCGCGCGTATTGCGGAAGCCATCGACAGGCTCGGATACAAAGTCAACTCGTCGGCCAGAAACCTGCGTTCCGGGCGTACCCGGTTGCTCAAGCTGGTTATTCCCGATCTGCGGCAGGTGTACTTCTCCGAACTCGCCGAGGATATTCTGGCCGAGGCCCGGCAACATGGCTACGGCGTCATCGTGGAATCCACCACTAACAATCGTGCCCGCGAGCTGGAAAGCATCGCATCGATGGGCACGCACAGCGCGGACGGGCTCATCTTAAGCCCTCTGATGATGACGGTTGACGATATCGCGGCTTTGGATGGCGATTACCCGCTCGTACTGTTGGGTGAACGTTTGTTCGGCGTCAACGCGCCGCACGTAGTGATTCGCAATCGCGAAGGGGCCGCCGCCGCGACTTATCACCTGCTTGATGCCGGTTGCCGCCGCATCGCCGTAGTCGGTGCCGTGCCCCACCCCGAGCACGATTTCTCGTCGGGCTCCATCCGCACCCACGGATATCGTGAGGCGCTGGCCGCGCGCGGCATCCCCTGTGATGACAGTCTGCTTATCGAAACCCAAGGCTGGGGGAGCGCCGACGGTTTGGTCGCGGTGGACACCATGCTGGAGAGTGGCCTGCAATTCGATGCCGTGTTCGCTTTGAATGACTTGCTGGCGTGGGGCGTGCTGCGTGAACTGCGCGAACGCGGCGTTGCCGTGCCGGATGATGTTCGCGTTATCGGCTTCGATGACGTGGAGGAATCGGCCTACATGGTGCCGTCTCTTTCCACCGTTAACCCCGGCAGGGAAGCCATCGCCCGACTGGCCGTCGAATCCATCATCCAACAGGTCGAATCCGGCAGTCGCGCTCCTGCCCAAACCATCGAGGCCCCCTATAGCCTCTCCCTGCGCGAGTCCTCACCGGCGTTGGCCTGCGCCTGATGAATCCATGGTTCGAAATATCCGAAGTGAATGACAAGGCCCGTCAATCGTATGGTGATTGACGGGCCCTGGTCGTATTGGACTTGACTGTACTTGGTACGGGCGTGACTCTCCGTCTTTTAGCCGTGGAATTCCACGCTGATCCAGGAGATGGCGGGAAGCGTTGCCGTGCAGGTGCCGGTGGCGTTCATCGCAATGCCGAGCGGTTGCGGCGTGACGGCTTCGGGCGCTTCGGCGGTGTTGGTGCGGTACGGATCGTCCTCATGCAACAGTTGCGCCTTGCTGAGCGCGAGCGTGCCGAGACCGGGCAGGCCGGGCAGCCCGGAAAGGTCGATGGTGAGCGTGTGCGGGGTGTTGGCGTCGCGGTTGACGGCAAGCAGCAGACCGGTGCGGGCCTGTTCATCCCACGTGACTACCGCGTCGATGGCCGGCACGTCGCCATATGCCTCGGTATGGATGGTGGGGGAGCTGATGGCCGGAGCGTAGGCCTGGCCGCGCGCGTGAAGGGCGGCTTCGGCGAACGGGTAGAACGTGGTCTGCCGCCATGCCGGGCCGTGTTCCTCGGCCATGATGGGGGCGATGACGTTGACCAGCTGGGCCAGGCAGGCCATGCGCACCCGGTCGGAGTGCTTCAGCAAGGTGATGAGCATCAGGCCCACCATCAGGGCGTCCTCAAAGTCGTAGTGGTCCTCCAGCAGGTGGGGCGCCACGCTCCAGGGGCGGTTTGTCATGGTGTCGCTGTCCGCTGCGTTGGCGTGGAACCACACGTTCCACTCGTCAAAGCTGAGCATCATATCCTTCTTAGAGCGCTTCTTGGCCTTGACAAAATCGCAGGTGGAGATGATGGTGCGGATGAACTGGTCCATGTCGTCGGCGGAGGCCAGGTAGTTGGCGGTGTCGTTCAAGGGGTTGCCGTAGTAGCTGTGGAGGGAGATGAAGTCCACGTTGTCGTAGGTCTCCTCCAGCACGGTGGCCTCCCACTGGGGATAGGTGGGCATCTTGGTGTTGGAGCTGCCGCAGACCACCAGCTCGATGCTGGGGTCAATCTGCTTCATGGCCTTGGCGGTCTCGTCGGCCAGGCGGCCGTATTCCTGGGCGGTTTTGTGGCCGGTCTGCCAGGGGCCGTCCATCTCGTTGCCCAGGCACCACACCTTGATGTTGTGGGGCTGCTCCACGCCGTGGGACACGCGCCAGTCGCTGTACTTGGTGCCGGAGGGATGGTTGCAGTACTCCAGCAGATTGCAGGCGGCCTCAATGCCCCGGGTGCCCAGGTTCACAGCCATCATCACATCGGAGCCCGCCTTCTTGCTCCAGGAGGCGAACTCGTTGACGCCCACCAGGTTGGGCTCGGTGCTGCGCCAGGCCAGCTCCAGCCGACGGGGACGGTCGGCCACAGGGCCCACGCTGTCCTCCCAGTAGAAGTTGGAGACAAAGTTGCCGCCGGGATAGCGGACGATGGGCACGCCGATTTCCCTTACCAGGTCCAGCACGTCCTGGCGGAAGCCCTCCTCGTCGGCGGTTTTGGCGAAGCCGTCGTACATATCCGTCCACTCGTAGTTCTCACCCTCAGCGGCGGAGAGAAGGTTTTCTGCGGTGTTGCCAATGCCGTTCAGTTCTTTGAACCACAGCTTGGCGTGTTCCTTCTCATTATCAGCGGTTTTGAGGAACAGTGCCGCGATCTGCTCAAAGCCTTCCTTCTTGGCCTTGGATGCAAAATAGGTGTACTTGTTGCGTGCCTCGGACTCACCGGCAAAGGCAGCCATCAGGTTTTTTTCGGTTTGAGTTCCTGCGTATTTCGTTTCTTTCATGGTGGATACTCCTTCCTGCTTTTCTGCTTTTATTGTAGCAAATCTATGATTTTATTCCGTGACGAAGTCACATTCCTTTTTATTTTAGACGATTTAGTCTGTTCTTATCCCGCAGCGTGATTGCACCACGCTTCAGCTCCACCAGTCCGTCCTCCGAGAAGCTTTTGAGCATCCGTGCCACTGCCTCCCGTGCCGAGCTGATGTGCTGGGCGATCTGCTCATGGGTCATACGTATCGTGTCGGAGCCGGTACGTTCCGCTTCGGCAAAGAGAAATTCTGCCAGCCGCTGATCCAGCCCCTTGAACATGATCTGCTGCATCGCCCACATCACATCAGAAAACCGTTTCGTTGCCAGTTCATAGAGAAAACAGCGGACATGGAGATTTTTCTCCTTGAGTGCAGCAATGACATTTGCAGGGATAATCAGAACCTCCGTATCCATTCCTGCGGTCATTTGCGTATCAAAGGTGATCTGACTGATCACGCAGGAGGCGGAAAGCACGCATAGTTCGCCCGGATACAGGCGGAACAGCGTTACCTCCCGCCCCTCATCAGAGAGAAGATAGGTGCGGATCTCGCCGGAAAGAATAAACAGCATTCCGAGACATTCATTGTCGCTGCTGTGAACGAACGCACCTTTTTTATAATGACGGACAAAGGCACTTCGGCGTAGTGTGTCCATTTCGCGTTCGGTCAAGGATGACCAGAACGGAAGTTGTGTCAGTGTGCGTTCCATATCAATGGCAGCTATGCTTGCCGCAGCCGTGGTCACCGCAGGAGTGACCAGCCTCGCCGTGCTCATGGTCATGGTGGTCACAGTGAACGTTGGGATCGTAGCCCAAACTTCCGTTGAGCAATGCGCTCACCGCCGCGTCAGCGTCCCCGCTGACACCGCCGTAGAGCTTGATGCCCGCTTCGGCCAGAGCTGCCTGCGCACCGCCGCCGATGCCTCCGCAAATCAAAGTGTCCACGCCGTTCTGCATCAGGAAGCCTGCCAGTGCGCCGTGACCGCTGCCGTTGGTGTCAACGACTTTCGCATGAGTGATTTTGCCGTCCACAGCTTCATAAAGCTTGAACTGCTCGGTGTGACCGAAATGCTGAAAGATTTGACCGTTTTCATAGGTAACTGCAATTTTCATAATGGAATCTCCTTTGCAATTTTTGCCTGATTTTTCCATGTTGGCTCTCTGCATCCGGCAGCAACGGCCGCAGTGAGCTGCCTCCTGTCCTCCGCAGATGCGGTAGTTTCCCCCGGTGATGTGCAGCGGTTTCCCGTGGACAAGACACGCTGCGATCTTGCACCGTGCGCTTTCGTAAATCTCCTGCACGGTAGAACGGGAAATATCCATCTGCACGGCACACTGCTCGTGGGTTTGCTGCTCCAAGTCAACCAGCCGAATGACTTCGTACTCGTCCAGCGTCAGCAGGATCGGCTCACTATCCCCACATCCGTCGGGACAGAATGTATCGATTTGCGGTGCACCGCAAATCCGACGGCACCGTGGCGGTCTTGGCATGGACACGTCCTCCTTTGTTTTCCGGTATATACCGATTATACAGCATATTTAGAGAATTGTCAATAAGAAGTGAGCGTTTTACCACCTCGGAATTTGAAGGTCATTCGTCCGTCGGCGTGAACGGTCACTGTGTCAATGACTGTCAACCAGAGCTTTTTGATGTAGTATAATAAAACTTGACACCCTAAGGAATGTTAGAAAATAAACAATATGAAAATGCGTACAAAGTGCAGGCAGTAAAGCTTGCAAAAAAGATAGGTGCGGTAAAAGCAGCGAATGAACTTCAGATACCCGTAAATACGCTGTACGGCTGGATCAGAAAAGTAAAAATCGGAAGCCTTGATATTGGCTGCGGAGAATGCAGCCCGGAAGAATCTCTGAATATCGCCGAAGAAAACCAGCAGCTGAAAAAGCGGATCAAAGCATTGGAAAAAGAAAATAAACGCCTAAGCGAAATGAATGAGTTTTTGGAGGATGCAGCGGCTTTTTTCGCTGCCAGCCGTCAGAAATCGGGAAAGAACAAAGACTGATGTATATTGCAATCCGGACAGATGACGGCAGAAACATCGGAAAAATCAGTTTTTACTGCAGCACGCTGCAAGTCAGCAGACAGGCATTTTACGATTATCTTGAGTGTAAGGGCAAACCATAGAAGTATCAGCCGCTTGCTGACGCCATGTTGAAAATTCATGATGAGGACGAAGAAAATGCGGATTACGGAAGAGTACGTATGTATCAGGCTCTTAAGTACAGAAAAGAAGTGTGTTCAAGTCGGTAAGCTCCCTTTCACAGTGGTGGGTGTGCCTTCGCCGTGGAAGCGAGATCAGTCTTGAAATGCAGTTAAAGATCATTCCCTATGTGAATTGTACGGTGCAGTTCCTGAATAATGATAAGTATATTGAGTACAGCCCCGAAGCCGAATATGATACCGAGCATTTGAAAGACACTGAAACGATATTTGATATTCTGGGCATTCTCGACCACTGTGCCGACACCGAGAGTTACCGCATCGTTCAGGTGCAGCTCTCACGCATTGTGCTGTATCATCTGAAAGAAAAAGGATTTGACCGTGAAGCCCTCGACACCGAGGAGAAGATGGCGTATCTTTACACGGGCAAGGACAGCGGTAAAACGCATAACTACGGTCTGAACTTCTCGGATATGGACTTTCTCAGGGAGTTTACGGGGCTGAGTTATCAGGTTATGTTTACGGGGATTGAATAAGGCAATGGAGCTGAGGGGCGTTTGCTGCTTGGCTCTTTTCTTTTTGAGAGGGACTTTGATTCCGGTACTGGAGTCGAAGTTGGAAAATGCTTTCGAAAACATTTTCTGACATATATTGACTAAGATTCTATACCATGATATAATAGTACAAATAGCGATTCTACGCTAAGTATCGCTTATTATGATTGTGGAGGTATAGGATAATGAAACAGGATAAATCAAAGTGGATAGCTTTCTTTGCTCAGCAAGTTGCTACTGAAAAAGAAAAGATTTGTTCAAGATATAAGAACTACAAAGATCAAGCAAGTGCAATAAATCAGTATATTAATGATATACGGGATAATTCGATTCGCTCTTTGAAAGCAAATTCAAATGAATTATCCCAGTCTGAGTTGCTTGATGAAATTCTTATTATAACGTATGCATCTTACATAGTAATGCTTGATGCACGTAATTCTGTATGGCCTTATGAATACATGGCTTTTGCACGACGTATCGGAGAGTTATGGGAGCCGTTCTGCAAATTGCCCTTTGAATATCCAATAAAAAAGCTGACAATTATTGCTCCTCCTGATTTCAATAAAGTTCAGGATACCATAAAGAGAGATGCTACGAATTATATAGATAGTTTAAAACTGGATCAGGAAACTAAAGACGAATTGAAGCGCCACTATGCAATTCCGTGGACAATGGTTGATAGCGGTGGAATCAAACTCGGACTTGATCTTCATTTTGAACAAGACGGTATTCATTATAATTGTGACTTCAAAAGTGGATTTAGTTCAAACGAAAAAGGCAATACAAACCGCTTGCTACTTGTTGCAAGTATCTATAATTCACTTGGTGAAATCGAAAAAACGATATTGTTTGTAAGACAACCTGAAGATGATAATAATCACTATCTTCAGACTTTAAAAAACTCTCCTTATTGGGATGTATACTGTGCAAACGATGGCTACGCTGCAATGAAACGATTCACAGGTTTCGATATGCGTGAATGGCTTGATAATAACGTCGATTGGAAAAATGATATAAGCAGCGAATTAAGGGAACATCTTGAGAAAAATGATCTTTTGCGCTACTTGACATGGTAAAGCCAATATGTTATACTTAAGCTAGAGCTTAAGCATAACGAGTGAGGGATATAAACATGAAAAATCAGTTTTGTTCGTTTTATACCAATTCAGAAGATATTACGTTTTATATGTCTTCTCGGTTAGGGATACATAATGGTGATATTATTTTGGAACCATCAGCCGGTGAGGGTATATTCATAGATGAAGTACTTAAAACCAGGAAGAAAGTTCACATTGATGCTTTAGATATCAATGATGATGCTATTTCAGTTTTGCAAAAAAAGTATGATGATAATCCTGATGTTGATGTTCGTAAAACTGATACGCTTTTCGATTCTCAACTCGATAAATATGACATATCACAATTATGGTTAAAGCAAACGGATACATTGCTGGATGAACAGTTAGATTTTTTCAACTCTACAGGTGGACATTATACAGGTGTTATAGGCAATCCACCATATGGTGCTTGGCAGGATTATGAACGACGTGATCGATTAAAAAAGAAATATGTCGGACAGTATGTCAAAGAAACATATTCTCTGTTTTTACTGCGGTGCATATCTGTATTAAAACTAAACGGAAGATTATCATTTATCATCCCCGATACGTTTTTGTATGTTAATATGCACACAAAGCTTCGTGAGCTTTTATTGAAAAAAACTAAAATAGAGGAAATTATTATTTTTCCGTCAAAGTTTTTCCCTGGCATTTGTTTTGGATACTCTAATTTATGTATCATCACTTTAGAACGAAGCGAAATGCAAGATGCCATCAACAATTCAGTAAAGATATATAGAGGATTTAAAAAATCCGAGGAATTTCGTCGGCTAATCGCAAATGATACTTTGCCTGCTTACATAGAAAGTTTTAATCTTAAACAGAGTGATGTTTTATCAAATTCGCAACACAGATTTGTTTTTGCTGATAATCAAATAGTTTCTTTATTAAAGAAAACAACAGTCAATCTTGGCGATATTGCAGATGTAGTAACAGGTTTCTACACGGGAAATAATAAGGAATTCATCAAAGCTGCATCAGATACCGTAAAAGGCGCAAAAAACTATGAAGTTATAGATCAAAGTATGATAGTAGATAATTCGTCTACTGATGGAGAACCTAACTTATCAGAAGCGTATATTCCTTTTATAAAAAGTGCATCTGAAACACGTTATGTCCGTAACCATGAAGATTGGTATGTGCGTTGGGATAGTGAAACAGTATCATTTTACAAAGCAGATAAAAAAGCTCGATTTCAGAATTCCGATTATTATTTTAAGACAGGTATCGGAATACCTATGGTTAAGTCAAGTAAAATTAAGGCTTTTTTGATGCAGAACCGAGTATTCGACCAATCTATTGTTGGAATATTTCCAAAAGATAAAACAAAGCTTAATTATATATTGGCATTAATGAACTCTGATATCATCAATCAGATTATACATATCATCAATCCCACTGCTAACAATTCTGCTAATTATATAAAGCTAATTCCTTATATTGAGCCTTCTTGCTCAGCTTTAAAAATCATCAATGATTTAGTTAATAAGATATTTAAGCTGTCTGAAGAAGGAGCAATTAGTGAAGTAAATAAAATAGAAAAAGAAATTGATTGCATGATTACAGATATTTATTTTAAGAGGTGAACTCTATGAAGTGCAGTACATCTACTATAGAACTTGAAACAGTCATTTCAAGGATACGCAATGGCACATTAAATCTTCAGCCTGATTTTCAACGTGGAGAAGTTTGGAGTTTGGCAAAACAAAAACGATTAATTGATACCATACTTCGCAGATGGAAGATTCCACCTATTCATGTAATTACTTCAGATTATAATGATTTAATGGATAATTATGTGTTCGAGGAAGTACTTGATGGACAGCAAAGATTGGTTGCGATTCGTGATTTTTGCAACGGATTATTTCCGATAGATGGAAGAATCAAACCATACGATAGTGCAATCTACGATTTACATGGTTGCTATTTCGATGATTTACCTGATAGAGTGAAACTTGTTTTTTTAAGATACGAAATAGATTTTATTAGATTAACAGATTTCAAGCCATCTGAACCTGCTGAATTGTTTGATAGGCTAAACCAGCCATTAAAGCTGACTTCTTCAGAGCAACGAAATGCTTATATTGGAGAAACACGAAATCAAATAAAAGAATTAGTCAATTTCTTTGAAGAAGCAGGTGCTTCCAGAGAAACAATCGGTTTTTCAAACTCTCGCTTAGCATACGATGAGATTATCGCCAAATTCTGTTATGCAATTGAACTGAGAACGTTAAGGCAAAAAATAATTGCAAGTGATATTTCTGATAAATATCGTGAAGATATTGCTTTTAGTAGTGGTACTATAGATGAATGCCATTATGTCTTAGGGAAATTCATGAAGATAGTTAATAGAAATTCTGATTATTATCGCATAAAAATGAATAAAGCAACTATCTACAGCTGGTTTATATTTATAAAGAAAAATAGTTCGCTATCAGTATCTGATTTATCGAGTATTATGTACTCTTTTGAGATTTTTAGGGATTATTATAAAGGTAAGCAGGTTGACTTATCGATTATTGAAAAAATCCTATACAATGAAAGCGTCAAATCTTATATGCACTTGATTTACATGGAATCAATAATGAATATTTTTAATCAGAGAGCTTCTATGGGTAGTACTGATGTCTCTTCAATTATTTATCGCGATATCATTCTTCATATCTTTAGCAGATTGGTACTACATGACTATAATAATAAAGTTTTTGTTGATTTTGAGAGGAACGCAGAGAAAGGTACAGCGTATGCTCTGGATTATATTTATGACGTTTATGGATGGGGAGAGAAGTTTTAATGAGAGATGCTAAAGCAAGCGATTACTGGAGACACGTTTATGAATACTCAGAGAAAAAACTATATAAAAACTATATTAGTAAACTGATTGTGAACGATTGTAACGGCTTTACAGGTGAAGTAGAAATGTCTCCTGGGATAACAATTCTATGTGGCTTGAATGGAGTCGGTAAATCATCATTAATTGCAAATATAAAAGATTCATTAGGTTTATCTGATTCATCTATCGTTAGCAAAAATAAGTTTACTGATAGAATAGATGCCAAAATAGTTATTGAAAGCGAAGAATTTGATGAGATTCCTTCAGGTAAAGATGCAGCATCTGTCTGCTACATAGATAGCGATCAGGCACTTGAATGTTTGAAATATTGGGAACAATCAAATATAGAGGAGCTTTTAGAAGCCGAAGAACCTTTTGAATTTTCTAAAGCTCAGCTAGAGGAGTTATCTGAACTTGTTGGAAAAGAGTATTTAAGCTGCAGCTCATATGAAATATCAGATCAAGAAAAGCCATTTGTCCCTGTTTTCTTTAAAATCTCGGAGTCAGAGAAACAAATAGAATATGATTCAACTGGAATGGGAATAGGTGAACATTTTATTATCTATATGTATTATATTCTCGAAAAAACTTGATAATAATACCATTTTGATAATAGAAGAACCTGAGTCATATATAAGCGTATTATCTCAGCGACATTTTATGAATTATTTAGCCAAAATAATATCTGATAAGAAAATAAGTGTAGTTATTACTTCACATTCACCTCATATTATTAATATGGTTCGTAAAGATAATATAAGGCTATTAATAAAACTGAATGGCGAATTGGTTATCTATACTCCCGGCGAACAAAATGAAGCAGAAAGTGTTTTAGGAATTGAATACAAAAAAATCGAAAATATTATTGAATGTAAAAACACGATAGCAACTATTTTTGTTGAAGATTATGCAGCTCGTGTTTTCCTTGAAATCTTATTAGACATTGAACTCCCATACATAAAAAATAATGTTGATATAGTTTCGGTAGGAGGAGACTCCTTCGTTACAGAACGATTAACATTTGACGATAGCGAATATATGTCACATAAACTTATTGGTATTTATGATGCAGATCTTCAGAACACGGAAGGCGAAAAAACAATTAGAAAAAAAGTAAAATGGCCTGTACTATTCCTTCCTATCAATGAATGCGTAGAAAAAGATATTTTTAATTATCTAAAAGTAAATGATCATATTGATTTACTATGCGATGCATTAAACATAAAAGACAAAAACTGGTTTAAGGCAATGCTCAGTAAAACAATGCACGATGACCATCATGATAAATTTCCAAATCTTTGTAAGTATCTTGAAAAAGAAAAAGAAGATTTCATAAAGGCATATTATTTGTGCTGGAAAAATGAACAAGGAGGAATAATAAAATCATTTTGTGAGTCACTGTTTGCTGTGCTTTTTTCAGATCAAGATAGTATAGATGTTAATTCTGTTATAAAAAACAAGAAAGAATGTGCCATTTCTAAATAAATCGGCTGCACCCGAAGGCACAGCCGTAGAATCTCAAATATAAACTATACACTCAAACACAGCTTCTCTTGCCATATAGACGAAGCAGTTTTCCAGACCGAGCATTTTCTCGGTATCACCGCTGAGAACAGCTTTCTGATAGCAACTTTCGGTCTGCTTCCAAAGCTCTACCTGACGTGAGATAGCTTCACTGACTTTACGTTCCATATCATCGAGATACGGCACGATCCTGCCATCATTGACGAGCCTGCGAAGCCTGTCGGGGCAATGGCTGTCAGAGAAATGAAGATGATACCTGATGAAGTCGGCGGTATAGGTCTTGCTCTCCTCGGTTTGCGTATCGGCATTGAAGTGCGTGACAGTCACGGCGTTGGTGTCCAGTCTCCACAGAGGAACGTATTTCTTTTTCAGTGGATTGTAAGCGGTCTGTTCATTCTTATATCTGCTCATGGTTCTTACCTCCTGTTAATGATAACTCACGGATAACAAATTTGAGATTCGTAAAGCACATTTGATTCACGGTGTTCAAAAATGTATTCCGTGATTTGGAATGATAATAACAGGAGTATGCACATAACGTTGTCCTTTGTTTGTCCTTTACACGTTCCGAAAAGTTACGATAAAGGACAGGATTATAAAACACGTTAAAACTAAAAAATGTCGCAAATACGGGTTATTTCCCATATAACGGCACGTTAGAAAATCTGAAAAATTTAATTCAATTTTTCAAATACTCGTCTGAATGTATCACTGTCGGGTATAACATCCAGTTCTTCTCGACTCTCGAATGTTTTTGATTTCTTCTAGTATTCCGTAACATCTAAATACTTATAATCGGATAGAGATGTTTTAATTTAGTTCTGGCATCAGAAGTAGTGAAATGCCATTCAACACCACGTTGTTTATTATTTCGGTCAACATACCATGACTTTAATAGTGAGCGAAGTGTTTCAAGATCAGGTATACGTTCTTTACCAATACATTGTCTGCCGAGTGCAGATAATTCAATTTCTGCAATGTCTAACCAGCTGCCATGCTTGGGCGTATAGTGAATCTCAAGTCTTGAAGCCAGATTAAAAGCTTTTTCCGGTGTAAAAATTTGATATAAAGAAGCGATTGAATGCGTATTCAAATTATCCATAACAAGAACAACTTTTTCCGTATCTGGATATTGTTCCGTGAGCAGCCATTCAATTTGCTTAGCCCAGTCTTCTCTCGTACGGTGTTCCTGAGCATCTGCATAACGCCACCCATTCAATGGTTCTGTAAACAAAAAGATGGAGGCAGTTCCATTACGGATGTATTCATTATCTTCATAAGTAGTACGACCATCTTTGGAACGTATGCTCTTTCTTGCAGATGCAAATAGCTGCACAGGTTTTTCATCCATACATATCACAGGTCTTTTCTCATCGTATGGTCTGCTGTAAACTGACAGAACATCTTCCATCGCAGCAACAAAAGCTGCATTGTGTTCAGGTGGTATACACCAGCATTTTTTCAAGTGAGGCTTAAATTCGTTTTTTTAAGTATGCGGGAAACAGTCATATGTGAAATAGAATCAATGTAATTCAACTCAACGCATTTTTCTGCAATTAGCCTGACAGACCACCTGCTATACCCTTCCGGAGGATCTCCGCAAGCCATAGCAACGATATGAGCTTCAATATCTCCTGTAACCTTTGCAGGAACAGGTGGTGTTTTACGCTTTTTGCGGTTGATAGTTGCTTCAAGACCGTTATTTACATACGAGGTTCGAACTTTGTGTACGGTAGTAGGCGTAGTATTAAATGCAGATGCAATTTCTGCAACTGTCATATGTTTATTATTTCCTCTGTCTGAAGCGAGAAGTATATTGGCTCTCATAATGGTTCTTGCAGGAGAATTCCCCTTCTTAACAATATCTGTGAGGCACTTACGGTCTGCCTCTGTTAACTCAATAATATATTTTGTAGTTGGCATAATAAATCTCCTTTTCTGGTGATAAGACTATTATACCACACATTAATATTTTATGCAATATTTAAATGTTACAAAGTACTAGATACTTATTATAGGTATAGCAGATTTCATGTTTGTAAAAAAATTCAGGTAAGGAAAGTGTAAGTAGTATCTTTGTATATACTTCCTGCGAAAGAGTCGGAATCCTATTTTCAGAAGAAATGGTATTTTTATGTAGCAGACCTTGTGATGATGTAGTTCTTTTTGTTGAGTTAGGGTAAACTGATTGAAAATCAAGAGAGTTGTATGAGGATAATGCGATAAATAGATTGAATCTCTGTCTGATATGGAAAAGTATCGGGATACCAAAAGTAGAATGGTCACGGCAAATATTGCCTATGAAAATTTGCTGGACAATGGTGGTGCATAGATTGGCTTGATTCTAATAGACACGCTGTATCATAAATGGGAAGCTGATGGTCAGACGTTTCCCATATTGCACTGAAAAATTTTGAAATCGATGCATTACTGAATAATGATTTCCGAAGGCATCAGTGAAAGTTACGATTTGCGTATCTATGCCAGCGATTATGGAGGGCAGAACTTGCTTCTTAATCAGATAAAGAAATTGAAATTCCAAAAGTATAGTGTAAAAAACACATCACTTTTCTCACTGGCTGTTATTAGACAGCAAAAACTATTTATTCAAAAATATCTCCCATGTTTGTAGAAACACTTTTCAAGGAACAGCGGAAAGTGTGTGTCTCATTTTGTCATTGTACTCCTTAAGTCGACATCTGCGTCGTCATCTCGTCGGCAAAAGCGGTATGTGAAATCGGAAAATGATTGTGTTGCATGGGATTTTTCACTTGCGTTAGAACTGCTCATAACCCGAAAACACTAAAAACCAAGAGTCTCCAAAACAACGCAATATAGGCATTTAATCGCTTTAATAACAGGAAAAAATATTTTTGACCCCAGTTTGACCCCATTTATCACAGAGTGACAATCTCACAGTTAAGCAGGAGTAGAAAAGTCCCTGCAAGGAATAAAAAAATAAGGGAGAGTGCAATGACTCTCCCTTTTTCTCATGTCATAATCATAATAAAGAATTCACCTTGGTTTACAACAAGTTCATTTGCAGGCGTAGGTACAGGCGGATTGGTATTTGCAATTATCTGACAAATTGAATTTTGTAAACAGTCTATACCGTATTGCAAGTTATCAGATTCGATGCTTAGATCTTCAAAATCCACAGGATTTAGGATAAATCCGTTGAGTGATGGCGTAACAATGACGGGGTATGATTGGCATTCTGATATTTGTGCAGGTGTAAAAAGATTCTGCATTTTCATCATTTCCTCACGCTTGTGACTGTCGAGAACGTGGGCATATGTATCAAGCGTAAAAGCGACAGAATAATGCCCCATGATAGAGGAAACTGTTTTAGCATCCATGTCATTTTCTAAAGCTCTTGTGCAGAAAGTATGTCTTAAAGCATGGAAAGTAAAATGTCCAATTTTTGATGCCTCCAAAATTTTGTTGTACGCATCTTTAAATGTCCGTGGTTCGACATATCCGCCCAAGGGATTTGTTACAACGAGACCATTTTCAACATAGTCCATTCCAGCAGAGGATCTGTCATGCAGTTGAATATTTCTCCATTCTTTCAGTTCGTTTACGATGAAAGGCATCAGAGGTGCCTTTGTCAATAAAAAACTGAGCCACCTCGCTAATAAAAAAGTGAGCCAGTT
>OLRN01001024.1_pt1 | contig 16749 bp, 18 predicted proteins | sample 1673001 | NCBI WGS metagenome assembly OLRN01 (sample SAMEA3136745, study PRJEB25190) | human gut metagenome | biome: human gut; feature: human-associated habitat; material: faeces | place: Austria | collected 2013 | reverse complement strand
CGCCGCAAACGGCAAACGCTGCATGATCCTGGAACACAACAAACAGCTGGGACGCAAGCTGCGCATCACCGGAAAGGGACGGTGCAATCTCACCAACAACTGTGACCGGGACACCCTGCTGGCAAACATTCCGGCAAACGGAAAGTTCCTGTACAGTGCGCTCTCCCGGTGTACGCCGCAGGATGTGATGGCTTATTTCGAGGGCTTGGGCGTGCCGCTGAAAACCGAGCGTGGAAACCGGGTATTTCCGGTGAGCGACCGGGCGGAGGATATTGTCCAGGCGCTGCAAAAGGCAGTCCAGCGGGCAGGCATCCCGGTGGTACACGGCGATGCGGCGCATCTGATCCTGGAACAGGGCAGATGTCTGGGTGTCCGCACCGCAGACGGCAGAGAGTTCCGGGCTGGGACAACGCTCCTCGCCACCGGCGGACTTTCCTACCCCAAGACCGGCTCAGACGGCACAGGCTATCGACTGGCAGAAGAGGCAGGTCACACCATCGTGCCGCCTATGCCCTCGCTGATCCCGTTGGTCACCAAAGAGAACTGGTGCCGGGATGCCATGGGGCTTTCCCTGCGGAACGTGACCCTGCGGCTGTACCGGGGCGAAAAATGCGTCTTTGAAGATCTGGGCGAAATGCTGTTCACCCACTTCGGCGTATCCGGTCCTCTGGTACTCAGCGCAAGCGCTCTCATGCGAAAGGGCAGCCCGGAGGACTACCGGCTGGAGATCGACCTGAAACCCGGTCTGACGCCGGAACAACTGGACAAGCGCATCCAGCGTGACCTGGCAGAGAGTCCCAACCGGGATCTGGGGAACATTCTCCACGCCCTGCTGCCGGCAAAGCTGATCCTGCCCGTGCTGCGGCTGTGCGGCATTGCACCGGATACCAAAGCCAACACGCTCACCAAGGCGCAGCGGCTCACCCTGGGCGGCTGCATCAAGGCGGTCTCGCTCCACGTCCGTGCGTTTCGTCCCATCGAAGAGGCGATCATCACCCGTGGCGGCGTCTCCGTCAAGGAGGTCGATGCCAGAACGATGGCATCCAAGCGCTGTGAGGGGCTGTATTTCGCCGGAGAGATCCTGGATCTGGACGGCTATACCGGCGGCTTTAATTTGCAGATCGCCTTTTCCACGGCGTACAGTGCCGGCATTGCCATGGCAGATAATTTTTAGTTCAAATATCTGAAGATTTTGTATACATAAAGGAGTTTGTAAGTACTTATGAAAACGATCAACATCGCCATTGACGGTCCTGCGGGAGCGGGAAAGAGCAGCATCGCCAGAGAAGTGGCATCCCAGCTGGGCTTTGTCTATGTGGACACCGGCGCACTGTATCGTGCAATCGCCCTGTTTTCCACAGAATATCAGACCAGAAAGGACTTTCTGGACAATCTGGAGGAACACTGTCACCTGGAACTGAAATATTTCGGCGGCACACAGTGCATCTTCCTCAACGATGAGAACGTGACTGAAAAGATACGCACCCCGGAGATCTCCATGAAAGCGTCGGAAGTCTCTGCCCTGCCGGAAGTCCGGGAGTTCCTGCTGGAGACCCAGAAGGACATCGCACGGGAATTCAATGTCATCATGGACGGACGGGACATCGGCACGGTGGTGCTGCCGGACGCAGATCTGAAGATCTATCTGACCGCATCCGCAGAAGAGCGTGCCAGCCGCCGCTATCTGGAGATGGAGGACAAGCCGGACAAGCCCACCTATGACCAGATCCTGGAGGACATCAAGCAGCGTGACTACAACGATATGCACCGTGCAGTTTCGCCGCTCCAACAGGCAGAAGATGCCGTCCTCATCGACAGCACTACCATGGGCTTTCACGAGGTCTGTGAGGAGATCATGGATCTGATCGAACAGCGCCTGGATGTGGAGTGAAGAAGGAGGTCATTTTTTGCCGTATCCCATTGTCTTTTTCTTTTACCGCATCGCCTATTATCTGGTGCGGATCGCATTTTTCTTCTACTACCGCATCTCCTTTGAGGGTCGGGAAAATATCCCCAAGGGAACAGCCGTGATCTTTGCCTCCAACCACCGAAGCTATCTGGATCCGGTGCTGGTGTCAATGGCTGCGCCCCATCCGTTCAACTTTATCGCCAAGGAACCGCTCTTCCGGAATCCCATTTTCGGAAACTTCATCCGATTCATGGGCGCATTCCCCACGGCGAACAGCAAGGATCCATCCTATGATATGCTGACCGAGGCGACAAAGCGGCTGGAAAAGCGCCGCCACCTCACCATTTTCCCGGAAGGCACACGCCACACGGACGGCAAGGTGGGCAGAGGAAAAAGCGGCGTCTGTGTGCTGGCGGCACGCAGCGGCAAGCCGGTAGTCCCCATCGGGCTGATCTTCGACTCCAACAATCTCCACTTCCGCAGCAGGATCTGCGTGCGTGTGGGCAAGCCCATCTATGCCGCAGACTACGGGCTGAACGCCCAGTCCACGCCCCACGAGATGCACGCCATGCGTAAGGACATCATGGACAGCATCAAATCCATGGTGGAAGAAAATCCGCCGTTCCCGATCCTGCACGATGTGCCGAAACACCGCACTACCTTCGAGATCGCAAAGGATCAGAAACGTGCCGCACTGGAACAGAAAAAACAGGCAGAACAGTCTGCCGGGACAACGGAGGAATAACTGGTCATGGCTGAAATTACCGTTGCTGAGTCCGCCGGCTTTTGCTTTGGCGTAGACCGTGCCGTCAAGCTCTGCTACCAGGCACTGGAGGAGCATCACAACATCGCCACCCTGGGTCCCATCATCCACAACCAGGACGTGGTGGACGACCTCACCCGGCGTGGCGCACGGATCGTGGACTCCATCGCCGAGCTGCACCCGGACGAATGCGTGGTAATACGCTCTCACGGCGTCAGCGCAAAGGTGTATGAAGAACTGGAACAGGCTGGGAATCCCTATGTGGATGCCACCTGTCCGTTTGTGGCAAAGATCCACCGAATTGTGGAAAAGCATACCAAAGCAGGAGATTTCATCCTCATCGCCGGAGATGCCAATCATCCGGAAGTTGCCGCAATTGTCGGGCATTGTAAAGGGAATTGCTTTGTTTTTGAAAGTGAAAAAGCCTTAAACGATTTTTTTCAAAAAAATTTAGTGGATTCTCGCAAAAGACTTGCAATTGTTGCGCAAACAACGTATAATATATTAGTATGGGAAAAGTGTTTGAAAGCTCTTCCCAAGGACAACCCGAACATTATGGTTTACGATACAATCTGTCACGCCACACAGGTGCGGCAGTCCGACGCAGACAAACTCTCTCGCAAGTCAGATTTAATGATTATTGTGGGCGGCAGACACAGTTCCAACACCGTGAAACTGTATCATGTCTGCAACAGAAACTGTAGGTCTTATCATATTGAAAATTCGGATGAGCTTTACACTTTAGACCTGGATAATGCTGAGAAGATCGGCATTACCGCCGGCGCGTCCACACCGGCACATATCATTAAGGAGGTTCAACAAACTATGACTGAAATCATGGATAACAACGCCGTGGAGGAGGATATCAACTTCGCAGAAGCTCTGGATCAGTCCTTCAAAAAAATACATACGGGAGAGAAGGTTAAGGGTACTGTTTGCTCTGTAAACGATTCTGAAGCGATCGTAGACGTAGGCACAAAGCACACCGGTTATGTACCCCGCAGCGAGCTGACCGATGACGCTTCCAAGAAGCCGTCTGACGTAGTTGCTGTCGGCGATGTTCTGGATCTGATCGTTACCAAGATCAACGACCAGGAAGGTATCGTTACCCTGTCCAAGAAGAAGGTTGACGAGATGAAGGGCTTTGAGGAAATCATCAAGGCCAAGGATGAAGGCGCAGTTCTGGAAGGCACTGTAAACGCAGCTGTCAAGGGCGGCGTGATCGTGACCTATGCAGGCGTTCGTGTATTTATCCCGGCATCTCAGAGCGGTCTGCCGAGAGGCGCAGAGATGGATTCTCTGGTAAAGACCACACAGCGTTTCACCATTCTGGAAGTCAACGAACACAGAAGAAGAGCTGTCGGCTCTATCAAGGCTGTTCTGAAGGCTGAAAAGGATGCTGCCAAGGAAGCATTCTGGGAAACTGCTGAGATCGGCAAGACCTATAAGGGCGAAGTAAAGTCTCTGACCAGCTACGGCGCATTCGTAGACCTGGGCGGCATCGACGGTATGGTTCACATCTCCGAGCTGTCCTGGAAGCGCATCAAGCACCCGAGCGAAGTTGTCAAGGTTGGTGACTTCATCGAAGTTTACATCAAGGATCTGGACAAGGAAAACAACCGCATTTCCCTGGGCTACAAGAAGCAGGAAGACAATCCGTGGGAGAAGTTCAAGGCAAACTATGCTGTTGGCGATGTGATCGACGCAACCATCGTTTCCATCACTCCGTTCGGTGCATTCGCACAGATCATTGACGGCGTAGACGGTCTGATCCACATTTCTCAGCTGGCTGACAAGCGTGTTGAAAATGTAAAGGATATCGTTTCTGTCGGCGATGTAGTCAAGGTCAAGATCATTGACATCGACATCGACAACAAGCGTATCTCCATCTCCATGCGTGCGCTGCTGGAAGATGAGGACGATGCAGATTACGAGGACTAATTTCCCCGTAAGCATTATAATTGCATAAAACAAGGCGGCAGTACCGGGTTTCCGGCGCTGCCGCTTTTTTGTGGATGTATCATAAAAATGAATACTTGGGCGGCGATAAATGCCGACTTTCTCAAATTGATTTAGATGAATAATTTGTTTTATGTCTTGACATTTTCATTCGAATTTTGTATAATAAGCAAAGAGAATATACATAAAACAGTAGACGGATATTTCCACTCCCATACATTTTGAAATGGATGGGAGGTGATAAGCTGTGGAACATTACATTACGTTATCTGAATTGATTTCAATTGGCATTTTCTTAGTTGACTTTGCTGCGTTATTGTATAGAATTTTCAGTGATCATCACAAAAAGAAATAACCGCCCCAATAAGTTTCCAGCTTGGGCGGTTATCTCTTAACATCTCAATATGGGAGCATACTGTTTTTGTATGCTCTTTTCTTTATTTTATTATACCAGAATTCCATGATCGTGTCAAGGGATAACACGATTTTTTATGCACCTTTTCTCAGAAAGCCGCCTCTTCCACCAAAGGTGACTTTCTTTTTATATTTCCTCAGCGATCCACCGCCAGGGCATATTTTTCCAGTACTCCCCGGCGTAGTCGATGCCCACACGCACATCGGTGCGCAGTTTCGGGCGGCAGCCGTCATCGGCGATCCACAGTTCCGGACAGGTGACAAAACTGCCGCCGTTAAAGTGCTTGTCCACCTGCAAATACTTGGTCAGCTTTGCCGGACCGTTGTGGACTGCGCCGGCACGGATCAGCACGCCCTGGGGCTGTTCCGGCTCGCCGGTGATGACGTTCATGAGCCAGTGCATCCCATAGCAAAGATAGACGTAGATCACGCCGCTTTCCCGGTAGAGCAGTTCCGTCCGGGGCGTTCTGCCCCTAGAGGCATGGCACGCCAGGTCTTCCTGCCCACGGTACGCCTCTGTCTCCGCAATGCGTTCCCGGAGCAGCGTGCCGTCCGGGAACTTTCGCAAAATCAGCTTGCCCACCAGATCGGGCGCAACCTCCAGACAGTCACGGTGATAAAAGGACTCCGTCAAACGAGTGAGTGCCATGGGATACCTCCTTTTTTACTCTGCGATCATACATTCCGACAGGTTCAGATACTGTCCCTCTTCCAGCGTCACCTCAGCACTATCCAGCACCTTGCTGTTTGCCGGATTGTACAGACTCCCGGACTCTGCGATCATGGATGCAACGCTGCCCAGTTCTGTATAAACCGCATAGGTCGGATGCAGTTCGTGCGGTTCATCCGGATACGGCACAATGGTGTAGGTTCCGGGGTCGATGTCCCGTCCCACGCAGAACATTCCCGGATGTTTCGTCGGGTCGTTGGGGACATTCTTCTTCGTCACATCATAGCAGTTCGCCCAGGAAAAGCTGAAATATGTGCCTTCTTCCAGCTGCACAATGACGGAAAACTCGTTCCAGCCTCCGCTGATCTCCTGCTCTTTTTCCCGGTCGGCATAGATGCCGGCATAGAACAGATGATCTGTTTCTGAGTACTCCGAAACCAGGATGTATTCCCCTGCCGGAATCTCCTCGCCAACCAGATAAGTCCCCGAAGGGAACACGCCGCTCTCCTGCATTTTCTTCAGAGCCGCTGCGTCATTTGTGCTGTTTTCAGACTTGCCGGCAAGGACCGTGGACACACCGGAATGAATGCGTTTCACTGCCACAGATGTCACGCCCACCACGCCCAAAAGCACAGCAGCCGCCAGTGCGATCGCCAGCCAGACGAACTTCCGGCTCTTTGTCCCGGCAGACGCTGTCGGCTGTTTTGCCGGCATTCCGCAGTATTCGCATACCTTATGATACATCGGCGCACCGCAGTGCGGACAAACTTGTCTCATCTTTTATCCCTCCGACTGGCATCTCTGTTCCGGCTTTACATACAGCGTATGCTGGTTGGAAAAGATCACCATGCCCGGCTTTGCCCCGGCAGGCTTTTTCACATACCGCACAGCGCAGTAGTCCACCGGCACCTGTGCCGAATCCCGTGCCTTGCTGTGGTATGCCGCCAACTGTGCCGCCTCTTCCAGCACTTTCTGGGACGGTTCTTTGCCGCCGGTCTCCAGAATCACATGAGAGCCAGGGATGTTCTGGGTGTGCAGCCAGATGTCGTTTTTGTTTGCCGTTTTCAGCGTCAGCTGGTCATTCTGGCGGTTGTTCCGTCCCACCAGGATGCGTGTGCCGTCGGATGCGGTAAATTCCATGGGCGGCAGGCACTTCGGCGGCTTGCCCTTGCGCCGCAGCAGCCGGAGATAACCCTGTTCCGCCAGTTCTGCCCGGAGCTGTTCCAGGTCGTTTTCCGACTCGGCACGGCTCAGCGCATCCAGCACGCTGTCCAGATACGCCAGCTCTTCCCTGCCCTTGGCGATCTGTTCCGTCAGGATCTTTTCGGCAGTGCAGGCTTTCTTATACGCCTGGTAGTACTTCTGGGCGTTCTGCGGCGGCGTGAGACGCACATCCAGGGCAATGTGTATCGTGGGGCAGTCCGGCTCGTAGAAGTCCTCCAGGACAGCCTCTGTGTCGCCCTTGTGGAGACGATACAGGTTCGCCGAGATCAGATCGGCTTTCCGACGGTCATCGTCCTTTGCGTCACAGGCGTCCAGTTCCTCCGACTGGGAGACGATACGCCGCTGGATACGCTCGGTGGCGTGGAGCAGCAGGTGGAACAGGTCGTTCGCACGCTGTTTCAGCCGTGCCATGTGATCCCGGCTGGCGTAAAATTCGTCCAGCAGCGCACAGGCAGAGGGCATGACCTTCGTCACCATCAGCGTGCCGTACTGATGCAGCGGCAGGAACGAAAAGTCCTTGGGCTGCCCCTCACGGGTGCTGACGATGGTATAGACCGTGTCGCCCTGTTCCAGCATCTCCCGGGTACGCCCGATGGTATAGCAGAGCCGGTCTTTCTGGTCGTCTGTAAGGGATTCCGCCCGGCAGGGCTGTCCCTTTCCGGTATAGTATGCCCACTCCCGCACCAGAACCGGCGAAACGCCCTCGAAAGTTTGCAGCAGCGCCTTGGAAAGTTCTCCCGTTTTCGTGGAAAGCACCGCCAGCATCTGCTCCGGGGACGCCTGCAAAAAGTTGAGCCGTTCGTCTCTCGGCGGCATTTCGTATGCCAGCCCCGGCAGCACCAGACGCTTGCTGGACATGGTGGCGTCCACTCGCTTCATGCTGTCGACGACCTTTCCGGTCTCGTCGATGAGAATGAGGTTGGAATAGCGCCCCATGATCTCCATGGCAAGGGTCAGCTGCACAATATCCCCCAGCTCGTTGACACAGGAGAAGTCGAAATACAGCACACGTTCCAGCCCGTCCTGCCGGATATCCAGGAGCTTGCCGTTTCCCAGCCGTTTCCGCAGGAGCATACAGAACATGGGCGGCGCTTTCGGATTTTCGACAGCGACCTGGGTGAGGTGAACTCTCGCCCGGTCTGCCGCACAGGAGAACAGCACCTTTGCACCGCCGGTGCGGCTGCGAAAGGCAACGATCAGTTCTTCCCGTGTGGGCTGGTGAATTTTTTCAATGCGTGCGTCGATCAGCGGCAGAAGTTCCTGCCGCACTGCGTGTAAATATGCACCGTCTAATGCCATGTTGGTTTCATCCTTTCCTGTGGCGGGTCGCCACTGACCTTACGCCCCAATTTCAATTGTGAAAAGGGCAGTGTTACGGCGGCAGCAGCCGCCTGTTCGCCCCGCCGGGGGATTTTTGTTGGTAAAAATCTATGAGAGAGTAGGGGGCGATGCCCACATCGCCCCGTGCGAAAAACCATACTCGCACTCTATTACATCCAGTTACTCCGCTGCCACTGCCCGATACTGCAAAAATTCTCATACTTTTTCATAAATCAAAACTCCGTCCCGTGCGATTTCTTCCAGCAGTGCCGGCTGCACCGGTTCATCCAGATTCACCACGTCAAACAACAGCAGCGTCCAGACCTCTTCATCCAGATCCAAGGCAAACCGGGGAATGTCACCGCCGGAAACTGCCAGGTCAATGTCGCTCCGCTCCCAGTTGTCACCTCTGGCACGGGAGCCAAACAGAATCACTTTCTGAATGTCATACTGTTTCGCCAGCTGAATGATCTCTTTTTCCACCCGTTCTGGTATATTCTTCATGAAATTCCTCCCGGAGCGCTCACTTTTCGCCGAATTCTGCCACTGCCCGATACTGCAAAATTTCAAAGGAGATCTGCGTGGACAGGCTTTCCAGCTGTTCCAGCCGGGCGTGTTCTTCCCGTCCGGTCTTGTAATAATACGGTGTCATTTGGAACAGGTTCTGGATATCCGCCGGGTTGTCCAGCTTGAGCCAGCTGTCCACATACTCCGCCTGGATCAGTTCGAATCCGTCCAGGGCATAGTCCCGGACAGCATTGGGATACGGCACATCATAGATCGCCTCTTTCAGTCCCCACAAATGCTGCTGCCCCGGAATCACCATCATCATAGTGCCGCCTTTGTGCAGCACCCGATGGTACTCCTCACCGCAGTAGGGCGCAAAGATGGTCATGAGCATATCACAGCACTTGTCCGCCACCGGCAGATGGTACACGCTGCCTACGGCAAAATGGGCATCCGGGCAGCGCTTTGCCGCCGCATCTGCTGCACTCTTGGAAATATCCACCCCATAGGTCTCCATGGGCAGCCCTGCCTTGGCGAGCGCCCCGGAAACACCCTCGGTATAATATCCCTCGCCGCATCCGGCATCCAGCAGAACGCCGCCGGCTCTGCCATAGCGCACTGCCGCCTGTTCCAGCGCCTGGAGCAGCGGCGCATAGTGACCGGCATCCAGAAAACGCTTTCTGGCACGCATCATGACCGCATTGTCTCCCGGATTCTTGGCGTGCTTGCGGTTTGCCGGCAGCAGGTTCACATAGCCGCTTTTCGCCATATCGAAACTATGTCCCTGGGAACAGCTCCAGGCTCTTCCCCGATGCTGCATGAACGAACCGCACACCGGACATTTCCAAACACTCATGCTTTTTCATCTCCTATGAAAATCTTTGCCGGGTCATCTCCGGCATTGGCAGTCACCTGTGCCGCCGGGAATGCGTCCCGGAGCCGCTGCGCCAGGATCTCTGCCGCAAAGCGCTCTGTGCCGTAGTGACCGCAGTCAAACAGGGCGATGTTTTCGAACTCTGCCGCATACCACCGGTCGTGCTTGATGTCTCCGGTGATAAGCGCATCGCAGCCCTTTGCCGCCGCCAGTTCCAGCATCGACGCCGCCGAACCGGAACAATAGGCGATCTTCCGGATGGGCGTTTCCCTGGCGGAATATCGCACCATACCGAACGTCTTTTCCAGCACCTGTGCCAGCGCCTGCGGCGTCCATGTCCGGGTGCTGGTGTCGATCCAGCCGAACCCTCTGCCGTCCGTCCAGGACGGTTCCAGGACGCTCTGTGCGTTTTCCAGCGCCAGCGGTTCTGCCAGCAGTCCGTGGGCATAGGCATTCAGCCCCACAGGAGACATATCCAGCGGCGTATGCACACAGATGGCGGCGATGCCGTGGGCAGCCAGCTGATAGACCGGGCTGTTCTGCGGCAGCGCTTTCAGCGGCGAAAAGATCACCGGATGGTGCGCCACAATAAGCTGCACCTGCTGCTGAACCGCCTGTGCGATCACCTCTTCCGAAATATCCAGCGTGGTGAGAATGCGGTCTGCCGGCTGGGTCATGCTCCCCACCAGCAGTCCGGAGTTATCCCAGGACTCCTGCGATGCAAAGGGCGCAAACCCGTTGACCGCCTCATAGACCTCTTTTACCGTCAGCATGATGTTTCTCCTTTCCCGTCCGTTTCCTGCAATTTTTTCTGTATGGTTTCCGCCAGCGTCTCCCACTGCTCCGCCTCCGGGCGCTGTGCCTGCCGCAGCTGCTGTGCCAGTTTCTGAAAACGCTGCTGTTTCCAGCCGGCATAGCGGCGTGCGGTCTGAGACTGCCAATCCAGACAGCCCACTTCCTGTTCCAGCAGAGACAGGATGCCAGGTGTGCCGCTGTGGAAAACGCTCAGCACCACATAGAACTTTTCCCCTTCCTGCACTGCCTGTTCCGTCCAGGAAAAGCCCTGCTCTGCCAGCCAGCGCCGGAGATCAGGGATTTTCGTCATGGGCTGTAAGATCAGATGCACCTGCCGCCGCCAGGGGCAGTCCTCCAGGATGTGGATGATCGTCTCACCGCCCATGCCGGCGATCACCACATCGGTGATGCCCTCCGGCTGCACCTGTGCCAGACCGTCACAGAGGAAAAGTTCCGCCTGTTCCAGCACCCCGGCTTCTGTCAGCGTGCGCTTTGCCGCCTCCAGAGGTCCGGCGTGGATGTCCGTGGCGACAGCACGGGTGCATTGTCCCCGGCGCAGCAGTTCCGCCGGGAGATAGGCGTGGTCTGTGCCGACATCGCAGACAACGCCGCCCGGCGTCACCAGTGCGGCACAGGCGGCAAGACGTTTCGTCAACATGATCGCATCGTTCCTTTCGCTGAAAAACAAAATTGCTCCGCCGGGAACTACCACCAGGGCGGCAGGATTCACACGGGGAGCAATTCCATCCTTTTTTAGAGTCTGTCCGGTGTCCGAAAAAGCAGACACGGAAAAGCACGAAACAGGCTCTTACTGTGCATCGCCGGCAGCGATCTGCTTGTTCAGTTCTTCCAGCAGTTCGTCCGTATCAATACCATGCACCATGCAGGCCTCTTCGACTGTCTCTCCACGAGAAGCCGGGCAGCCCAGGCAGTGCATTCCGATTGCCATAAACAGCGGTGCTGTCTGCGGCGCAATGTCCAGAATATCACCGATAATGGTGTCCTTTGTAATTGTTGCCATATTCCTAACACCTCCTGTCTGTGCATCGTGCAGCAAAAGCGCTGCATCTCTGCAATCAATAGCGTTCCCTTTCCGGAAACGGCTATGCAGACAAAAAGAATCTTTCCGGCGAAAACGCCGGTCTATCACAGTCCGGTAAGAGTTATGCCTCTTCCTTCATCTTTGCATAGCAAGCGCTGCAGTAGATCGGACGGCCTTCACGGGGCTGGAACGGAACTCTTGCCTCGCCGCCGCAGGAATCGCAGACAGCAGTGAACATCTCACGTTCCTGTCTCGGTGCGCCGCCACGCTTTGCATCACGGCAAGCCTTGCAGCGCTTCGGCTCATTGGTGAAACCTCTCTCGGCATAGAATTCCTGCTCACCGGCAGTGAAAACGAATTCATTTCCGCAGTCCTTGCATACCAAAGTCTTATCTTCGTACATAGTATAACCTTACCTTTCTCGAGGGAATCCGCTCAGGAATCCTCGTGCCGGAGCGGTCGTCCGGCTGTTCAATTGAAAAAATGTTCCGGCGGCAAAAAGCCTGCCGTCCGGAGGGTCCCGGTGCAATCACTGCACGATGCCTTCTGCATGAAGCTTTCTTCTGGCACGCTGCAGCGCATTATCCACTGATTTGACGGAGATGCCGAGCTGCTGTGCAGTCTGTGCATAAGAGGCACCGCCGTAGATCAGTATGCAAACTTGATATTCCCGCCGGGATAAGCGGTTCACCATTGCGCAGAACATCGCCGCCGCCTGCGCCCGGCTCTGCACCACAGAATCCGGCGGCAGGGCTTTGTCCTGCATCTGAGAAAGCGGAGGCACATCATATGTCCCCACAGGTAACGGTAAATTGCGGCAGCGCCGCAACGCAGATACAATGCTGTTTGTAATGCATTTGCCCGCATAGGCAGAAAAAGGTACGCCACGCATGGAATCATACCGGCATACCGCAGAAATCAGACCCAAAAAGCCCTCCTGTGCGAGATCGTCCGGTTCAGAAGCGCCCCGAAACTGCCGTACCTGATGCCAAACCGCATCGGTATAGCGTTTCACCAGCGTCTCCATCGCCCCACGGTCGTTCCTCGCCAGAAGCACAAGCTCCTCATCCGGTAGTTGCTCAAAAGGTACCGGCTTCAATACGCATTCCCCTATCAATCCGTGAAATTATTCAGTTTGCTATTGCTCAGGAAATGCAGTCTGCGCCGGATTTTCCGGCACTCGCTGCACTTTCCTTATTATATCGGAAAACCGCCGAAATGTCAATATCTATCCCCAGAAAACTCCCCGGCACCCGGAAAACTGGCATTTCCCCTAGTTTTTCCGATATCTTTTCTGGCAATATGTACAGTTTTTTCAGATTCTGCGAACGCCCTCCGTCACGCAAAAAAGGCAGCCCCGAAGGACTGCCCGAATCTCTGAAAACCGGTATGCACCGCATACGCTATATGAATACAGATCCTTATTTCCGCTTGGAACGGTTTTTGCGCTCGGTGTTGCGCTTGATGTCGCACATCCGCTCTTCGCTGTTCTGCTTGAACCGGGAGAGCATATCCTCGAAGGTCATCTCTGAGGGTTCCTGCCGCTTTTTCGGCTCCCAGACATTGGGCTTGCTGCGGCGTGGCGGACGGGACTGCTGTCCGTGGGGTGCATCGCCGTTTCCACGGGACGGTCTGCCGCTGCGCTCTCCGTGGTTTCCGCCACGGCGCTGTCCGTGCTGTTCTGCGCCCTCTTCTGCCTGTTTCATGGAAAGGCTGATTTTGCCCTAGGGATTTGTGCCGATGGCTTTGACACGCACCTGCTGTCCCTCTGTCACAAAGTCCCGGATCTCGTTGACATAGCTCCGGGAAACTTCCGAGATATGCACCATTCCCATGATCTTATCGCCGTCCGGGTTCGGGATCTCCACAAAAGCCCCGTACTTGGTGATATTCTTGACTGTTCCCTCATAAATTTTTCCGATCTCGACCTGCATATAACTCCTTATCCCTTTCTGTTCCCATTGCGTACTGCTGCCCGAAAATGATCTGATTAGTTCCTGGATGTGTCATAAAACCGGAATTCATCCGGATATGCGTAGTTGTATTCTTCCCGTGCCAGGCGCTCCATATAACCGTCAATGTCGCCGCTCTCCAGGATCCGTTCCAGATCCTCGTTGTCTGCGGTGAGGTTGTCGATCTGTTTCTGCACCTGTTCCAGCTCCGTCTTTTTCTCGGCGATGCTGGACTGGATGGATACCACACTGACCGTACATCCGATGATCGCCAGGATCACTGCGGTCCGGCTGATGATCCGAAAGACCCAGCGTGACTTCTTTTTTTCCGTTTGTTTTTCCTTTGCCATGATAACGCCGCCTTTCGTTTCAAAATTCCACTATCATTATACAACATTTTTCTATCTCTCTGCAAGGGTAAATGCGAAAAAAAAGATGCTTTTCGAAAAAGTTTGGCGAAATGTCCAAATTTCCGGTTCAACGGGGTGCAAATCCGCACAACACCGTGGAACAGCGGCAGGAACAGCCGCCGGAAAAACCTGCCCAGACCCGAAAAGATCCGGCGCAGCAGCGGCACGGTGACGCATCCCAGGGTACAGCGGTACAGCAGAAAGCCCAGGGCGCTGCCCATCCAGTAGTAGCCCCGGAACTCGCCCCGTGCCAGAACCGTGGAAAAACAAAGCAGTGCCGCCGCCCAGACCAGCAGAAACGACACATCCTCCAGGGCTGTGGCAAGCTTTCCGTGGGGCAGCAGCAGGCGCAGCGTCCGCAGCACATCGAATCCCATCCCCAGAGGGATCCCCAGCAGCACTGCATACAGCAGCAGCCGGGTCTGCTCCGGGACGGTGAAAAAAGTCTCCAGCTCCATCAGCGAAACAGCTTTCCCAGAAGAGACAGCGGTCCACGGCGGTCCTTTTCGCCGTATTGCAGCAGCCAGATGTCTCCGGTGATGGTCATGTCCCCGGTCTCCACGCTCACGTCATTGATGTGGAGATTCCGTCCCTTGATGGTCAGCTCCCCCAGCCCGGTGAACAGGTTTATCATGCGCTCGTCAAAGCAGTCCACATCGGTGACGCCGGTCAGCGTCAGCTTGGAACGATCCTCCAGAATCAGATTGTGATGCCCGGTGGGTGCAGGCAGTTCCTTTTTTTGCATAGCATTTTCCTCCTGTGATCTCTGCGGTTTTGGTGCAGTGTATGCGGCAGACCGGGAAAAAATGCAGGTGCGGTGCTGCCGCAAAAATGAACTGCGTGTTTTTTTTGCAAAAAGGCTTGCTTTTTTTTCGGGAATGTGGTATAATACAAAAGATAATGAACGGATGCAGGTATCTGCCCCGTTCAGCATGGACTGGCTCCGGAGACACGGCGCTGTTCCGTGTCCCCTAAAACGCACGAGAGGAGGGATTCCATGAAACCGCTGGAAATCATCATCGGCGCTGTGGTTCTGCTGATCAGCATTGTACTGATCGTGATCTGCATGATGCAGGAACAGAAGCCGCAGAATGCAACTGCTGCACTGACCGGCGCAAGCAATGATTCATTCTACGACAAAAACCGTGGACGCACAAAGGAAGCACGTCTGAAGAAGATCACTTTTGTTTGTTCCGTTATTTTGTTTGTCCTGATCCTGTTTATGGATATCGTAATGCCGCTGCTGACGAAGTAATGGCAGCTCGTCCTGTGCTTTATGTGTTTTCCGTTCCGGAACGGCACTGAGGCGCAGGATTTTTCTTTTTTCCGGCGACATTTTCCCTTTTCGCAGCATACGGCGAAGCAGTCCGGAATCAGAACCTGTCTGTGTATAGGTTCTCAGACACATGACGCAATGAGAATGCCGCAATGGGCGGCTGAAGTGAAAGGATTTATCATTTATGGCAAATACCCAACTGGGCGGCGCTGAGACAATTGACAGCTACCGCAAAAAAATCATGACCATTCTGAAAAAAAGCGGACGCACCCCGGTGAGCGACCGTGACCTGGCGACCAAGTGCCGTACCAACCGTGGCGGCGCAGCCAACTTCCGGAAGGCAGTCCAGGAACTGTGCAAAGAGGGTGCGATCTGTGAGCGGCGGCGTGGCTATGTCTCTTCCGCAAACATGGGCTATTATCCGGCGACCATCGTCCGTCTGAGCCGTACCTTCGGCTTTGCACGCCCCGAAGAAGAGGGCGCACAGGATGTGTTCATCCCCGGAAAGTTCCTCCAGGGCGCAATGACCAAGGACCGTGTCCTCATTGGCAATATTCCCTCCCGGAGCGGCAAGCCGGAGGGCGAAGTCCTGGCGATCCTGGAAGAGGCAGACAGCAAGCTGACCGGCGTGATCGTGGACGACAACGGCAGACTGCTGTTCCGTGCGGACACCATGTCCAAGACGCCCATCCAGATTCAGCGCAAGGACAGCGTCATCTACCACGAGGGCGAAAAGGTCCTGGCTGAGGTAGTACACCGTGGCAGCCGCCATGCGGAACACCGGGTAAAGATCGTATTCAGCTTTGGTGTCTGCACCCGTGCCAGCGTCTGTGCGGACGCTATGCTGGCGGTGCGTGGCGTAAACATCGACTTCCCGGAAGAGGTCATCGCCGAGGCAGACAAGTTGGCGGATGCACCCATTCCCCAGGAAGAATACGACAAGCGCCTTGACCTGCGTGATACCCCGATCTTCACCATCGACAGCGCACACTCCAAGGACCTGGACGATGCCGTCTCCCTGGAAAAGACCGAGACCGGCTATCGCCTGGGCGTGCATATCGCAGACGTTTCCCACTATGTCCGTCCCAAGACTGCCCTGGACAATGAGGCACTGGAGCGTGGCACCAGCATCTACTATGCAAACCAGGTCATTCCCATGCTGCCCACCAGCCTTTCCAACGGCATCTGCTCTCTGAACCCCTGCGAGGATCGTCTGGCATTCTCCGCACTGATGGAGCTGGACGAAAACGGCGAGATCGTGAAGTATGACTTCCGCAAGACTGTCATTCGTTCTGCGGTCAAGGGCGTTTACAGCGAGGTCAACGAGATCCTTGCCGGCACAGCCTCTCCGGAACTGCTGGAAAAGTACAAGGATGTCAAGCACATGATCCCGGTGATGAACGAGCTGTGCGATATCCGTCTCCGGGAACGCAAGCGCCGTGGCGCACCGGAACTGGAAACTGCTGAGGGCGCTCTGGTCATCAATGACGAGGGTGTCTGCGTGGATGTTGTGGCACGGGAACGTGGCAAGAGCGAGTGCATCGTCGAAGAAACGACCACCAAAGCAAGCAATACCACTTGGAGGACCAGCTGCTCAAAACCTTCCCGGAGGAGATCGAGAAAAACAAGGGCTT
>OLRN01001015.1_pt1 | contig 16873 bp, 26 predicted proteins | sample 1673001 | NCBI WGS metagenome assembly OLRN01 (sample SAMEA3136745, study PRJEB25190) | human gut metagenome | biome: human gut; feature: human-associated habitat; material: faeces | place: Austria | collected 2013 | reverse complement strand
CAGCGTGGTCTCGCCGACAGTTCCCGAAAGGCTGGTGGCTTCCTCTCAACCCCATGCTCAGCGCTGCTCTAGGCCACCCGCATGACCAACGCGAGTGCGTAATATGGAGGCAGGTTGTTGGCCTCGTCTGATTCCCCGGAAAACGGATGCGTATGTCCCTGACTGCCGCCTGTCGCAGCCACGGCAAAATTGTTGCTACTTGATCGTCCATCCGCACTCCACGCCTTTTGCGTTTGGACCGAGCCGTAATACCTGCCAATCCCCTCTGTGTCCTGTGTGTGCTGGTGACTGGGGATTTGAGATACAACGAGCGTCGTACTGCCGACAGTTCCCGAAAGACTGATATTTCTCTAGAAAAAATAACAATAGGAGGCCGTTATGTGGTTTGAACTGACGCCGCACGGGATGCAGGAAGTCACCGAGGACGAGATTCTGGCTGTAGCCGAAACTATCAGGACACGCCGCGCCGTACAGCAGGGAGACGGTCACGGAATGGATCTCCCGCCCCTCTGCCCGTGTCAGATGTCCTCCCATTCTCACACCATTAACCGTTATGGAGGTTGCTCCCATGCCCACTGTCACTGTTGTCCCCGCCGATAATTTGATTATCGTAGACGGCGAGGCCCTCGTTTTTCCGTTTGACGCCCCGGCCAACCTGCACGCCCTGCAATGGCGCGAGGGACAGGGGCATACCGAGTGGATCGACGGCCCCAACAGGCCGCTGGTGGCCGCCGACTACGACGACCAGGTCACGCCGTTTGTCGATCTCTGGCAGACCGAAAAGGCGCGGCTGGAACAGGCTGCCGCCGAGGCCGAGGCCGCCCGGCTGGCTGAATATAACAGCGAGGAAGCCCGGTTCGAGCGTCTGCGGGCGGAGCGTGACCGGCGTATCGCCGCCACGGACTACCTGCTGATGCAGGATTATCCCCTTTCCGGCGACCAGCGCGCCGCCGTGCAGGTGTATCGTCAGGCACTTCGTGACCTCCCGGCCCAGCCTGGTGCGCCTTGGGATGGCGGTGGAGAGGGCACGCCGTGGCCGGAACTGCCTGATATGCTGAAAAAACGGCAAAACGTCTCTACGTCAGGCTACACGCCGGGGATATAAATAGGAGAGGCGGGGGCGCTGCAACGCCCCCACCGGCGCGGCGAATAGGCACCGCACCACGGCCCCACACGGGAGGACCGAACCCGTGCAGAGTATCCGCCTTTGATGTGCTCCGGGGAACCGAGGCGGAAATTTGATAGCATCATGGACGGATCGGGGCAAGCATCCGAGGATGTGACCATGCAACGACTGACGCCAAAGGAGGCGGCACAGATCATAGGCTACAGCGTATCGACCATGAAGCACTGGCGGCGGGGCAAGAAGGTGTGGGAACCAGGGTTGCCCGGCCCGCGGTTTTTCTCCATCCACGGCAGGATATTCTACTCTCGTGAGGCCCTTGAGGACTGGGAGCGTCTTTGTGGAAGCGCCAGGGACATCATGGGGCCGGAGCGTGCCGTCCCGCTGGCGGAAGAGTTCGTATAGGGCAAGATACCTCCAAAGCCCGGCCGCAATCCCGCAGCCGGGGAAACTTTGGAGGTTTTTCATGGGCTACGACCCTTCGGACCTCGCGCGTCAGATGGACCGTCTTGAAGACAAGGTGGACGACAACCTCAACAAGGAGAACTCGACCATGGGTGATATCGCTGGTTTGCTGGCCCTCATGCAGGGTAACAAGGGCATGGACCTTCCCGGCCTGCTGGCCCTGTGCAAGGATAAGGGCCATGACCGCGGCTGGGGCGGTGAGGGCATGTTCATGTTCGTGTTCCTGTTGCTGTTCCTGTTCTCCCGTGGCGGCTGGGGCAACCTGAACGGCGCCGAGCAGGCCGCGTTCGGCAACTGCGCCGGCAACAGCTGTCAGTCCATCATCGGGCTGCATGACCGCATTTCCGCTGCCCAGGCTGTCAGCACCAACGGCTTTCAGGCCCTCCAGACCTGGCTGTGCGAATCCATCGCCAATGTGACCAACTCCATCCGCAACCAGGGCGACCGTGCCGTGGACGCCACTCGCAATGTGGGCGACACCGTGCGCGACTGCTGCTGCAAGATGGAAGCGGCTCTGGCCTCCCTCAACTGCAAGGTGGACGGCGTGAGCCGCGATATTCGCGAAAGCTCCGGCCTCATCAACGCCAAGATCGAGCTGGAAGCCCTGAAGGCCGAGAACGCCCGGGCCGCCATGGAATGCCGCATCATCCAGAACCAGAAGGACTGCTGCTGCGAGATGAACCAGCGGTTCGACCGTCTGGAATGCACGATCCAGACCAACCGCCTTGCGGATGAGAACGCCCGTCTCGCCCGCGAAAACGAAGCCCTGAAGGATACGCTGCGCGGTGATCGCATCGCTGATGCCGCCGTGTCCCGCCTGGAACGTTTCGCCATCAATCACTACACGCCTACCCGCACGGCCACCAGTGGCGGCGCGACCGCCTAGCATGGCTGCCTGACAGGGGGATGTCATGCTGATCAATATCGACCCCTCCACGGGGACTGTGACCCGTCTTGATGGCCAGGAGGAGAACGGTCTGCTGAAGACCTGCGACCGTCTGAAAGAAGAGCTCGGCGGCTGGCTGGATTACCGCAAGCTGGCCGGCAAGGAAGAACGCTACGGGAAGGTCGCCACACAGGAGTTCACCCATGCGCTCATGGCGCTCAGTGACCTGCTGACCGATATGCAGGGCCAGCTCAACGAAGCCGAGATGGCGGAGTTCAAGAGCTTCTGCGCCACCTGCATGGCGAAGTAGTCCGGGCGGTACAGCTCGCAGCACACAACGAAGGCCGGGAGTGATCCCGGCCTTTCTGCGTTGCGGCGTCTGCGGCTTTTTGGTATCAGGTTTGCGTGGGCGCGTTCTCCGAAAGGAGGATACACCCATGAAGCACTTTCTCCGGGACGTGCTGGCCGCGTTTGTGGCTGCCGTCCTTGCGGCCTTGGTGATTCGCTTGCTGAACCTCTAAGACGCAAGTAGCCCGGTAGGAGGTGCAACTCTTACCGGGCTCAAAACTTGCGAAGCACTATTCGCGGGGGACGTGCCCACGGGGCGGCGGGTGTTGGCAGCACTCACCGCCCCTTTCTCTTTAGATAGCTACCTCTCCGCCGGAAGTCAACGGCCCTTCCACCAACCAGATGACCACTTCCTTCCACCGGTCAGCGGGCAGGCAGCTGTATTTGCAGCCGTACCGTTCCCGGATCAGGGCATAGAGCTGGTGCTGTGCCGTGCGGCGTGTCGTCCTGTCCACGGCCACGCGGGCCGCCTCCACATCCATCAGGGCCAGAAGGGCGCGGCGCTGGAGTTCGTTGATGCGCATGGCTCCCCCTATCGGCCAAGGGCCAGCATGGTGCGGGCGGCGGATTCCAGGGCACGCAGGGAGTAATCCAGCGCGCCGGCGCAGTCCTCCATACTCTGGAGGGCATTCAGGCCCATGCGCCGGGCCGGGCTGTACATGTCCTGCGCGGTGCGGATGGAGGGCAGCGCCTTGCGGGCCAGCAGGAACAGGGCTTCCTCGTGGCGGTGGATCTGGCGGACATGCTCCCGGATGGCGGCAAGGTGGTCTTCCGCCTCATCGGCAGCGGCAGAGGGGGTGGAAGGCAGGGCCGCGGCCTGAGCCGGAGCGGGAAGCGCGTCGATCCTGGCCTGCACCCACGCCAGCGCGTCCGGTATCCACTGCTGCGGCAGCTCCTTGATGTTGGCAAGGTTGAAAGCGGCCTTGAGCTGGTTCCAGCAGGCGGCGAAGGGCAGGCCGGAGACCTGCGCCCACGAGCCCACCAGCGCCCGCAGGGGCTTGCGGTCTTCGGTGGTGGACGGCGTGATGGACAGGGTGCCGGTGAAGTCGTCGGAGGTGGGGGAGGGAGAGCCTTCCTTCTGCCGGGCCAGTTCCTCTTCCATGCGGTTGAAGGCTTCGATGTAGGCCAGCTTCATGGCCAGGGCCTTCTTGCCGGTGTAGCCCATGACCAGCAGCATGAAGCCGTCGCGGTAGAGGATGAACATGGGGCGCGGCTTGCCCTGCTCGTCGGAGTATTCGGCCCGTCCAAAATTGGACGCGCTGAATGATTCTGGGGTATTAGAGCGCAAATCATCAATTGAGCGCATTACATGCTGATGTTGCTTCCCGAAGAACTTGGCAACCTCAAGGGACGTGGTGGCCGGACGGCCGGAGTGGAGAGAGACGGAAGGGGAGAAGTGTTCCGAAGGAAGAAGGGTAGCCTGACTCATGACGAGCCTCCTAAGTTTAGTAGTGCGGCAATTATGTGAGAATGCCGGGACTCAACTACCGCTTAGGACGGCTGCCTTTATTCCCCCGAAGGGTATTGTATTAGAGGCTATCGACCCGGCAAAAATATGCGAAGGGACAGGTATTGAGAAATGCTCAATAGCTGAAAAAGAAAGACCCAGCATAGGATGCCGGGCAGGGGCACGCGTCGTTTAAAAAACAGTGGCGTGGACACTGCCTAAGCTGTAGTGCAGTTATCACGCCACAAAATGTGGAAAATGTCAATCATCTACTTCAATCTGCAAAAGCCATAATACATAGATGATACTATTGAGAAAGTCCCAAAACTTAGATGTCTTGAATGTATAGCAGGGTATGTTCCGTTATTGTCATAATTCAAGAAAATCGTTGTTGTGCTTGTTATATATGTCTGTAAGTTTTGATTAGCTGTACTCTGTATAAAAGAAACATTATTTCCTGTACTTACACACCCAGTCTCAACTGTACCAGCATTTCCATTCATATATGATTTTTGAGATTGATAGTCATATATGAAATTTATATCTAACGTGTCGTCGTTTGGCTCGTTTGTAAATTCGTTATCTTTATATTTAATCGTTTTCGAGACATAAAATTTGCAATCAAATGTCGCCATGTCAGCAATAGCGTCAGTTGAAAATAAAACACATATAATAAAAAGAAACAGAGATTTGCCTATCAGAATTTTTTTCATCACTCCCTCTCCTTTGTGTTCCTCAGTTTCCAGCACCGCCGCAGATCATGGCGCGTCTTCTCGCGGTGCTGCTCCCTGGTTAAAAGCTGCATGTTCTCCGGGGCGTCCTTTCCCCCGGCACACAGCGGCACGATATGGTCAACTTCATAGCCTTCCGGCGTCCGCTCAAGTCCCTGCTGCCGCAGGAAGGCCCGTACTTGGGCGCGTGACCTCTCTGGGCGACCATCGGCCACCAGTGGTAAGGCAAGGAAGCATATCAGGAGCAGGACGCAAGACAGGCGTTTCATGGCGGCAGGCTACCACGCGGCAGGGGGCTGGGGCAATGGGCTGGGAGGGGAGAAGGGAGAAAAGAGAGAAAGGCGGGGGGAGGGGGAAATGAGGCTTGCACCACGGATTTTGGTGCAAAATATTTGTAACTATATGAAATTATTGAATTTATATTTTGATTCGTAATCAGCAGGTCAAGAGTTCAAGTCTCTTAGCTGGCTCCAGAAATTTCAAGGGGTTAGATTGAATTCTAGCCCCTTTTTTCTGCACCAAACTGCACCAAATCAAAGCCCTGCACCACGCGCATGGTGCAGGGCTATTTTTTGATCTGTGAGACGTCTATCACTTCACCCAGGGACGGCATGAGTTCTGCCGCATGAGCTTGCCCGGTGGGTGTGACATGGGCGTAGATCGCGCCTGTCGTTGCCACGGACTGGTGTCCAAGTTGAGCAGCAACAGCGGCAAGGTCTGCTCCCTCACCAAGCATGACCGTGGCGGCGATGTGCCGCACGTCGTAGAATCTCATGGAGACACCAGCCCGGCGACATGCGGTTTCCCATGCCCGGCGATATGATCTGACAGGCCGCCCATTATCATAATGGCAGACCAGGATGATACCTTGCCGCTGGTCACAGGCGCAGCGCAGAGCTGCTTCGCGCAGATAGGCATCATTGCGGATTATGACCGTCTTTGGCTTGCCGCTTTTTCCCTGCGTAATGACCACCTGCCTGCGCCGGAAGTCAAAAGCGTCCCAGCGCAGGCCGAACAGCTCCACATGCCCAGGGCGCAGGGCAAGAAAAAAGGCGGTCTTGACCGCCCACTGGAGCCATCCTGGCAGCTCCGGGAATACGCGCATCAGATCCCGGAGCTGGACACGGGGGACCGGGCGAACGACCTTGAGCTTGCGATACGGCCACGGGTGCCTGGCAAGAAAATCCTGTTCCACGCCCCACGCAAGGATGGAGGACAGGTAGCTCTGGTAATGGTTGATCGTGTTATTACTTACCTGGCGCACGCGCAGTCCCTCACGCATCCGCTCCAGGTCCTGACGGCTGAGCATGTCGGCATACTTGTCGCGCAGGAAGGCTGCCGGTCCACCATCAGCCAGCAGCCACAGAATGCTGCTGCGTGTGGAGCGATGCAGGTCTGGACGGGAGCGCAGATAGGCAAGGGTAAGTTCCCCGAGGGACAGTCTGCTGTCTCCTTCCTCCTGCTCTATCTGCTCCGCGTCGAAGGCCCTGGCCGTCTGCTCATCCCGGAAGGAACGCTGGAGCCATTTTCCGTCACTGCGGAATTTTACGATCCAGCGACCATCAGCCCTGCGCGACACACTCACGTCGTCCTCCTGTGATTGCCCGTCCTGCGGATACCCATTGATTGCTGGTCATGCGGCTTTTTTTGCGTGTTGCCCCGGTGGATATCCCGCACAGTTCGTTGATTTTGGCCTTGATGACTTCTACCTTCGCCGCCGTTTCCTTTTCAACTTGGTTGAGTTCCGCTTGCAGGCGGACGATTTCCTTGATTCGTTCGGCGTCAGTCATGCGCATTCCTCCAAAATAAGAGCAGCCACACCGGGGAAAGTCCTCAGCATGGCTGCCATGTCTCGCTTGCCGATGATGCGGTCAGTCATGGGCGTGGCTTCTGTAATATTGCCATCAGGCTTGCTTGCGGGCGGCGATATACTGCCATCAACTGCGCCCTCCTGTTTCCTTGAGGATGACCGCCGCGCAGCTCAATGGCTTTACGCAGTAGGCTACAGTGTATCTTGCCCAGCTCCCGGTCTGTGAGCCGGCCCTGACGGGCGCGGTTATCCCATGTCCACCAGTGACGCCAGAGACGCAGGCAGTTACGAACAGCCTCTAGCGGCGTGATTCCAGTAGATGAAGCCCCACGGCGCGGATGCCACGCTTCCCAATACCAGCGATTAGGGTATTCAATGCTTCTCGAAAGCCAAACATAACAGCCACAAAGACGATGCGATCGGGAAAACTCTCGGCCGGTGCGCAGATCTTTTCCACATAGGTGAATGTCATGCTCCATGCCGATGCCCTGTGCGTCGCAGTAGACACCAGCGAAAGGTGAAGCGGACAAATAGTTCTTGAGGATGCCTATGATTCGCCCCAGGCGCTGGGGCTTCACACGTTTGCTTCCCTCACGCAGCTGAGATGCCGTGCTGGCATAGACGCGTACCGTGGCCAGTAGGTCCTGAAAACGGCCAAGGCGCGCCCTTTCCCAGTCTTGCCTGTTGACTTGCCAGTAAAAATTGGACTTATGATTATCCTCCTCGGCCTCAACAGCGTCAGCCCAGGTCGCCAGCCGCATGAGCAACCAGCGCACCGGCTCTCGCCAGCTGACTGGCAGCTCATGGCAGGGAGCTGCCATAGCTGCTTCCGTATGGGAGCCAATCATCGTGATGTATCCTGTCTGTACCGCCGCTCCGGGCAGCCTGCGCAGTCCACGGAGTTTGGCGTGATCTCGTTGCGGCGGGGGAGGGCGTTCCAGGCATCTTTGGCCCTGTTATTGTCGCCATGCATCCCAGGCCCGCGCATGAGGCAGTCGCAACACAGGGCATAATGCCGTTCTTCAAGACAGTCGAAGCCTATACGAATGTCAGTTCCCCCGCAGTGCGGACATGGTTTGAGCTTGGGGCTATCCATGACGTTCTTCTTCCTCCACAGCCTTTCTGGCGGCCTCCCGCCAGCATCGCCCACGAATTTCTGTTTCCTCAGAATCCAAACAACATATATGCTTGAGCTTATGTTCGCATATATATCCTTCAGGCATCGGGCATCTGAAGATGTCCTTATTCCAGATATACTCGATAAACCAATCGGATTCCTTGTTCAGCCGCGCCACCTCAGCCCGCAGCCGCAGGATTTCCTCGATGTCTGCCCGCACCGCGTCGGGGGAGCTGGCGGCGATATGTTGGCCTGTTTTCTGCCACGACGCAAAGTGGTGAACTTCCTCTACAATCACAATCCCCTTTTCATCCCGGATAACATATCGCGGTCTAAATCCTACCATTTCAGGAGGAATAACGTCAGTTTGCCACGGCCCCTCCGCTGCTTTCCCGGCAATCTCCAGACGCTCGCGCAGAGCGGCGTTGCTGCGGTTATTCGGCTCACGTTCGTCGCTCATGCCACAAGCTCCTGGTAAATCTTGTCCCCTTCCTCGTCGCATCCGGGGCACATTCCCATCATCCCCGTGACCCATTTGTCGGAGAGCCTGCGCAGCTTCCACCAGTCTGGCGTGCTGGTGTAGTTCGGGCACAGGCCGGCAGCGTTGCAGATCATCAAGTCCGCAGCGCAGAACAGGGCGGCCCAGCGGTCTACTTTCTCCGAGGGGTCGGAAGGGAAACGGTAGCTCTGGTACATGGCATCGCAGGCCGCATGGAGGTCTCGTCGTGCGCCTGCCGAAGTCCTGCGCCTGCGGATGGGTTTCCCGCAGGCTTCGATGATTTCCCGCATTTCGTCGAGGTGGCGCAGGACTTTTGGCTGATCTTCGACAAAGGACCGGAACTGGTAGAGCAGAGCATCCAGCATGGTCAGGGCCACGATGGCGCGCGTATGCTGGAAAGCATCTCGCGGCAGCGTCACCGGCCCAATGTCGTAGGGCAGGGCCTCCGCGAACTTGGCACGGGTCGTCCAGATGGCGCCGCAGGCCTTGCAGCGGATGACGGTGGTGCCGTCGCCGGGCTTGCTGCAGACCTCCCAACGGCGGGAGGCTATGGGCGCCCTGCGCTCCGGGCACTGGCATGATCTAGCGGGCATGGTCTTCCTCCTTCTGGGCAGCTTCCCCGGTGCTGCACTTTTGGCACAGATGGCGCCGGTGGTTTCCGTCGGGGTGCGTCCAGCCGCGGCGCCTGGCCTTGCTCCACGCGGTGGAATAGCCGACGCCATAAATCTTGGAGCGGCAACGGTCGCAGATGATGCAGGTCTGTTTCATGACAGCTACCTTCCCGTGCTGCCATAGCCGCCGGTGCCGCGGGCGGTCGTGGACAGCTCGTCGACCTCCACGAACTTGATGGCCTCCATCGCAATGAGGGAGTTCTGTCCATCTTCAGGGTGTAGTATGTGATGGGTAGTCGGCACATAGCACGGCTGGATGATGAGCTGGGCGATGCGGTCGCCGGGCTTGTAGGGGTGCATGAGCCCCGTTTTTCCGGGGAACAGGGGGTGCAGGGCCAGACGGCGGTCGTGTTGGTCGCCTGGGACTTCGCGGAACATGACGAGGATGCTGCCCCGGTAGTCGCTGTCGATGACGCACACGCCCCCGCACTTTTCCAGACCGGTGAAAAAGAGACTGGAGCGGGCGTAGATTCCTCCCCAGTAGCCGGAGGGGATTTCCAAGGCCAGCCCCGTGTCGTAGATGTAGAGGTCGGCTGCGCGGCGCAGGCTGACCGCGGTCAGGTCGAAACCGGCGGCCCCGGCGCTGCCACGGGTGGGGATGACGGCGTCGGGATGGGTCTTCACGAAGTTGATTTGCATGGGGCCTCCTTTGGGTAACAAAAAAAGGCCGCACGGGGCGGCCTGTTGTGGTTGGGGGGTGCTTGTATGGAATGCTGCGGGCTACATGCGGGCGGCCATGAGCGTTGTTTTTGCGGTACGCTCAAGGATGGCGATATTGTGGCCGATGGCCCCGGCGGCGTCCTCCATGCTATAGATGGAGGCAAGGGTCAGCTCCCGGCGGTCACCGGGCGTCCGCAGGACCGCCTTTCCCTTGCGGGCGCTGCGGGCGATGTTGAATATCTCGTCCATGTGCACATTGAGCTGGCGGACAAGGCCGCGCATGGCGGCGCAGTGGGTCTCTATCTCCTGTTCCGCATTGGCCGGTACGGCGGCTGCGGTCTTGGTGGGGTAGCTTTTCATTTCCATCTCAATGAGGTAGTCCCGCGCCTCGGCCATGCGGCAGGCGGGGAGTTGGGCGTATTCGGCGATTTTGAAGTGCCGGTTGAACCGCGTCCATATCTCGGCCCGTGCCTTGCCCTGCACATCCGCCGGGGCGGTGGAGAGCTTGGCGTCCACGATGGCCTTGAGCTCGGCCCGCAGGGCGGGGGTGAGAAGCTGGCGGTCTTCTGCCGGTCTGGATTCGAGCCTGTCCAGAACGTCCAGCACCCAGCGGCGGAATGCCTTGGCCACCGGCGTGCGGGCGAACATGGCCACGAGGTGGCAGCCGCGAAGGGAAAAGATGAGGCTTTTTACCGGGAACGCCGAATCGGCGTTGTCGGTGATTTCAACTAGTTGCGCCATGTCAGGCGTAAATTCGTCTGCATGAGCGCGATAAATTTTTGCAGCTTGGTCTTCTCGTTTGAAACCAAGGGCTTTAGCAAGCTCGACAGCGCGAATCCAGAGGCTGTTTTGGTGGGAGATGGGGGTCAGGGTGATGTCGTTGAAGGTCAGGGCCTGTGTCATGGTGAACCTCGCAGGTTTTTTTCTATGGCGTTGGCCAGACGCAAAAATGGCCGGGAGCTAGAAAACTGCCTGCGAGCAGCCGTGGGCGTTACCGCTACCACACTCCCGGCCAATATGGAACGTGGATAGAATACCACGTTACTGGCATGAAAAAAGCCATTGACAAGCGGAATGGCGACCGCCGCAGGTGGAGTTTTCTAGGCTCCATGCAGAGAGGACGCCATAAAACGCGGGGAATGTCAAGATTAAGCTACTCTATTTTTTCGCATCTCCCAGAAATTACCCTATCACCTAATGGGGCCCATGATTGTAATATAGTCAAAGCATAGCCCCTATCGTCCTTCGATATGCTTATAGCTCCGCAGTCATCGTAATAAGTATATAAACCAAAAAATGAGTTGCCTGTACTATCGTAATCCTGAAAAACAACAATTTCATATTTATTTGGTTTTGATAAATGATTTTTCTTTATTGTGCAATTCCCATACCCATGCACAATTCCGGGGAGTATATTAAATTTTGAGCCATCTTTTGTTGTTACAATATATTCATTGTTTTTATTATAGACGACATCTATTAAATCATTATTATTGCTTGTGCATCTGTAAATTATTTTTTCTTGTGAAAATGATTTGTTTGGGTATAAAATTAAGATTAAAACTGCGCAGGATACAATAAGAAATTTTTTTATATGGCAAGCTATGGAGTTTGTATCGACTGTTATTTTCATACCTTCCCTCCCTGAATGATGCTGCCTACCATGAGATGGGCTGTCTGGGAAGGACGGTAGCGACTGTTTCAATTTATATTGAAAACCTGTAGCATATATCAAGATATAGGGATTGAATTGCCAGGGCCGCGGGCAATGTGGCCCTGCGGAACCTTGCCAACACCTACGGCGGCCTGCTGGGCGAACTGGCCCGCGAAGAAGGGAGGTAGACATGGGCGTCAAGGATTACGACCTGAACCCGGACAACAATACGCAGATCAACGGCATCAATATCGCCGAAGGCTGCCCGCCTTCGGGCATCAACAACGCCATGCGTCAGCTCATGGCCGACGTGAAGGCCGACAGCGACGCGCAGAATACGAAGGCAGAAACCCCCGCCAGCGCTGAAGAACTCGGCCCGGTCAAGGTGGGCGATGGTCTGACGATGGGAGAGGACGGCACCCTGAGCGCCGACCTTGCTACGGATGCGAAGGCAGGACGGGTCAAGGCCAGCACTACGGCGCAGGCCGGGGCAGTGCCGCTGGGTGGAGATGATGGTTCGCTGGGAGAGGACTGGCTCAAGAAGGCGATGGAGGCGGCTGAGGCGGCGCAAAAGAAGGCTGATGATAAAACCACCCCGGCACAGGTCGCTGAGTATGGTGCGCCAGATTATTCGCGTATAGTGTGTATTTCCTTAAATGGGAGCTTTGGGTATCAGGTTCCCGCCGACGGATTTATAAAGGTTGATGTTAGTTTTGGTTCCAACTATGCCTATTTGTATATCCATGCGCGTGATAGTCAGGGGGCTGAAGACACCAGCAGGAAATACATATGGGGCGCGTCGTCTAGCAATGGTGGCACATATGCTGGGATAGTGCCAGTTAAAAAGGGAGTCTTTATTGGTAACCAGGCCGGTAACACCAGTAACACAAACACTTATTTTATCCCGGCAAAAGGAGCTGATTGGGATGCCTAACTATGTGACTATCGACGAAAACGGAAATATAATTGCGGCAGCCGAATGGCAGTTCCCCGGCTCTATCCCTGCAGCAGAAGAGGTTGTGCGTGGCTATGATGGTGGGCTGTACTATAAAAGCGCAGTCCCCTCTGCCCCGTCTGCTGTTGTTTTTGCATCCCTCCGCGCCGAGCGTGACCGGCGTATCGCCGCCACGGATTTCCTGCTTATGCAGGATTATCCCCTCCCCGCAGACCAACGCGCCGTCGTGCAGGCCTACCGCCAGGCCCTTCGGGATCTTCCGGCCCAGTCCGGCGCCCCCTGGGATGGCGGTGGCGAGGCCACGCCGTGGCCGGAGCTGCCTGCAGGTCTCAAGGCATAGGCAGCAGGGCATGAGGATGCAGCGTCTCATGGAGGTGCGGGATGACTGTGGAGAAGGATCAGACAAGCCATCTGCCGGTGCATGACGGCATGGTGGGCGCGGGCGTCAAATTCTAGCGCATCCGGCGCATCACCGACTATCTGGTGGGCACGCTGGACCGCTTCAACAACGCCAAGCGGGCCGAGGAAAGCCAGCGCGTCAAGCACGGGCTTGGCGGCACGGAACAGCGGTGAGCATGCCGCGAAAGCGGCGAAGGATGTCCGGTCAGGAAAAGGCTCTGGCCGAGCTGGGGAGGACGGAATGGAAGAAAAGCTGAGCACGAAGCAGGTGGCCCAGCTGTTGGGCTACTCGGAACGGACGCTGGAGCGCTGGCGCCGGCAGGGCATCGGCCCGCGCTGGTGCGAGTTCAACGGCCGTATCTGGTACCGCAAGGACTGGATCGAGGAATGGGAGGAAAGCATCTGGGCGCGGTCCTCACGCAGCCAGGAGGGCTACAGCCGTGTGGCGCACGGCTGACGGACACGGCCCGCAACATTCGCGCACCTGCCGACATCTGGTGACAGGCATCTGGTCATCCTCCCCTGACGTGGAGCATCATCCCCATCATAACGATGGGGATTTTTTTATGCAGCAAGCAGCGATGGCAGCGACACCGTTTTACGGTTTTTTCGACGGCAAGGGCGGTATCTACGTCCAGGACATGCAGGGCCAGCGTCAGGTCGGGGTCTCGGTGGAGCGTTACCAGGAGATGGAGCGCGTGGCCAATGAGGCCGTGGCCAAAGCCGAGGACTATCACAAGCAGCTGGTGGATGCCGGGCTCATCCAGCCCAAGCGCAGCCCGGAGGAACAGCTGGCCGACCTGACCGGACAGGTCGGCGCCATGATGCAGCAATTTGGCGTCATGACGCAGCAAAACATGGCCCTTTCCCAGCAGGTCTCTGACCTGACCCAGAAGATAGCGGCGCTCACAGGAGGGAAGAACGATGAATTTTCTCAGCATAGCCAAGATGTTGCTGCCAAAGAACAGCCCGTGGCTGTCAAAGGTGGATCAGGCGCAGCAGCTTGCGGGCCGGTACAGCCAGGACAAAAACGGCGTCCTTGAGCTGATGCGGCAGTACAACATCGGGCAGGAACGTTTGCAGCAGGCCGTGGCGGCGCTCAACAATCCCATGGTCTCGGGCATCCTCAACAAATTCCAGCCCGGGCTGCCGGACAGGCTGCGTGATCTTGCGCGGGAGGTCTCCACGGATGCCGGCGCGTTGCCGCAGGGCTCCGGCGGGGCCCAGGCCCCGGCCTCGGATGTGGATGATCTGCGCAAGCGCCTGTCCAGGTTTTAGGTATGCGATGCGGGCAATCCCGCCCGCTGCACCATCCATATATGGAGTGTTTCATGTACGCTAACGAAAGTTCCATGAGCACCTGGGGCGTCTTCCTCTTCCTTCTGGTCCTGTTCGCCGTGTTCCGCGACAACAACCGTTGTGGCGGCGGCCTGTTCGGCGGCTGGGGCGGCAACTGCGGTTGCGGTGTGATGCCCTATGGCCAGGCCGACCTGTTTCTGAGACGTAAAAAGACGAGCGGCACTTCTGTAAGGCATATGGCCAGGCCGACCGTGACGTGCTCAAGCTGGAGACCGCCATGGTCAGCGGCAATGCCCTGTCCACCGCCCAGCTGGAGACCGGCATCCGCGAGATTATCAACAACCAGAACAAGAACACCGCGGCCATCCTCGAAGGCCAGAAGGACATGTACATCCGCCAGCTGGAACAGCAGGCCACCCAGATGTTCGTGACCGGCCAGAACGAGCAGACCCGCAACCTGATCACGCTGACCACGGCCAACCAGGAAGCCAAGGCCGCCGCCAATGCCGCGGCCCTCAACGCCCGCCTGGACGGCATCGAATGCCGCATGCTCAAGACTCCGCAGTTTACGCCCTTCGGCGGCCTGCCGCTGATCGGCTGCGCCAACTACGGCGGCTGGAACGGCGGCTGCTGCCCCACCAGCGTGTAGATATTCCCTCCCCAACGATGGCCGTCGCCCCTCGCTGCTGGCGGCGGCCATCCATCCACTGCTCTGCCGGAGGTATGACATGAGATTTTACTGTAATCCCGTCCCGGTACTCACGGTGACGTCCATCGCCCTGGACAGCACGGGCAATACGGCTACCCTGACCACTTCGCAGCCACTGCCTAAGAGCGGCTGTTTCAATCTGCGCATCGCGGGCGCTCCCTGCTGCGTCAAGATCAATCCCTGCGCCACGGAACAGGTCATCGTGACGGACGGCACCACGACCTACCAACAGGTCTTCGGCCGCTGCGGCAATTACCTGCAGCTGGGGCAGATCGCGGCCCATGTGCGCCGTTACAACTGCCTGCATTTTTCGGTGACCACCAATCCCGCGGGCAACCTGCAGTGCCTGGACAAGCTCTGTGCCCCGCATGTGGGGCCTGATGTGGTGTCCGGGGTCACGGTGACCAGCACTCCCGCGGCTGCTTCGGCCATGACCGCGTTTTAGGTGGATGCCATGATGCCGCTGTTTCCGTTTTTGCTGGGGGCTGCTGCCACGGCGCTGCTTACTACCGATAGCGGCCGCAAGCTGGCTGATCGGATCGGCGCTGCCGTCACCAGCACGGCCCGGGCACGATATGATGAGGTCATGGACGCCCTTGGCCAGGAGGGTGGCCAGGCCACCCATGTGGACGCCGAACAGGACAAGGAAAAGGAGCGCGACAATGAGCGAGATGCGTGATAAAGTGATGAAAATTCGCTGGTGGGCCCTGCGCCATGCGTGCGACATCGCCGCCAACGACTGTCCCAGCAAGGACGACATCGTGATGATGTACAAGCTCGTGGACATCCTCAAGGATACCCACGAGATCGAGCATCTGGCGATGGAAAACGCCGAGCTGGCCGAACATGCCGTGACCCGCATGTGCGAGATGCACCCGGGTTTCGGGATGCCCGCCGGGCATCCCGAGCATGCCGCGGCCCCGGCCGCCAAGGCCTAGCTTGACTTTGCGGCAGAGAGCGACTAGGCTGGGAGTTCCTAGGTTCTAGGTTGCGCACGATCAAACATCGTGACTGCCACTGCCGCAAGGCAGACCAAAACAAAGCCCCCGTTCCGTCATGGAGCGGGGGCTTTTGCTTATGTGGTCGCAAAGTTAAACCGACGCTTTAAGTTCGGTAACCGTTGTCCTTTGCCCAGGCCAGCCATGCCTGCCGGTCAGCGCGGGCATTTTTGCCCACGGGCTCCACGGGCCAGTAGTAGCCCAGGGGGTAGGCATCCAGATCAGGGCACGGGATGTCCGCTGCCAGCGCGGCATAGTGTTCCGGGGCCCTGCGCAGCAGATTGACCCGGTGGGCCAGGTGGAACAGGGGCTGCCCCAGCCATGCGGGCCTGGTGTGGCTGCGTATCTGCCAGCCGTCAAGCTGGCAGCTGTGGATCTTGCCCGTGCGGCGTGTGTACTCCCGGCAGCAGGCCATGAGGTACTCCCACAGCCAGCCGTCGTGGCCTCTCCACATCAGGCAGGCGGGATGGCGGGAGTACGGTACGCGGCCGGTGAGTAGCTGGAAGGCCTCGACTATCTGCTTGTTAAGGCGCACAGGGTCCAGGATGGCCGCGCTGGCCTCGTAATCAGGATGGGGCAGGTAGGTCTGCATGGTCTGCTCCTGTGGCGTCTTCCTGGTGCCTAGATGCCGGGACGCAGGCGGACATCGGCGTAGACGATGCAGGGGCGTACCTGCTGCAGGCGCAGCAGGCCCCTTCGCTGGATGGCGCCGCTGACGGCCCGGATGCTGTAGGTTTCGGTGTAGCCGTTATTGGCACACCAGTGGCAGAATGCCTCGTAAAACTCCCGGCCCTTGAGGCGGCGGCCACGCTCTTCTACTACGCATTGGTAAATGAAGCTGTCCAGCAAATCGTCCAGATCGTTCATGTCGCTCAGGTCAACCTGCTGCGGGGCGGGATGCAACAGGCAACAGAGCTGCAGGAACGCTGTCCGCAGTTCGTCCACGCTCTTGCCGGCCAGCAGCAGCTGGGTGGCCATGCGCAGGCACAGCAGGCGCTCCTTGTTGGTGAGGCTGGGCATGAGATCGTCCAGCATGGCATCAGGCGAGAGGTCCTGATGGATGGCATAGCTGCCCGTGCGGCGCAGCTGGGGCAGCACCTCA
>OLRN01001013.1_pt1 | contig 16895 bp, 10 predicted proteins | sample 1673001 | NCBI WGS metagenome assembly OLRN01 (sample SAMEA3136745, study PRJEB25190) | human gut metagenome | biome: human gut; feature: human-associated habitat; material: faeces | place: Austria | collected 2013 | reverse complement strand
TTATGTTTTTGAGGAATCGACATCTTAGGACTGTTCTATATTATGACATGAAAGAGCGTATTGGTGGAAACAAGGATATAGACAAAGGATTGTCTCCTACGGATATCATTATTCCATTGTGTATGGCCGATGGGTATGTTGTAGGGTATTTGGAAGACTACTGTCTTGACAGGTTTGAGGACAAGACCACATTGCCTGCAGATGTTGTACAGCATTTGGAGAATGGTTATCGCGTTGTGGCATTTTATAGATTGAAACGGTAATTTTAATTCGTATGTGGAATTTTAAGTTCGCTTTAGCATTGCTATTATTGTGCAGTATAGTCTCTTCTTGTAATAGAGATAAGGACGTTTATGCCAATATCATGCAGATGAAATCGAAGCCTGTAACTTTATCGTGTGATTCCATGCGTCTTATTTCCTATAAGAATAGGGTAGATACTTTTCCAAAACAATTTTATTGGGTTGTATATTCAGATTCTGTAGATTGTTCTTCTTGTAGGTTGACAAACTTAGTGCATTGGAATGATTTTATCTATGAAATAAAAGAAAGTACCAATAGTGTTGGTTTCAGGTTTATTTTTTCGCCCTCAAAAAAGGATATTGGATCTTTTATGTGCGCTGCAGGAAATTTAAAATTTTCGACTCAGGTTTATTTGGATAGTGCAAATATATTTGAACACCAAAATCAGCATATACCAAGTGATGTGCTATTTCATACATTTTTGCTTGATGAGAATATGAATGTTGTTTTGGTCGGTGATCCTATAAGAAACAAAGAAATAAACAAAATCTTTTGGGACATTCTTAAGGGTAAAGAACGATAAGACCTTGTTTTAACAGAGGTTAGCTTGCTTTCTGGTTCGCACTCATGTCGCATGAATTAGTAAACATGAATTAGTTGAAATGAAAAAAGTTGGTTTTGTTGTGCTTGCAACATTATTGTTGTTTGCCTGTAAAAAGGAAGACGGTAAAAAGGTAGAGTTTCGTGCTCTGCCTTTCACTTCTATCGTGTCGGATACGTTGGATATAGATTCGGTGCGCATGAATACCTTTTTTTCTAACCCGACTTTTCTTTTCACTATTGATGATTCGTTGATTCTCGTTTTTGATGATAATAGAAGTGACAAGCTTTGCCATTTTATTCATACGAAAGGGTATGTAGTTAAAAGCTTTGGTGAAAGAGGACGGGCGCGTGGAGAATTTATTTTTCCGCAAGGATTGTCCTTGTCTAAGGATAAGAAGGCTTGTTGCGTGTACGATTACAATACGCAATATACTGTTTGCTTTTCCGTAAAAGAGGCATTGGGTGGAGGCAATCCTGTTCAAGATGTGATAAGAATGGGAGACGTGGAAAGCGAGTGCCCTGTGGAGCATCGCTTCCATCAAGTCTTGGCTTTATCAGACAACCGTTTCCTTGGATTTGGCAACCATCCTGAGAATAGGATTCAAATCTTTAATCAATCAAAGGTGCTTGCCACGTATTCAGACTTCCCGGTTTTGGACGAAAAAGAAGAGAACAACAGGTCGGTTTGGGGTAATTTGGCATCTTTTGGTGTATCTCCGGATGAAAAACATATCGTCATAACCACCGGGATAGGGGCGGCCTTTGAGATATTGTCTTTGAGTGGAGAAAAAATAAGCCATAAGTTGGTAAAAGGTTTCTATGCTCCGAAATATTCCATTGCTCAGGGAGCCGTCCCGACTTGTGTCGTCGTATGTCCGGAAACAGTAGTCGGATTTAATGCCCTGCATGTGGCAAATGATTGTTTTTATGCCGTGTTAGCCGGGCCGGAAGAGCGGTACAATGAAATCTTGAAGTTTGATTTTGGTGGGGAATGTGTGCATAGATATTGCCTTCCGTCGGATATTGTCTATATAAATTGTATGACTGTTGATAAAGGGCGGCTTTGGGCTTTTGTGGAAAATAAGGATGGGGAAATAAAACTGATAAAGGCTGGGGTTTGATTGGCGAAGAAGTTATACTTCCTCTTGATTCTTTTTTGTGTTACCAAGGTCTTGTCTGAGAACTTTAAATATCCGGTCTTTATAGATGGATGCAAAGAATATTTTCCTAAATTTAATCGCTTGCATACCAAGCGAAGAACAGTTCCACGTGTTTTTGTTGGATAAGGATAATCGTATTGTTTTAGTTGGTAATCCCCTTAAAAGTAATAAGATTCACAAATTACTAATCAAAAGCATGAAATAAAAGTCCGTCTGCCATTTTGGTAATTTATGCCTTACGAGAACCCTTCATACGACCTCGGGACAGGGGGGCGAATACGTGATTCTCATGCGTCGGTGGAAAAGCAGCTTGTCAGCCATTGGGCATTTCCGTTTTTTGTCTGGATTCAGGCTGCATGCCTTGAAAATGATACAATAAACAAAATAAATGTAACATGGGCGAAAGAGAAATCTTGTTTTTATTCGTAATTTTGCGGCAGGAACAATCAAATAATTAATCAATAATCCATGAAGAAATACTTCTTGCTCGCATGTGCGTTTTGTGCGTTTGGGGTGGCAGATGCGGCCACCATACAGTTTTCAAGTCCTGATAAAAAGTTGCAGGTGACGGTGGCCGATGACGGTGGCCGCCCTACTTACCGTGTCGTTTGCGGTGAGACCGTGTTCTTGGAACAATCTCCTTTGGGATTGCTGACGAATATCGGTGATTTCTCACAAGGGATGACCTTGCAGGAATCTTCTTTTTCTTCCTCGCCGGTGTCCGGCCACTATGAATTGCCGACTATAAAACGCAGCAAGGTGGACGTACGTGCCACGAAGGCTGTCTGCCCTTTTTATAAGGACGGCAAGCACATTTTCGATGTCGTGTTCCATGTGTCCGACCATGATGTGGCCTTTAAATATAAGATGTATCCACAGGGGAATACCTTGTGCTGTGTGGTCAAGGAGGAGACGACGGGCTTCGTGCTTCCTCAGGGTACCACGACATTCCTCTGTCCGCAGGCCGGGCCGATGGGAGGATTTGCGCGAACCAGCCCGAGTTATGAGACATCGTACACCGCAGACGGTGAGATGGGAAAGAACGGTTGGGGTAACGGTTACACGTTTCCCTGCCTGTTCCGTACGGGAGACAAGGGTTGGGTGCTGATTTCCGAGACGGGAGTGGACAGCCGTTATTGTGCGAGCCGCCTGATGGGAAAGGACGGCGGGCTTTACACCGTCGGCTTTCCGCAGGAGGGGGAATATAACGGTAACGGGACGGCCAGCCCCGGTATCGCCTTACCGGGCGAAACGCCTTGGCGTACGATTACCATAGGGCAGACGTTGGCACCGATTGTGGAGACCACCATACCATACGACGTGGTGGAACCTCTCTATGAGCCTTCGCGCCGGTATGTCTACGGTCGCGGCACGTGGAGCTGGATTATCGGCGGTGACAACAGCATGAACTATGACGAACAGAAGCGTTACGTGGATTTCGCTGCGGACATGGGTTACGAGAGCGTGCTCGTGGATGCCTGGTGGGATTCGCGCGTGGGATACGAACGGATAGCGGAACTGGCCCGTTACGCCGCAGGCAAGGGTGTCGGCCTGTATTTGTGGTACAATTCCAACGGCTATTGGAACGACGCGCCCCAAGGGCCGCGCGGCCGCATGGACAACATGATAGTCCGTCGCCGTGAAATGAAATGGATGAAGGAAGCCGGCATCCGGGGTATCAAGGTAGACTTTATCGGAAGCGACAAGCAGCAGACCATGCAGCTTTACGAGGACATCCTGGCTGATGCCAACGATTACGGTTTGATGGTGATTTACCACGGTTGCACCCTTCCGCGCGGTTGGGAGCGGATGTATCCCAATTTCGTGGCCAGTGAGGCGGTATTGGCCAGTGAGAACCTGAACTTCTCGCAGAAAAGTTGCGATGCCGAGGCTTTCAATGCCTGCCTGCATCCTTTCATCCGGAATACGGTGGCCAGTATGGACTTCGGTGGCAGTGCGCTGAACAAGTATTATAATGCGAAGAACGAACCGCGCGGCAGCCGCCGGGTTACATCCGATGTCTATGCGTTGGCTACGGCCGTATTGTTCCAGTCTCCCGTGCAACATTTTGCCCTCGCCCCCAACAATCTGACGGATGCTCCGGCTTGGGCGATAGATTTCATGAAGCAAGTGCCTACGACGTGGGATGATGTCCGTTTCATCGATGGTTACCCCGGGAAATACGTCATTCTGGCGCGTCGTCACGGTGACAAATGGTATGTGGCGGGAGTGAACGCGCAGCAGGAAACGCTGAAGACGGAAATCACTTTGCCGATGTGGGCTTCCGGTACGGAATTGCAGGTATATGCCGATGATAAAGAATTGCAGGGAGAAGTGAAGTCTGTGAAGCTTGGGAAGAAGCAGACCGTGAAAGTAACGATTCCTTGCAACGGCGGTCTGATGATGGTAAACCGATGAAAGGATTATGAGGCTCTTGAGCATTGTTGTTTTATGTTTTGCCATAGGTTGGCAAACTTCGGTGAAGGCACAAGGGAATCCGTGGAATAACCCGGTCGTGTCGCCCCGTGTGGATACCGGTGGGGAGGTGACTTTCTCTGTCAGTGCTCCCTCGGCTTCACGAGTGGAGCTTTCGGGACAGTTTATGGAAGGCACATGCCCGATGCGGAAAGGAACTGATGGAGTGTGGAGCGTGACGGTAAAGATAGAACGTCCCGACATTTATCCTTATTCATTCCGTATCGATGGGGTAGAGACCTCCGATCCGAGTAATCCCTTGATTTTTCCCAACGAACGTTTCAAAGCCAGTTTGCTGGAGATGCCGGATACGGCAGCCCTCTATGCGCGCCATAAAGATGTTCCGAGGGGACAGGTACGCTATTGCAGTTATTATTCCGAGGTTTTGCGCGCCAATCGTACGATGTTGGTTTATACGCCTCCGGGTTATGACCGGGAGACCGAACGTCGTTATCCCGTGCTTTATCTCGTGAGCGGTACGACCGATACGGAGGAAACTTGGTATAAGGTAGGGCGTGTGGATGCCATTTTGGACAATCTCATCGCCAGAGGCGAGGCCGAGCCGATGCTCGTAGTCATGCCGTACGGTTATATGCCGTCTCATGGTACGCCTATGCCCTCATCGCCTGAGGCTGCCGAGATGTATGCCACCTTTGCCCGCGAACTGACGGAAGCCGTGATTCCCTATGTGGAGTCAAGTTTCCGTACGGAGCTTTCGCGCGAGTCCCGTGCGGTGGGCGGGTTCTCGCGTGGCGGCGGGCAGGCTCTGTTTGCAGCCTTTTCCCATCCTGAATTGTTCGCCCACGTGGCTTCTTATAGTGCCTATCTTACTCCGCAGGTGATGGAGCGTCATTTCGGGCAGCTTATGGGGAATCCCGCACGTATGGACTCCCTCTACCGGGTAAAGTGGTTCGGTGTAGGTCGCGGGGATTTCCTTTACGCCGATGTGATGAGACACCTCGATTATTTTCGGGAGAAAGGCATTTCCTGCCGGACGCGTGTCACGGACGGGGGACATACATGGATGAACGCCCGTGCCTATCTGGCTGAAACGTTGAGACTTTTTTTCCGGTCGTCCGAACCCTGAGTATGGAATTTTGGCTATAAAATATAACCTTTAAATAATAGATTGGTAAAATGAAACATTCACTTATGACATCCGCCTTCGCCACATTGTTGGCATGTGCAGGGCAAACCGTGCTTTACGCACAAGATCCCATTATCCAGACCAAGTACACGGCCGACCCCGCGCCGATGGTGTACAACGACACCGTGTTCCTTTATACGTCCCATGACGAGGATGATGCGCAGGGCTACGGTTTCAAGATGCTCGACTGGCAGCTTTATACTTCCACCGATATGGTGAACTGGACCGACCACGGTCCCATTGCTTCGTTGAAAGACTTCACTTGGCGTAAGCGTGACAACGGGGCATGGGCTTTGCAGGTCGTCGAACGTAATGGCAAGTTCTATATGTACTGTCCGCTTCACGGCAATGGAATCGGTGTGTTGGTATCCGACTCGCCTTACGGTCCTTTTAAAGACCCTATCGGCAAGCCTCTGGTATGGCAAAAGGAGCATTGGGACGACATCGACCCCACGGTATATATCGACGACGACGGACAGGCTTACATGTATTGGGGCAACCCCAATCTTTATTATGTGAAGCTCAACGAAGACATGATTTCTACCTCGGGCGATATCGTGAAAATCGGCAAGCTGAAGACTTATCAGGAAGGGCCATGGTTTTACAAGCGCAACAACCATTATTACTTGGCCTTTGCTTCCACTTGCTGTCCCGAAGGCATCGGTTATGCCATGAGCGGTTCGCCTACCGGGCCGTGGGACGTGAAGGGATATATCATGCGTCCGACCGACCGTACGCGCGGGAACCATCCCGGCATTATCGACTACAAGGGAAAGACGTACGTGTTCGGACAGAATTACGACTTGTTGCGTCTGGAAATGGAAGAACACCACGAACGCCGTTCCATCTCTGTGGCCGAGATGCACTATAATGCTGACGGGACGATACAAGAAGTGCCTTATTTCAAGGATGTGAAGGTGGAACAGATTGAACATTTCGACCCGTACCGCAGAGTGGAGGCCGAGACGATGGCTTGGGGATATGGACTGAAGACGGAGAAGATGCCGGGCGGCGGCATCTACGTGACGGCTGTGGATGATGGCGACTCGTTGATTGTACGTGGGGTGGACTTCGGCAAGCGTGGTGCCAAACGTTTCCGTGCTTGCATCGCTTCGGAACAAGGTTGTGCCGTCGAAATACATCTGGACAGTGTCGACGGGCCGTTGGTGGGAACGTTGGAGGTGAAAGCCACCGGAGGCATGCAGGCGTATAAAGAAATGGAATGCCGCGTGAAGGGAGCTAAAGGCGTACATGACCTGGTATTCCTCTTTAAGGGCGGTGCTGGCAAGAACCTTATGAATTGGGATTATTGGCGTTTCAGCTGAAGTCGTAAACGATAAAAAAGAACGTAAATGCGCACGGGAGACCGGATAGGTGAACTTTTCCAAAGTCGGTTTCCCGTGTGCTTTTTTTGTAAAAGACTATTTTTCCCGTTGTTCGTTTGTTGCCATGTAACATAGTTTTTTCCTGATGTCGCATGTCGGTGAAGGATTCAACATGGTTATCATAAATTTCAACGGGAGGATGGCTTGGGAACATGGGCTGGAATATAATTTTGCATCGTGAAACTCTAAAACAATAGACAAGATGAAAAGGACAGTTTTGCTTTTTTGCGGGCTATCTTGTGCGGCCTTCGTGAATGCGCAGGATTACCAACGTACTGATTACGGTATTAAAGCCACGGTGGATGCCGTGGACGTGGAGGTGCAGTTTTTTACGCCCTCAATGGTGAGGGTGGTCAAGTCGCCCCATGGCGAGAGTTTCAAGAAGGAAAGCCTGTCGGTGGTGGCTTTGCCCGAAAAGGTGGGTTTCAAAGTCGGCACCAAGGACGGTGCCATCGTGATGGATACCAAGGAACTCCAAGTGAGCTTGGACACGTCCACCGGTGCGCTTTCCTATGAGACTGCCGATGGCAGGCACTTGCTTGCCGAGAAACCGGTGGAGAACCCCTTCACTCCTTTTGATGATGCCGGTGATGCGACTTATAATGTATATCAGGTTTTCAAATTGGAGACAGATGAGGCCATTTACGGTTTAGGACAGTTGCAGAACGGGAAGATGTCGCAAAGGGGGCAAGTGAAGAATCTTGTGCAGGGCAATGTGGAAGATGTCAGCCCTTTCATCCAGTCTACCAAAGGATACGGGCTTTTCTGGGACAATTATTCACCTACGCTCTTTACCGACAATGCCTCGGAAACTTCTTTCCGTTCGGAGGTGGGTGATTGCATGGACTATTATTTTATGTATGGCGGGGATGCCGACGGCGTAGTGGCGCAGGTACGGCATCTTACAGGTGAAGTGCCGATGTTCCCGCTTTGGACTTATGGTTACTGGCAGAGCAAGGAGCGTTATAAGAGCCAAGGGGAAACCGTGGGAGTCGTGCGCAAATACCGTGAATTAGGCGTGCCCCTCGATGGCATCATACAAGACTGGCAATATTGGGGACACAACTATTTGTGGAATGCTATGGACTTTCAGAATCCTCAATTCAATAATCCCCAGAAAATGATAGATGACGTACATGCGATGAACGCGCACATGGCTATTTCCATCTGGTCGTCGTTCGGCCCGGCCACAAAGCCTTACCGGGAGTTGGCCGATAAAGGATTATTGTACGATTTCCGGACGTGGCCTGCCTCTGGGACGGAAAGCTGGCCGCCTAATATGGAATATCCTTCCGGCGTACGGGTGTATGACGCTTATTCTCCTGAAGCCCGTGACATTTACTGGAAATACCTGAACGAGGGAATCTTCAAACTTGGTATGGATGCATGGTGGATGGATTCCACCGAACCGGATCATCTGGACTTCAAGCCTGAAGATATGGACACGAAGACCTACATGGGGTCTTTCCGTAAAGTACGTAATGCCTATCCGCTTATGTCCGTTGGCGGAGTGTACGACCATCAGCGTGCCGTGTCGTCGGACAAACGTGTGTTCATCCTGACCCGTTCGGGCTTTTTGGGACAGCAGCGTTACGGGGCTAATGTGTGGAGCGGCGACGTGGGTTCATCATGGGAGACCTTGCGTAAACAGGTGCCGGCCGGTTTGAATTTCTCGCTTTGCGGCATGCCCCATTGGAACAACGACATCGGTGGTTTCTTTGCCGGGCAATATAATAAGAGTTGGAACGACGGGACGGCTCCTAAGAATCCTCTTTACCAGGAGCTTTATGTACGTTGGTTGCAGTTAGGAACTTTTACACCGATGATGCGTTCCCACGGTGCTGACACCCCACGAGAGATTTATCAATTCGGCCAGAAAGGCGAACCGGTGTATGATGCTATCGAAAAGATGATACGCCTACGTTATGCTTTGCTGCCTTATATCTATTCTACATCGTGGGATGTGAGCCATCGCCAGTCCACGTTCATGCGTGCGCTCGTCATGGATTTCCCCAAGGATAAGAAGGTGTGGGACATGAATGACGAATACATGTTTGGAAAGGCTTTCCTTGTGGCACCTGTGTTGCATGCACAATATACGCAGGAGAAGGTGGTGAAAGTGAATGAAGAAAGCGGATGGAACCGCGATAATGCAGGGAAAGCCGATGGAAAGGTGCAGGCCGATTTCCAACAGCCGAAATCTACGGAGGTTTACCTGCCTTCTGGTACGGTTTGGTACGACTTTTGGACGAACGAGAAGATAAAGGGAGGTCAGGAGGTCACCCGTGAGACCACGCTCGACCTTATACCTTTATATATAAAAGCTGGTAGCATCGTGCCTTTTGGTCCCGACGTGCAATATGCCACGGAAAAGCCGTGGGACAACTTGGTTCTCCGTGTTTATCCGGGTGCCGACGGCAGTTTCGTGCTTTACGAAGACGAGTTCGACAATTACAATTACGAGAAAGGTGCTTATACGGAGATTCCTATGTCGTGGGACGATTCTTCGCGCCGTCTGACTCTGGGGACGCGCAAGGGCGAATACAAAGGCATGTTGCAATCCCGCGAGTTTACGGTGGTGCTTCCCGACGGGCGGGAAAAGTCCGTGTCTTATAATGGAAAGAAGGTCTCGGTGAAGTTTTGATAAGGTGTCCTTTGTCGTGTGTGGCAAAGGTGGAGTCCCCGCAAGAGGCTACGTTTACGAGCCTTTTGCGGGGGCTTTTGTTCAGGTTTCATGCCTAAGGATAAGGTTTGTCTTTTGGTATGCCCATTTGCTTAGGCAGAAAACCGGATAGGAGGCTAATATTCCGGCAACGGCATCCACTAAGTAATGTGCCTGGATATAGACTGTGGCCAGTGTCAAAAGGAGGGCGAAAGGTAATAATATGAAGAGGAAACGTTTGCTTTGCGGACGGACCAGATAGAGCAGGATAAAAGTAATGCCGATATGCGAGGAAGGAAAAGCGGCCGTCGGACGTTCGCCGGAGTCCTGAGCCCATTCGACTAAATGGCAGAATAAACCGTCAGCATAGCCCGGTGAGGGGAGCATATCCGTACGAAAGCTGAAGTAGGTACCTAAAGACGGGAATATCCCGCTTTCGGCACATTCCGGGGTTATGGCCTGAAAATAGAATTGGGGGCCGGCAACGGGGAGGAATATATAGATGAGGTAAAAGATGAAAAAGGAGCACATGACGGTGAATGAGGCTTTCTCGTAACGGTCATTACGACAGAGAAAGAAGAAAACCATGACGGCCACAATCATGGGATAATAAGAGAAATAACCCATATTTACGGCTTCGGAAAACCAAGGCCATGGGCAAAGGCGGCTGAACTCCAATGAGGGCTGGCAACCGAACAGCACTGCATCCCATCGGGCGAATATGTGGTCCAAATTGGGAAACGTCCGGTTGAACTCGTAAGTGTCCGGATACCAGTAGCTGAGCAAAGCCATTTGTGCCGTGATGCGGATGAAAGTCATAAGTCTGCGCGGCCAAAGGAGATAGATGCTCCACAATAAGATTGTAACGAGAAAGATGTACAGGCGGTCGGCCAACATGTCCCAAGGGTGGTCCATGTCCGGCCAAAGCACGAACATGGCCAAGGTCGTGAGGATGCTGTAAGTTATGGCCAGCCATTCAATCGGCCATAAGCCTTTGGGCTTATTGTCGTTTCCGGTAAGCCATTGGAAGGAAATTTTCATAGCCATCCCTCCTTCTTATACCAGGCTATCGTTTCTTTGACTCCTCGTGCCAAAGGATATTCGGGACGGAAATCCAACTCTTCCATGGCCGGTCGGATGTCGCATTGCCAGTTGCGTTGGCACAGAATATGGAATTTGTCGCGGTTAAGGGTGGTGGTGCGGCCCCGCCATGTGCTGAAACTGCCATTCATGGCACATACGACACGAAGGAACCATACCGGTGCCTTGATGCGGAGCATGAACGGATGTCCAAGCTCCGTGCGTATCAAGTCGCTGAATTCAGTACTGTGGTATACGTTTCCGTCGCTGATGAAAAATTCGCGTCCGATGACATCCTTGACCATGGCAGAGAAAACGGCTTGTACAAGGTCTTTCACGTAAATGAATGTGATTTCCTGCGGGCGGTAGCCTACGCTGAAGTCTACGTGCTGTTTGATACTTTGCGCCATGACGAAGTAGTCTTTTTCACGCGGCCCGTACACACCGGTGGGGCGGAGAATGACGTAGGGAAAATCTTTCAAAGACTTGAGATAACGTTCGGCCTCCAATTTGCTTTCCCCGTATGCCGTGTTAGGGCGTGGCGTATCATCTTCCCGTATCGGGGCATATATCCAAGGATTGTCCGTGGTGGCGTGGCGTACTGCCTGTTCGCGTATGGCACCGAACACGCTGAGGGAACTGATGAAAATAAAACGCCGGGGCGCCATTTCCAGTTCGCGGAGCGCATCGACAAAATGACGTGTCCCCTCCGCATTGGTGCGGAAAAAGTCTTCACGCCGGATACATTTGGTGGCTCCGGCTGCATGTACGATGACATCCCAACCGCCGAATTCGGCTTTGCATGCCGTCAGTTGGGAGCGTAGGATTTCAGGATGTTCCATGTCTAATTCAACGAAACGGATTCGGGAATCCTGAAGATAGTTCCGGCTACTGGTGGCACGCATGCCTGCCCACATCGCGTGCCCTTCCGTCAGTCCCTTTTCAACGATAAAACTACCGATGAAGCCGCTGGCTCCTGTTACTAATATTTTCATACGCGTTTGTTCTATTGGTTTTATACCCTATAAGTGCCATCGGCACTTTTCACGGGTTCCACATGGATGCCCACATGGGTTTCATTTCCATATTTCTCTTTCAATTTGTTTTCTATGACCGATGCCTTGGCGTGTGCTTCATACAAAGTCAAATGCCCGTCCATCCGGATGTGCATCTCTATGGCATAATGGTTGCCGATTCGGCGTGTGCGTAGGTTGTGTATGGCCGATACCCCCGGTGTGTTCTCCGTAATGAGGCAGATTTCTTTTTCTATTTCATCCGGCAATGATTTTTCGGTCAGCTCGTCCACGCATGGCTTCAAGAGTTGGACGGCTACCTTCATGATGAAGAAACTCACGACCACTGCAGCCATAGGGTCGAGCACACTCCATGATTCGCCCAGGGCTATGGCTCCTCCGATGCCTATGGCTGTTCCAATGGAGGAGAAGGCATCGCTACGGTGATGCCAGGCATTGGCAATGACTGCACTGGAATTGACCCTGCGTCCCACGTGAATAGTGTAACGGTATATCAGTTCTTTGGAAACGATGGAAATGATGGCTCCGGCGAAAGCAAGCATACCCGGGGCGGGAAGACGATTTCCTTGCCATACGGTTCGGATAGCTTGTAGTCCGTTCCAACAGATGCTTGCGCCTACGGCAAAAAGTACGATACCTATTATTGCTGTGGCCAATGTTTCGTATTTGCCATGGCCGTAATCGTGATTTTTATCTTGAGGTTTATTGGAAATACGTGTGAAGATGAGCACGACGATGTCTGTTGCAAAATCAGACAATGAATGTACGGCATCCGCTATCATGGCCGCGCTATGCCCCAGAATTCCGGCTATGAATTTGAATATGACTAGCAGAAAGTTGACAAAACTTCCTGTCCATGTAACTTGATAGATGGCTTTTTCCCGTTCGGTTAGTTTCATTGGTCCGTTGGTTTATGAAAAAGAAAAAACAAAGATAAGTATTTTCAGAAAAAATAAGAGATAAAAGAAGAGCGGAATGAATAAATATGCTTAACTTGCAGAAAGATTACAGATAACAAACCTCTAAAATATAAAATTTATGGGAAAAACAGGAAAGAAAGGTGGCAAGCGCCTGAAGAAAAAAGAACTGGCGAAAATGTTAATGGAACTTTTTCAGAATAATCCCGCCGAGGTTTACGACATTAAACGTATATTCAGAGACTTGAAACTGGACACTCATCCTGCCAAGTTGCTTTGTATGGACTTGTTGGAAGATTTGGCGATGGATGATTATATAAAAGAAACAGAGAAACTGCATTTCCGTTTGAATACCACAGGGCAAGTGTTTGAAGCCGTATTCAATCGCAAGGCGAACGGTAAAAATACCGTGACTCCGTTGGATGGAGGAGAACCTATTCTTGTGGCCGAACGGAACTCTTTGCATGCCATGGGAGGAGACAAGGTGAAAGTGACTTTGTTGGCCCGCAGGAAGCATCATGTACGTGAGGCGCAAGTGGTCGAGATACTCGAAAGGAGTGACAGGTCGTTTGTCGGAAGATTGGAGGTACGTAAGGATTTTGCTTTCCTGCTCACCGAAGACCGTACGCTGGCCAACGACATATTTATTCCTAAAAAAGCGTTGAAAGGTGGTAAAAGCGGAGATAAGGCTGTGGTGAAGATTACCGAATGGCCTGAACATGCCAAGAATCCGATAGGTAAGGTTGTGGACATATTGGGGCAGAGTGGAGATAATACCACGGAAATGCATGCCATTTTGGCCGAATACGGTTTACCTTATGCTTATCCCAAGTCCGTAGAAGATGAGGCTGAGAAGATTGACCCGGGCATTACGGCCGAGGAAATCGGGCAGCGTGAGGATTTGCGTGAAGTGACGACATTTACCATCGACCCGAGGGATGCCAAGGATTTTGATGATGCGATTTCCATTCGTAAAACGGATGGCGGATTGTGGGAAGTAGGAGTACATATTGCAGACGTCTCGCATTATGTAAAAGAGGGTAGCATCATAGACAAGGAAGCTGTGAAGCGTGCCACCAGCGTGTATCTGGTAGACCGGACGATTCCGATGTTGCCTGAACGTTTGTGCAATTTCATCTGTTCTTTACGTCCGAATGAAGAGAAGTTGACTTATAGTGTCGTTTTCAAGTTGGACGACAAGGCTGTAGTCAAAGACTGGCATCTGGCTCATACGGTCATTAAGAGCGACCGTCGTTTTACGTACGAAGAAGTGCAGAAAGTGTTGGAAGACCATAAGGAAGCTTCGCCTGAAGACTATAAGATGCCGGGCGACCATGCGGCGGATCCGAACTTTAACGGGCCGGACGTATTGCCGGCCGAACATTTTGCCACGGAACTTATTACGTTGAACCGCTTGGCCAAACAACTTCGTGCCCGGCGTTTTGAACATGGTTCCATCAATTTCGACCGTAGTGAGGTGCGTTTTGACATAGACGATAAGGGTAAACCGATAGGAGTGTATTTTAAGGTGGCGAAAGATGCGAACAAATTGGTGGAAGAGTTTATGTTGCTGGCCAATCGTACGGTAGCTGAGAGTGTGGGGAAGCAGCCTAAAAATAAAAAGCCCAAGACGCTGCCCTATCGTGTGCATGATTTGCCGGATCAAGACAAGCTGATTAATCTGAGTGAGTTTATTGTGAAATTCGGCTATAAACTGAAACCGACAGGGTCTAAGGAAGAGGTGGCCAAAGGATTGAATAAGCTATTGACCGACATTCAGGGGAAGAAAGAGCAAAATCTGATAGAAACCGTTTCGTTGCGGGCCATGATGAAGGCACGTTATAGTACGCATAATATCGGGCATTACGGGTTGGCTTTTGATTACTATACGCATTTTACTTCCCCTATCCGCCGTTATCCTGACGTGATGGTGCATCGGTTGCTGACACGGTATGCCGACGGAGGACGCAGTGCCAGTCAGGACAAGTATGAAGAATTGTGTGAACATTGCAGCGCGATGGAGCAGTTGGCTGCCAGTGCCGAGCGTGCCAGTATCAAGTATAAGCAGGTGGAATTCATGAGCGACAAACTGGGGCAAGTGTTTGAAGGAACCGTAAGCGGTGTGACGGAGTTCGGCCTGTATGTGGAAATCAATGAGAATAAATGTGAAGGTATGGTGCCTTTGCGTGATTTGGATGACGATTATTATGAATTCGACGAGCGTAACTACTGCTTGTGGGGACGTAAGTATCATCATCGTTATTCTCTGGGGGATACGGTACAAGTAAAAGTGGCGAAAGCCAATCTGGAAAAGAAGCAGTTGGATTATGCTTTGGTCAGAGAATGAGAGGGCGGAATCCAATCATTTGGCTGAATATATTTGGCATTTTTCGGGTCATACGCTAACTTTGCAACGGAAAACGTCTCATTAAACGTGTATATATGTCACAGAAATTAGTTCAGTCTCAATCTATGCAGCAGGTTCAGACACTGTCCCCGCAGCAGGTGTTGCAGGTGCGGTTGCTGGAAATGCCCGTTTCAGAGCTGGAACAACGCGTGAAAAACGAATTGATAGACAACGGAGCGTTGGAAGAAAGTCTGGGAAGTCCCGAGGATGCCGATACGTCTTCGGAAGATGTCTATGACGGAACAGATGCAGAGTCGGCCGGGAGCGAGACTTCCGGGTTGGACGGTGGTCTGCCTTCCGATGAATATCGTCCGGCAGAGGTGCGGCAGGCGATGGATGATTATCGGACTCCGGACGATGTGCCGGATTATCTGTTGCAGGAACGGGGAGGGAAAGACCGTCCGGAAACGATGGACTATGGCGACACGACATCTTTCTATGAGCAGATGACGGAGCAGATGAACGAATGTGACCTGACGCCGCGTGAACAGGAACTGATGACTTATCTTATCGGTTCGTTGGAAAATGATGGCTTGTTGAAAAAGAAACTTTCCACATTGGCCTGCCTTGAAATAGTGCCCGTTATCCAGTTGCTTGAAGTAATCCGAATAGATATTGGTAGAATAGTAATTCTCTTTATAAGCATATTCAGACACTTTTGAACCGCCTACCGGATAGCTGCCTACACCTGCATCCCATGTCATACCTACCGGGTTACCGTCTACATCGTGCTGATAAACAGGTAGTACTTCCCAATGTTGGTTATTGGCGGTCACACGCAAACTTCCTTCTACATAAATTTTCCAGTTCTTGATTGGTTCGAAGGTCAGTTGCAGCTGTTGTGTGAAGAGGTCCTTCTGGTTGATTTGTCTGCCTCCGTCTTCCAGCTGGATCAGTTCGGATGGTTCGGTCAGGTATCCGTTATCGTCATAGACAGGTACAGTCGGCCAGCGGCGTGCCACATTGTGGAAGAACAATCCCGTCAGGTAACTTGGACGATCATAATCTTCACGTGTCCATTTGGTTGAATATCCCAATGTAAACCAGTCTGTGATGTTACTTGTGATTCGACCATTTAAAGTGTAGCGCTGGAAGGTATCTTTGCCATGGCGGATCAAACCTTTCTGATCGAGAAAGCTTCCACTGACAATATATTGAGTTTTATCTGTGCCACCACTGATGCTAAGATTGTGATCCATGGAAGGAACCCAATCTTCATACACTTCCTTAAACCAGTCGGTATTTGCATTCGATCCCGTATAGTAGTTCCATCGGCGTGATTGTTCGTTAAAGGTAGCTGATGATTTTAAGGTACCATCCTGGTATGCTTTGATGCGTTCCAGTTGCTCTTTACTGAAAACAGTACCACCATTATCATTTGCCGCTGCACGGTTAAAGTATTGTGCGAAAGTATAAGAATCCAGCATTTCAGGAATATTAGTCGCATCAGAGAAGCGCACATTACCCGAATAGGTCACTCTGGGTTTTCCCGATTGTCCGCTTTTGGTTTTTACCAAAACCACACCGAATGCGGCACGTGCACCATAAATAGAAGCTGATGCAGCATCTTTCAGTACTGATACCGATTCAATATCATTGGGGTTTACTGTATTCAGGCTGCCCTCGATGCCATCGATCAATACCAATGGAGACGATCCGGAGCCGTCGCCGATGGTACCTGTACCACGAATATTAATACTCATCTCACTATCCAGTGAACCACCACCGTTGTTGACGGAGAGGTTCAAACCCGGTACCACACCTTGTAAAGCTTGCGATACA
>OLRN01001005.1_pt1 | contig 16985 bp, 9 predicted proteins | sample 1673001 | NCBI WGS metagenome assembly OLRN01 (sample SAMEA3136745, study PRJEB25190) | human gut metagenome | biome: human gut; feature: human-associated habitat; material: faeces | place: Austria | collected 2013 | reverse complement strand
CGCTTTTGAAAAGCCATTCAACGAATATCACTGGGAAGAAGTGTTCCCGGTTTTGAAATCGAAGAACCCGCTCGACCGTCCGGATTTCGCCAACACGCCTATGTCCAATCTGGTCAATTCGCCTGAGAATACGACCGACGACGAGGTTGCTGGCGGATTGAATATCAACTTAGGCGGCAAGCAGACTACCGGACTGGGCAATCTCGGCCTGGATGTGAGCGAAGAAGATACGAAAAACCTTTCCGACAGTATCAAGAAACTGAGCGCCGCCGCCGAACAGATCTCCAAGATGGCGGAACTGACGGAAGCGACGCAGAAATATTTGGAACAGCTTTCGGGTATGTCCGAGAATATGGAACGTTTCAGCCAGGTGACGCATTCGCTGACCGACGTTTCCGACACACTTTTGAACTCGTATAAGAGCATTACGGATAATTCGGATGGCATCAACCAGAATTCCCGCGGTTACGTGCAGCAGATGGAAATGCTGAACCGCAACATCTCCGGCTTGAACACGATCTACGAAATACAGTTGAAGAGCATCAGCTCGCAGATCGAATCGATCGAACATATCAACAGTGGCTTGAGTCGCATTCGCGAAATGTATGACGGCTCCGTTGTCGACAGTTCCGTGTTCCGCAACGAAACGGAAAAGATGACGCGACAGTTGGCCGAATTGAACCAGGTATACAGCCGCCTGTTGCAGGCTATGACGGTCAATATGGGGTATCAGCAACCGGCGCAGCCCGCACAACCTGTTTACCAGCAGCAACCGCAGCCGGCACAGCAGCAGAATTACCAGCAGGCCTATCAGCAACCGTACGGATATCAGCAGCAGGCTCCGTATACAAACAACCCAATGAAGTAATCGGATATGGCAGGAATAGCAAATAATCCCAATTCGCCCCGTCAGAAGATGATCAACCTGATGTATCTGGTGTTCATCGCCATGATGGCACTCAACGTGTCGTCGGAGGTACTCGACGGTTTCGAACTGGTGGAAGGCAGCTTGCGTACTTCTATCGATAATACCTCGACCCGTAATGAGATCGTTACAGAGGAACTGAAGGCTTATTATCAGACAAATCCCGAAAAAGTACGTGAATGGTACGAAAAGGGGACAAAGGTGAAGAAAGCTTCCGACAGCCTGTACAATTACGTGCAGGATCTGAAAGTGCGTATCGCGCAGATTGCCGATGGTAAGGATGCCGATGTCAATAATATCGATCATAAGGACGACCTCGAAGCGGCTTCCCGCGTGATGCTGTCTCCCGTTTCGGGCGAAGGCAAGAAATTGCGCCAGAGCATCGAAAAATACCGGACACTGATGGGCGAGATGGTGGAAGACTCGGCCAAGACGCGCATCATCGAAGCCAGCCTGTCGACAACGCCGCCTCACAAGGCCGGTATCAATACCCGCACTTGGGAAGAGGCTTTGTTCGAGAATATGCCGGTGGCGGCGGCTGTTACCTTGCTGACGAAATTGCAAAGCGATATCCGCTATGCCGAAGGTGAAGTGTTGTCCAACCTGCTGAGCAGCGTCGACATGCGCGACTATCGTGTGAACCAGATCACGGCACAGGTGATTCCGGAAAGCCAGATCGTCATGCGCGGCAGCCAGTACAAGGCCAATATCGTCTTATCGGCTGTCGACTCGACGAAACGTCCGACCGTCTATGTGAACGGCAAGGAATTGCCTTATGATGCAAACGGCATGTTTACGGCTGTAGCCGGTACTCCGGGCACTTATCCGGTCAAAGGATATATCGAAATGCCGGGCAGCGACGGCAGCGTGATGCGCCGCGAGTTCGAAAGCGAATACTTCGTGACGGAACCGAGTGCGACGGTAGCGCCGATGCTGATGAATGTGTTGTATGCCGGAATCGCCAACCCGATCCGTATCGCCGTGCCGGGTGTGCCCAGCGGCAACGTGACGGCAACGATGACGAACGGGACACTGGTCCGCAAAGGCGACCAATGGGAAGCCCGTCCGACAACGGTTGGAACGGATGCCATCATTTCCGTCCATGCTAAAATGGCGGATGGGCGCAGCGTCGAGATGGCGAAAACGACTTTCCGCGTACGTGCCCTGCCCGACCCGATGCCTTTTATCGAATATAAGGACCAGAACGGCAATATGCGCAAGTTCCGTGGCGGTCAGTTCTCCAAACGCAATTTGGTGGAAGCCGACGGCATCCAGGCGGCTATCGACGACGACCTGCTGAACGTGCCGTTCAAGGTGTTGAGTTTCGAGCTGACTTTCTACGATTCGATGGGCAACATCATTCCGGAAGTCACGCAAGGCAACCAATTCTCGCAGCGTCAGAAAGATTATATCCGCCGTCTGGCAAGAGGCAAACGCTTCTACATCACGCATGTGAAAGTATTAGGTCCGGACAATAAGGAACGTATCATTCCGACCGTCGAAGTAATCGTCAATTAACATAACGTAGGGACGAGGTCTGCTCGTCCCGTAATGTATAAAGATATATGAAACGTTTATATTACATAGCAACCCTCGCCATCGCCCTGTTCGCCTCCCTCCCCATACAGGCACAGGAAGAGGCCGGCAATACACAGCAACAGCAGCAGAGACGTCGCGGTCCCGAAGCAAGCCGTGGCGCCCGTGAAGAAGAGAAGAAAGAGAACGGCATGCCCGAACTGACCGTCCGAGCACAGGATATGAACGAGCGAATGACGCAGCATATCGGCAACGCTCGCTGGATGCGTGTCATCTACCGCCAGATCGACCTTACGAAAGAACAGAATGCTCCTCTATACTATCCCACCCAACCGATGAACGGGCAGATGAACTTGTTCTCGATCATCTTCCAGCTGGTATGCGAAGGCAAGTTGTCCGCCTATGAATACCTGGACGGTTACGAGGATTTCAGCGACAACCGCAAGCTCGACTTGAAAGTCATGCTGGACCGTTGCCGTATCTTCTACGAAGAGACGCCAGGCAAAGACAACGAACCTGCCGGTTTCGTCGTGAACGAAAGCGATATTCCTTCCGGCGATGTCCGCTCCTATTACATAAAGGAAGCGTGGTATTTCGACCAGAACAACTCCGTATTCGATGTCAAGACATTGGCGATCTGTCCGATTCTGACAATCGTGGACGATATGGGACAGAACACCATGCCGATGTTCTGGATTCCTTATGAAAATTTGCGTCCCTATATCAATACCGCCTATATCATGACGTCCAACATCAACAACGCCATGACTTTCACGCTCGACGACTATTTCCGTCGCCGGATGTTCCAGGGCGATATCTTCAAGACGCAGAATCTGATGAACCAACCTCTGCAAGCCTACTGCCCGACACCCGATTCGATGAAACGCGAGCAGGAACGTATCGAGAACCAGCTGATTACTTTCGAAAAATCTCTCTATCTGCAACCGGACACAGCTCAGTTGGCAGCTGATACAAAAGGCAAGAAATCTAAAAACGCAACCGTTTCCGCCCGTGGCAGAAAGACGGAAGCCGCAAAAGAGAGCAAACAAAAAGAGGTCAAAATCAAAGCTCCAAAAGCCCAGAAAAGCGCTCCGGTCCGCAGCGTACGCCGTCGCCGGTAATTACCTCTACAATATCCAAAACATAAAAGAGGCGTAGATTAGTGATGACTCGAATGACATCTGCTAATCTACGCCTCTTTTATGTTTCGTCGAAGAGGGATTACAACTTATGTATCACCTTCATCAACTGATCTCCCAAGCCGATTGTGTAGCCTTGTGAAACGAACACTACACGGTTGAAAGTGTCGGCAATGATGAAGATTGGCAGTGTGTTGGCGTTCTGCAACTTCATAGCTGCGGCGATCTCCTTCTGAATTGTTTTGTCGATATCTATGCCATATGTGATGGTAGTTGGCAACTCTCCGAACTCCTTCGGATCGAAGTTCTGGAAGCCTTTTTCATCGGGGAACAACAAAACCATGCCGCGGCCCCATTCTTCAAGGTCCTTCTTTACGGCAGCGATGTCACGCATGGCATGGTTGGTCGGTTCCTGGCGCGCTCCGAGGACAGCGACAACATAATAGCCGCGGCCGGTGGTAGCCAACAGACTCGTTTCCTCGCCGTTATCAGCCCGTTTGAATTTGTTTTCGGAGTTGAAGTTGCCGATGACTTGTACATCGTCCTGGCTCTCACGCATCTCCAGTTTGATATCACTTGTCTTGCCTGGTTCTACGTTGAAGAAAGACATTTCGGCCAGTACGCTACCGTTTGCCATACGTGTTCCGGTTACCAGCATATAATGGCCCTCATCCATAGAAAGCGGCTTTTTCAACAGAGCACTCCAAGTATCACCGCCCCCCATATCCACATCGCCCGATTCGAAGTTAAGTGTCTGCAACTTGCCGGTCGGCAACACTTTCGCAATCGTGAAATGACTGTAATATTTCGGGTCCTGCAATGCTTTGATCGGCTGGTAAGAAGCGACGACCTTACCTTGCTTGGCAACCGTCTGCTCGGCAGCTTCAAAGTCTACATCCACCCAGTTCAGACCTTTCGCATATTGCACTTTTCCCGCCACTGGTTCGATACGTGCCGGAATACCGATGCTACGACATACAGCGACGAAGAATATATCGCGGGAACCTTTATCGGCCACGCGCGATTTCCATACGCCCATCGGCATAATCGGAATGCGTTGCGGATTCAGGCTGTCATTGATACTGATATTTTCCTTCACCCAGTCTACAATTAATTGCGGATCAGCTTTAGCCTTCTTCACTAATGCCGAATCGACGTTGGCGGCGAAAAACTTCCTGTACGGCGTCAGGAACTCGTTTGCCACACGCGGATTGAGGATATATTCGGTAAACAGGGAACTTTGCACAGCCTGGGCATTGTTCAGATGGTCTGCTAACACGGAGGCCGGCGTATCACGCAAGTCCTTGGCAGAGATAACATTCAGCAAATCCATCGCCATCGGACGTTTGTCGGCAGGCGCATCGCGAAGGAACTTCTCGATCTCACGCCAGTTTCCCCGGCTGCCGATCATGAAATCGGCTGTTTTCAGCGGGTCGATACCTAATTCTTTGGCAAGTGCTTCCGCTTTCTCTTCCGTATAAAAAGTGCCCACATATTTATTACGGATCACATCCTCTTCGTGCAAACGCTTGGCGTTGGCCTCTTTCTGTTCGTCCGTCACGCAGGCGGCAATGGAACCGTCTACCGGAGGAATGACATCAAGCGTGACGGTTTCGATGTCACCCGGTTTCTTGTCGAGAGTGATTGTCACGTTATTGTCTTTTCCGAACGACACCTTGCTATATCCGAACTTGCCGTCCTTAGTCGCCCATACCAGCATATCACCTTTACCGGCGGAAAGGAATGCCTTCCCTTCAGCATCCGCCTTCTTATTGGCTACGGAATAGAACTCGGCATAGTTATATATTTTGAACTCGACATCGGCTCCGGCAGCCAGCTGGCCGTTTTCATCCACAATGGTGATCGTTGCTTTGGCCGTCGGGGCATAATTGTCGATCACGTTGATCTCGGTGTAACCGTCGGTTACGTCCATGACTTCTTCCGGTCCGTTGTATTTGCCGAATACTTTCGTGTGCATCAGCATACCACGGTAAGCCGGTCCGTTGAACCACCCCAAGTTAAGTACCGGTTCCGGTTCACAGGCTCCGAGGAAATACCATTTACCGTTTACCCAAGCTTCCACCCAAGCATGGTTGTCGTCGGTATGCGCCCAACGCGGAGTATAGACCTGACGGGCTGGTATGCCGACCGAACGAAGGGCGGCTACGGTAAACGTCGACTCTTCGCCACAACGCCCGTAAGCGGTCTTCACGGATGCCAAAGGCGAACTCGTCCGGGCGTCCGACGGCGTATAGATCACTTTCTCGTGGCACCAATGGTTCACTTCCAGCACGGCGTCATACAAGGACAAGCCCTTCACCCGGTCTTTCAATTCTTCATAAAAGACCATGCGGCTCTCGTCCAGATTCTCGTTGTTGACCCGCACGGGAAGTACGAAATGGCGGAAGATGTCTTCCGGTATGCTGTCTCCCCAAGGCATTTCCACCCGTGCACGAAACGAACTGCGGATATTGTCGAGATACAGTTGCCCGTCATAATCCGTGATATCTCCGATCGGCATATAGGCATACAAGAAAGTAAGCGCCTCTTTTTCGTCGGACGCCATCTTTTGGTTAAAGACTGAAAAAAGGTTTCCGTCCGGCAGAGCGGCCTGCTTTGCCCGGAAGTCATTCTCCACTTCGGCGCGGAACGTATCGTCCGAAATGAAATGTTGCTGTCTATTGCACGAAGTTCCCGCGAGGAGAACGAACAATAGTAGGAATAGATTTGTTTTAATCATAGCGTTAATTTTATCAGCACAAATATAGTGAATATATTTATTAGTCAGTAGATAACCTTGTCTTTTAAGTGTTAAGCTGTTGTGCATATCGTTATTTTTTCTTTACTTTGAAGTGACAAAGTATAGAGTAAACCGTTATTATCAGCCTATGTTCCACGAATTACAAATCTTCGAGAATCCGGAAGCAATCCTGTTGGTTGCTTCGATTATCTTTTTCTTCAGTATTATTGCCGGTAAAGCCGGTTTCCGTTTCGGCCTTCCCGCCTTGCTTCTCTTTTTAGGTGTCGGAATGCTGTTCGGCAGCGACGGCTTAGGCATTCAGTTCAGCAATCCCAGTGCAGCACAGTTCATAGGCATGTTGGCGTTGAGTATCATCCTGTTTTCCGGTGGTATGGATACTAAAATGTCCGAGATCAAGCCGATAGCCACGGAAGGAGTTGTCCTTGCAACAGTGGGAGTATTGCTAACGACGCTTATAACGGGAGGTTTTATCTATTATGTGTTTTTGTGGTCTACAGGTTATGAAACGCTTACGGTAGCCGAATCTATGCTGATGGCGGCAGTGATGTCGTCTACAGACTCTGCTTCCGTCTTTTCCATCCTTAGGAGCAAAGGGGTTTATTTGAAACAACGCCTGCGTCCGACCCTCGAATTGGAGAGCGGTAGCAACGACCCGATGGCATATATGCTTACCTTGCTTATTATCGCTTATATACAGGTCGGAGGTATGAACTTGCAGGAAGCTGTCCTGCAATTGCTCGTCCAGCTATCCGTCGGTGCGATAGCCGGTTTCCTGTTAGGTAAACTGGCCGTTCTGATGATCAACAAGATCAATATGGACAACGAGTCTCCGATCTTATTGTTGACAACTGCTTTCTTCACTTTCTCGGCGACTACTTTATGTAAAGGGAACGGCTATCTGGCCGTGTACATTGCCGGCCTGGTCGTGGGGAACGCTAAGATTGTGCATAAAAAGAGTATGGGAACTTTCTTCGACGGCTTTGCCTGGCTGTGGCAGATCGTCATGTTCCTCACGTTAGGTCTGTTGGTGAACCCGCACGAGTTGCTGCCAGTCGCTCCAGTAGGCCTTTTAGTGGGAGTATTTATGATACTGATAGCTCGTCCGGCAACGATTTTCCTGTGTTTGCTTCCATTTAAAAACTTTACAACAAAAGGAAAGCTATATATCTCGTGGGTGGGACTTCGTGGAGCAGTTCCGATAATCTTCGCAACTTATCCTTGGATTGCCGGAGTCGATCATGGAGGCATGATCTTTAATATCGTGTTTTTCATCACGATCCTTTCCCTATTGATACAAGGAACAACCGTAACACAGGCTGCCAAATGGCTCGGACTTGTCGACAAGCCAGAGCGAAAAGATGTGTTCGGTATCGAATTGCCGGAAGATATTAAGAGTGCCATGAGTGAAATAGACATCACTCCTGCTGTCCTTTCTCATGGAAACAAATTGATGCAACTCACCTTGCCCGACCACACCCTTGCCGTTATGGTGAAAAGAGACGGACATTATTTCATCCCGAAAGGCAACACGGAGCTGAAAGAAAATGACAAACTTTTGATGATTTCCGATAACGACGAGGCCTTGTTACAGGCATACGATTCGTTAGGGGTGAAAAACTATACGATGAAAAAGAACTGAAGGATTCTCAATCAGGGCTGCTTCGATTCTACAATGGAATCACGTAACACCAACAGCCCTTCCGGTCCCATGTTGAACAGTAAATCCACAATACTCATATTCGGAAGAAATCCGTGCTTGCCCTGAAAAACTTGATAATAGGGTTTCGGGGAGAAGGACGGATCTTCTCCTTCATGTTTCGGCCGGATGATCTCACGGAAATCGTTCGGCACTTCGGATTGGTATTCTTCCGTATAAATAACATTCGGATGCAGGTCAAGCAGGCGGCAGATCAACTGACGCAATTCCTCATTGTAATCGAATAGGAACTCATATTTTTTCTCGTAAAAAGGAGCGAAGTCCTCTTCGTAATATTCGAAAAACGGACTCATATTATAAGCCGAAACCAAAGCGTTCCAATGCAGGTGACGCCAGTTCCCATGATCGGAGATACGGATGTCCTTGGTCGGACACTTCAACGTGTCCGGCTTCACAATGGGGATAGATAAAGCTAACGGACCGTTGGCGGCGGCAATGGTACAACGGTTCCGGAAGGTTTGCTTGAGGTAGTTTTCGGCTGTTTCCAAGTGTACTTCCGGATATTGGAACAGTTTGCAATATTGCTGGACCGGCCCCAAATAGGTAGTAGAAATATAAACGGGTTGCATCATTCAGTTTACGGGTTTAAAGATTCGTTGTTTGTCACGGCTGAACCAACATAACCAGGCATTTCCGATGATATGGTCACGCGGAACAAAGCCTAAATGGCGGGAATCGACCGATTCGTTTACATTGTCGGAAAGCATCCAGTAATAATCTTGTTCGAAGAAGAAAAACGCAGTTTCCCTTCCATCTAAATATAGCTTTCCGTCACGAAAAACAGCCTTTTCTCCGGCCTCGGCCAATATCGCTTCCTTGCAAGCGACAAGGGCAGCTTCATCCAGGCGGTATGCCCGGCCTTTACGGGGAACAACCAGCTTGTACGGAGCAGACTGATTCCGGATAAAATGAATATTCATCTCTTCCGTCAGTTCTTCACGCAATTGATATTCTTCGAAAGAAGTCAGGGAAAAAGAAAAACCGAACGTCTCGCTCTTCCAGTTCCGCACAGGTATGCTCAACTTTTGCAGCGCTTTCAGGAAATCGGCGGCACTCTTCTGGGTAATGAAACAGGTGTTAAGCGCACGAGGAGAGTGAGGTAGCAGCTTCCCGTTCACCTCATACCCGTCGCCACTCACCAAGATAGTATCCCCAGGCATACCGATACAACGGCTCAATAACAATGGGTTACTCACCGTGTCTTTCAGGAGCGGACTGGTAAACAGCACGACCTTGTTCCGTCCCGGATTTCCTTCAAACGGCAATTTATTTACCAAGATATAATCGCCTTGATGCAATGCATCTTCCATCGCACTCGTTGATATCCGGTAAGATTCGATACAGAAACGGCGGACAGGTATAACAATGAGAAAGGCGATAACAATCGTTACCACCCAACTCACGTAGAGGCGACTTTTACGTCCACCCGCCCCGTTTATGTTATTATGAATCTTTTTCCCCATAGAAATTTGCTTAATCCGGGTGTACCCAACGGAACATACGGTTCCAGCGAATACCGCCGTCAAACAAGCTACGATCCTTATCCAGTGACAGCCAGATCATGATCGGCTTACCTACGATATGGTCTTCCGGCACGAAACCCCAGGAACGGCTGTCGGCACTGTTGTGGCGGTTGTCACCCATCATCCAATAATAATCGTATTTGAACGTATAGGTCGTTTCCGGCTTGCCGTTGATGTAAACCTTACTATCCTTTACTTCCAATTTATTATGTTCATAATTGACGATACAGCGTTTATAAAGGGCTATATTACGTTCCGTCAACGGGATCGTGGTTCCCTTCTTCGGGATCCATAGTGGTCCGTAATTGTCACGACTCCATCCGGTCTGGTAGTCAACCGGATAATAGGAATCGGTTCCTACGGGATCCGGTTCGAGAACCACACGTTTCACGACTGGAAGTTTTTTAGCTACTTCCAATGTCTTTTGAGTCAGCGGGAAATGGTAAATCGGGTTATACTGCCCGTTGGCATTCGGCTGAATATTCAACATAGACATATATTGGGGATTATAGCTTCCATCGATCAATACACGGTCGGCTTTGCTGACATCCAGTAAACGGAACTGCTCCTCACTCAACATGGAGCCATCCGTCTCGACGAAGTAGTTAAGCTGCATCTTTTCCGGATTCTTGGCTGCAACACCATCGATGTAGACCTGGTTGTCACGAATCTCGATCGTGTCGCCCGGCATACCGATACACCGTTTGACATAATTCTCTCGTTTATCAACAGGGCGATAGATCACATCACCGAAATCCGCTTTATTCAACAGGATGGCTTCCCGTCCGTATTGTTCTACCAAATGATAATAATCCGGATTCTGAACTTTTAGTGCAACCGTATCGCCGGCAGGGAAGTTGAACACCACAATATCATTCCGTTTCACATGACCGAGGCCTTTCACCCGTTTGTAGTCCCATTCCGGCCAGTCCAAATATGACTTGCAGTTGAAGAAGGGTAATGTGTTTTGTACCAGTGGGAAAGCGACCGGCGTATTCGGCACGCGCGGTCCATAGCTGAGCTTACTCACAAACAGATAGTCACCCACTAACAAGGACTTCTCCAGCGAGGAACTGGGAATCTGGTAATTCTGGAAAATAAAGATATTGATGAAATAGACGGCAACCAATGCAAACAGGATATCATCCACCCATTCCAACACATTGCGTACCTGCGGATTCTTGGTACGTTTCCAGGCTCCCCAAGGGATATACCCGGTCAGAAAAATATCGACAAGGACAATCAGGCCCAACAACAACCAGGCATTCTGCATCCAAAGCGTGAAAAGCAGGTAGAGAACGGCTGCTATGCTGAATTTAATCCATTGTTTCTTGGAAAACTTCTTCATTTGTTTCTGTTATTAATTAAAATTTAAGCATATCATCCATTCCGAGGAAACCTTTCTTTCCAGCAGTAAATTCGGCGGCAATAACAGCGCCCAAGGCAAATCCGGCACGACTCTTCGCATCGTGCTTGATGCTGATCGTGTCGACATCCGACTCGTATGTGATTTCGTGGATACCCGGAACTTCTCCTTTACGAATGGCATGGATAGGTATATCGGTTGTTTTCTCAGCCGTTTCCAAAGTCCAGCGATCTTTACGGTCCACGTTTTCAATGATTCCTTCCGCCAGTGTGATAGCTGTTCCGCTAGGAGCATCCAATTTATGGATATGGTGGGTTTCCATCATTTTGATATCGTAAGCGGAGAAATTATTCATAATCTTTGCCAGATATTTGTTGATAGCGAAGAATATATTTACACCGATGCTGAAATTGGAGGCATAGAAAAAAGTTTTACCCTCTTTTTCGCACATATCTTTGACTTGCCCAATCTTGTCAAGCCATCCTGTCGTACCGGAAACAACCGGAATGCCTGCTGCAAAACATTGCATATAATTGTTGAATGCTGTAGCCGGAGTCGTAAACTCGATTGCGACGTCAGCACTCTTGAATTTGTCGGAGTGTATTTCTTCAGGGTTATTGATATCTACGATAGACACGATTTGGTGTCCTCTTCCAAGTGCTATCTGCTCGATAGTTTTTCCCATCTTTCCGTAACCGATAAGTGCAATCTTCATACTTATATATTTAACTTTCAATTTTAATTTTTCAACTTTCAACTGATAACGTGCTGCAAATATAAAGAATAATGCTTAGATTTGGGACATAAATCTTAACTCTGAAAAAAGATGGAACGTTTATTACACTATGTTTGGAAATACAAACTTTACACGGCCACACCATTGATAACAACAGAGGGACGTCCCGTCCAGGTAATCGATCCCGGAATGCAGAATACGGATGCAGGTCCCGATTTTTTCAATGCGAAGATCAAAATAGACGGAACGCTATGGGTAGGAAGTGTCGAAATTCATGATAAATCTTCCGACTGGCTGCTCCATCATCATGATACGGATAAGGCATACGACTGTGTAATCCTTCACATTATAGGCTTTAATGATTTCCAGCCAGTTCGAACGAACGGAAACCCGATTCCACAAATGCTCCTGACTGTTCCGGAAAATATTCTCCGCAGTATAGACTGGCTGCTTTACCGGGAGGCGGCTCTTCCGTGCCTCGATCACATAACCGGGATCGCTCCTTTGCATATAGCCTGTTGGATGGAAGCCTTGCTAAGCGAGCGGCTGGAACGGAAAACACATGACATATTCCTCCTTTTGGATGCGTATCAGACAGACTGGAATGAAGTTTTTTATATTACTTTAACCCGAAACTTCGGCTTTGGTGTGAATAATGATGCTTTTGAAAGGCTGGCAAAGAGCTTGCCGCTTCGTTGCATTCAAAAACAGCGGAACAGCCATTCGCAGATAGAAGCAATGCTTTTCGGACAGGCAGGAATGTTAGAGGAGGAAAACGACGATCATTACTACCGCTTGTTGCAACGGGAATACGATTTTTTACGCCATAAGTTCGGCCTGTCACCAATGGAAGATTTCGTATTTAAGAACCTACGGACACGGCCTGTCAACTTTCCGTACCTGAAAGTGGCACAGTTAGCCGCACTTTGGGTACGGTACGACACTCTGTTTTCTGCCATTCTTGAAGCCAGGAGCACCGGAGAGATCAAAAAGTATTTCAGGATTCCTCCATCCGGTTATTGGGAGACACATTATCATTTCCGGTATGCTTCTCCCCGAAAGGAAAAGACCATAGGCGAAAACGCCCTGAACATCCTACTGATAAACACGGTCGTTCCGATGCTCTTTGCCTACGGCCTACATAACAAACGTCCCGAATATTGCGAACGTGCTACCCGCCTTTTAGAAAGTATTCCTCCGGAAAAGAACACCATCGTCACCACCTTCTACAACGCCGGTATCACCGTCCGCCACGCTGGCGACAGCCAGGCTTTGATCCAATTAAAACGCGAATATTGCGAAAAGAAGAAATGTTTGTATTGCAGGATCGGGTTCAGGATGTTAAAAACGACAATCGGACAAAAGTCCGTTTAAATGCAAAGATTGATTAATGGCAGGATACCCTACTAATTTTCACCGGATTTTTCCCTATTTTTGCACGTGTTTGTCGAATGTATTTGAAATAGACATAAATGGATACTAAATATATACGAAATTCATTCCGCTTGTTGTATGGAATGCTGCTGTTGACTGTCATTTATTCGTGTGCCAATATCGGTAGTCCGAACGGAGGACCCTATGATGAAACACCTCCCAAATTCGTAAGCAGTACACCGGTCCCAAATCAGATTAATTATACAGGTAAAAAGATAGAAATCCTCTTTGACGAGCTGATCCAGATCGAGAAACCTTCGGAGAACGTGATTATCACTCCGCCCCAGATGGAACTACCGGTTATCCGCTCTGCCGGAAAGAAGGCGGTGATCGAATTGAAAGACACGTTGAAACCTAACACGACCTACACGATCGACTTCACCAATTCCATCTCCGACAATAATGAGAAAAACGTGTTCGAAAACTTCTCTTTCGCTTTCTCTACCGGAGACATCATCGACACACTCGAAGTTTCGGGAGTCTTGCTGAATGCCGAGAATCTAGAACCGATGCCAGGCATTACGATCGGCCTGCACAACAATTTGGAAGATTCCGCATTCGTGAAACTCCCGTTCGTCCGTACTTCCCGTACGAATGACAAAGGGCAGTTCACGATTCGTAATATCACTCCTGGAACCTATCATATTTTTGCCTTAAACGATGTGAACCGCGACTATAAATTCGACCAACCCGGCGAAGACATCGCTTTCTTGGATTCCGTCATCGTCCCTTCCTTCGAACTGACGACCCGGCAGGATACGACCTGGAAAGACAGCCTGACGATCGATACGATCCGGACGGTCGGTTACACCCGTTTCTTCCCGGACAACATCGAACTCCGCCTGTTCAAGGAGAAATTCGAACGCCAGTATATGGTAAAGCCCGAACGCCCGGACGAGAAATACTTTACGCTGCGTTTCAATACGAAGCTGGACACCGTACCGGTGCCTGTCCCCATCAATTTCACCCCGGAAGACAGTACCTGGTATTTTGTGCAGCAGACGGAAGGCGGCACGGCCGTTAACTACTGGCTTGCCGATTCGACCGTCTGGAAGCAGGACACTCTGCAGGTGCAGGTCTCCTATCCGAAGAGCGACTCCCTGAACATCCTGCGCCCGCAAACCGACACGGTCCAACTGGTATTGCGCCGCCGTCCGGCAGAAAAGAAAAAAAAGAAAAAGAAAGACGAACCCGATCCGATCGTGTTCTTAGGCATGCAAGTAGACGCTCCCAGTTCGATGGACTTGTTCGATACGATATCCGTAACCTTCAACGAACCGGTATTGGATATCAACAAAGAGATGTTCTTCCTCGACCAAAAGATCGATACCGTTTGGAATACGGTAGATTTCGACTTCTTCCCCGATTCGACTAACAGCCTGAACTATTTTATCAGACGTCCGTGGAAGTATGGGGAAGAATACCGCATCGAAGTGGACTCCGCCGCCATCCACAGCCTTTACGGGAAGTGGAACGACTTCTTTACCGGTGAGTTCAAAATCAAGAAAGAAGACGAATACGGCTATCTCTATCTCAATATCAACGGTGTGGACACGACTGCTTTCGTCGAATTGCTCAGTAGTGGAGACGCCCCTGTCCGCAAAGCGAAAGTAAAAGACGGCGGAGTACTCTTCATGGACTTGAAGCCCGATAAGTATTATGCCCGTATCGTGATCGACACAAACGGCAACGGAGTGTGGGATACCGGTAATTATATCGAAAAGCGACAGCCCGAAGAAGTTTATTATTCTCCCAAAATGTACGAGATCATGCAGAACTGGCAGGTCGAAGAGACATGGAATGTCAACTCCACCCCGCTGGCCAAGCAAAAGCCTCTTGAGATAACGAAGAATAAGCCGAAGGAAGCAACCAAGAAGAAAAGAAACTACAAAGATGAAAGTCAACAATCATCGCCAAGGAATAATAGCGGCGGCAACATGGGAATGCCGTTCTGACATCGTCCGCCTGTGGCTGATATTTTTGCTATTGCTATCGGCCGTGTGTGCGAAAGCGCAGGAAATCCCAGTCCGCCACAGGTTCAGCCCCGGCGAGGAAGTGCAGTATGAGTTATACTTCAAATGGGGCCTTCTGATGCCCCGTGCAGGCCACGCCACCCTTTCCATCCGCGACGCGGAATACGAGGGCGAGCCGTCCTATCACTACCGGCTTATCTTCCGTACCTCCGGCATTATCGAAAAGGTCTATAAGATGCGAGATACGATCGATTGCCATTTTACCCCCGACATGCTGCTTCTACGGAGTGAGAAGCGGGTAAACGAGAATGACTATTATCTGATAGACGACATCCGTTTCTCCTACGACCGGAAGAAGATACTCGCTCATTCCCACCGTTATACGCCCACCCGCACGAAGATCGACACGATGCTCGTGACGGAAGACCCACACATGTTCGACATGCTGGGAGCAACGATGTATCTGCGTTCCCTGGACTGGGACAAGATGAAAAGCGGTGAGAGCTTCCCTTTCCAAGTGGCGATCGGACGCGAACGCATCAACATCAGTTTCCGCTATACCGGGCAGCAGATCGTTGAACGAAGTGAGACGTTGAAGTACAGAACCCGCCATTTCTATATCGACATCTACGACGACGCCTTTACCCAAAGCAAGGAAGCCGCCGAGATCTGGATCGGCGACGACGAGAACCATATCCCGATCAAGATACGCGCCAAACTGAAGATCGGTGCGGCCGAAGTCTATTATAAGTCCTCCAAAGGCTTGCGCTATCCGCTCACTTCGCGGGTAGAAATCAAGAGACGGTAATTCTTAAGGCTTTACAGGTAAAGAAACCGTGAAGCAGGTTTCCCGGTAAGGTAGCGAAGCCACCGACAATTCTCCTCCATGCATCCGTATGATCTGCCGGGAAAGGCTCAACCCAATGCCGCTTCCCGTAGCCTTGGTGGTGAAGAAGGGGACGAAGATATCTTCTATCAGGTCGGAAGGGACGCCAGGACCGTTGTCCGTCACCCGGATAAGCAATTGATTCTTCTCCGTATCGACTTCCATACGGATCTTTCCATCCGCCTGCCCTTCGAGTGCCTGCATAGCGTTCTTCAGCAGGTTGATCAAGACTTGTGACAGCAGCTTTTCGTCTGCATGGACCGTTATCTCCGGCTGGAACAGCACGAGGGAGAAATCAATATGCTGCCGTTGCATATCCGGCAAGTACAGAGTTTGCAGGTTTTGCAGCAGATACGTGAGCGGGAATGGCTCAGGCTCCGGCTGCTTCAGGTAAGCGAACTGCCGGTACGATTCGGTGAAATGCATCAGGGTTTGCCCCTGGCTTTTGATGGTATCCAATCCCCGTATCGTCTTGCGGATGGTGGCATCGGTGATCTCCCCGCTGCTTTTCGGCGCGTCTTTCGTCCGGAAATAAGAAAGGAGCGTGCCGGAGAGGGAGACGACCGGAGCGATGGAGTTCATGATTTCGTGTGTCAGGACATGCATCAGCTTATCCCACGATTCATATTCCTTGCAATGCAGTTCGCGGTCGAACGCCTTCCGTCTGTTCTCGGTCATCAACATGTGTATGCGGTTGAAGGCGGCATGCAGGCGACGCTGTTCCCGGCTTCCGATGTCTTCGGGGAAATAGAGCATCGATTCGTCGTCCTCGATGGCATCCAGGAAAAGCTGTATCCTCCGGTTCGAAGCGTTGAGATAATAGACAAGGAGACTGATCAGCCACGCTGCGATAAAGAGGGCCACGAAACCCAGTATGACTGCCCGCCCCGTAACGATGCCGGCCACGCCCAAGCCCGCCACCAGTACGATGGCAACCACTTGCAAAAGAATGCGTATGTATAGACGGGCACTGAACATATCGGCGGGGG
>OLRN01001002.1_pt1 | contig 17018 bp, 18 predicted proteins | sample 1673001 | NCBI WGS metagenome assembly OLRN01 (sample SAMEA3136745, study PRJEB25190) | human gut metagenome | biome: human gut; feature: human-associated habitat; material: faeces | place: Austria | collected 2013 | reverse complement strand
TTGAAGTGTGAAATGAGGAGGACAAAATGCAATCTAAATTCCATAAAATCTTTACCGTTGGAACGACAGCGGTGATGCTGCTTTCCAGTATAGCTGTTTTCCCGGCTTTCGGGGGTTCAGCAGAAAATGTAATGACGGCAGATGATATCACGCAAAATATGACCATTGGCTGGAACATCGGAAATTCCCTGGATGCTACGGGATACGGTTCATCCCAGGAAACCAGTTGGGGTAATCCGACGGTAACCCAGGAATTGATTGATGCTGTGAAGGCGAAGGGCTTTAACACCATTCGAATTCCGACTACCTGGTATCCGAATGTTACGACAACAACGGACGAAAACGGCAAGCCTGTTTACACAATCAGTGAGCAGTGGCTGCAGCGCGTTAAGGAAGTTGTGGACTACGCATACAAGCAGGATATGTATGTCATTCTGAACCTGCACCACGAGGAGTGGATCAATCGTTCTGACTTTCCCACTGCTTATGATGAAATGTCCGAACGGCTGAAACAGATGTGGTTGCAGATCGCAGCGTATTTCAAGGACTATGACCAGCATCTGATTTTTGAGGGCATGAACGAGCCGAGACAGACTGGTGCGTCCTATGAATGGCAGGGCAACGCAGAGTGCTATGAAGTAGTCAATAAGCTGGACAACGATTTCGTAGAGACGGTGCGTTCTGTGGAATCTCCGTATCAGAGCACCCGCTTGCTGATGATCCCGTCGTATGCGGCATCTGCCTATGCAAGTTCCTATTCTTCTTTGGATGTGCCGGATGACGACTATGTGGCAGTTTCACTCCATGCGTACACGCCTTATGCGTTTGCCATGGGCGACGGCGACCACACTACATTCTCCAGCAATTATCAGAGTGATCTGGATACGCTGTTTTCTGACATTCGGTACTATTTCACAGATAAAGATATTCCAGTAGTACTGGGCGAATTCAGCGCATCTAACTTTAACAACACTGCTGCAAGATGCGACTGGGCGACCTATTATTTGACATGGACAAAGAAACTGGGGATTCCCTGCGTGCTGTGGGACAACAATGCAATCACCAACTACTCCTCTGCATCTGAGGCACACGGATATTTGGATCGCAGCAATAATACATGGTATGAGGCATCCGAACCGGTTGTAGATGCAATGATGGCGGTAATGAATGATGACAGCGTTGTATGGGGCAGCGAGAGTCACCTGCCTACATGGAAACACGCTGACATCAACAGCGGGGACATCATCTACGAAAATGCGGATGGATTGTCTTTGATCGCATCAGACGGCAACGGCGGAAACTGTACGCCTGGTCTGACCGTAACGCCGGAACAGTTGGGCGAAGATCGGGAAATTGCGATTCGTTATACTGGAAATTCTGCGCCGATTCTGGCGTTGTGCGATGAGAACTGGAAGAATTGGACAGAAATCAATGCGTATGACATTGACGAAGAGAACGGAATTGCGTACTATTCTCACGAGTCAATGGCGAAAGCCTGGGGTGATCTGAGTACAGCGGCGCACCTGTTTGCCCGTGCCGGTTCAGATATGACCATTTATCTGATTTCTTCGATTGCATCAGCAGAACTGGTAACAGACCCGGATGGACCGGACAAACCGGATCTGCATCTGCTGGGTGATGTCAATCTGGACGATGCAATTACAGTTGCGGATGTTGTTCTGCTGCAAAAGTATCTGCTGGGTGAAACGACTCTGACAAAGGATGCTTACAGCTGTGCAGATGTGGACATGGACGAAACCGTAAACGGCTTTGATTTAACCGGACTGCGTCAGATGTGTCTGGAAAATGCGTAATAATTTCACTTTACATTGACAACAAAAAGGCACTGTGCAGGAGCATGGTGCCTTTTTGTTTTGTTTCTTACGGTAGTTGACAAAGGCGCTGACTCCATGCTATAATGCCTTTGACGGGAGGAATGAATTATGAGAGAAATCTATCCACCCCATTATGCGGCATTTCACTGCATTGCCGGAGCCTGTCCGGACAGCTGCTGCAAGGAATGGGAAATCGTTGTGGATGCGGAGTCAGTGGAAAAATACCAGATGGTTTCCGGTGAATTGGGAAATCGTTTGCGTCAGGCAATGATAACAGATGCAGACGGAGATGTGATTTTTCAAGAACGTGAGAAACGCTGCCCTTTTTGGAATGCGCAGCAGCTCTGTGATATTCACGGAGGACTGGGTGAAGCGGCGCTGTGTGAAACTTGCAGACAATTCCCCAGAGTGACTCAGGACTACGGTGACTTCATCGAATATGACATCTCCCCTGCTTGTCCGGAGGCGGCACGGCTGTTGATGGAACTGACGCCGGAACAATGGCTGCTGTCAGAAAATGATTGTCCGGAAGTGACAGGCAGCTTGCCGGAGTATGACGGAAAAATCATGCAGCAGCGAAAAGACCAGCGCCGCATCTTGTTTGCCTGTTTGCAGGATACATCTGTTCCGGCACTGAAACAGATGTCGCATTGCCTGGAGCTGGTAACACAATGGGCGGATTTCTCGGAAGGTACCTCAGATGCAATTTGCACTGAAGATGATATTTTGTCATTTTTGAACGGCTGCGAAGTTCTGACAGAGGATTGGAAAATGATTTTGACCCGGGCAAGGGAAAATCCGGAAGTGTCATTATTTTACGATGCAGCATTGGATAAGGAAATACGCTTGTTTGGGATGGATATGCTGTATCGGTATTATCTTCGGACGGCATATTCGGATGATCCTTTTGCAATCCTATTGCCGGTGCAACTTGCCGCATTTGCAGTTTGTACTGTTTTAACTCTTACAGCACACATAAAAATACAGGATGAAGAACAGCGTCTGCGAATCTGGCAGCTTTTCGTCAAGGAAATCGAATATGACGGGGACAATCTGGAAGAACTGGAATGGCAGCTGGAAACCAATGCAGCTTTTTCGCCAGCGGCGCTTTGTGCATATTTTGAATCCGTTGGAGGTGCATAATGGTTTCCCTGTTTCTTCATGCTGTTTCTCACCTGTTGTCAAAACTTTTCTCTCGCCAATTTGAAAAATGGGAAAAGCAATACTTGACAGAGAAAACGAAGAAAATTCTTATCGGAAATGCGTGAGAGTTTCTAAAGCTTTCGGCATTGTCGGCGGCATCTGGTTTATCTGTTTTGCGGCGTTTGGCATTCTCAGCATCGTTATCTGGGCTGACGGCATGACGGATTGGGATTCTTTCGCTTGCGGTATTCTGTTTCTGCTGATTAGCCTTTTCGGTGTTTTCTGCATACTGTTCAGACGCAATTACCGCATCTTTTATACGGATACATTTGTGGAAAAGCACGGCGTTTTCGGGAAAAAGCGGGTCTACCGCTGGGTAGAACTTATTTCGGTTCAACAAAAAGGTGCTGTCTACACATTGACTTTTCCAAGCGGAAAACTCCGCATTGTTTCCGGCAAGGAGTTTGTTGGAAGTGATAAGCTTGTCGATTTTTTTGAAAAAGAAATGTTTTTTGAAAAAAGGACTTGACAGACATTTCATTCTATGCTATAATAAGAAACTGTGGCGGCTATGCCGCAGAAAATCAGAGATTCACAGGACTACTGTCGGCGCAATGGTCGATGGGCTGCTGTTGATACAAACAACAGATACAGGAGGTGAAACCCCATGAGAGAAGGCATTCATCCGAATTTTGAAAAGACCACCATCACTTGCCACTGCGGTAATGTAATGGAAACTATGTCCACCAAGAAGGACATCAAGGTCGAAATCTGCTCGAAGTGCCACCCGTTCTTCACTGGTAAACAGAAGCTGGTTGATACAGGCGGACGTGTAGATCGTTTCAAGAAGCGTTTCAATCTGGACTAATTTCCAGGCTGGTTTATTTTTTGAACACGACAATGGAAAAGGGACGGTATTTTGTTTACCGTCCTTTTTTGTCTACGTGGAGGTAGATGACATGATGGAATATCGTACCATTGCCGCACCGGTGTCGGCCTCATTTGTGGAGAAAAAATCGGAGTTCATCGCACAGCTTTTTCCGGCACGCACCCAGGAAGAGGCTGTGGAAGCAATTGAAGAAGTGCGCAAGCAGCATCGCCGTGCAAGACATAATGTCTATGCTTACCTGCTGCGTGACGGAAATGCCTCACGCTATTCTGATGACGGTGAGCCGCAGGGAACTGCCGGAATGCCGATCCTGGATGTGCTGCAAAAAAACGGGCTGACGGATGTCTGTTGTGTTGTGACAAGATATTTTGGCGGTGTTCTGCTCGGCGCAAACGGACTGGTTCGGGCGTATTCTCACAGCACAGCACTTGCGATCGAGGCGGCGCAGATCAAGATCATGATGCCGTGTTATCCGGTTTCGATTCAGACAGATTATGCACTGTACGGAAAGATTGCATATCACCTTCCCCAGGAAGATATTTTACAGCTGGATACGATATTTGAAGATCAGGTAGAACTGAAACTGCTGGTGCGTGACACGCTGTGGGACAAGCTGAAACAGGAATTGATTGATCTGACCAGCGGACAGGTGGAGATTGTTTCCGGCGGATTGCAGTATGCAGACTTTTCGAAAGCAAAAAGGCTGTAAGCTGCCTTTTCGAAAGAAAACGAAAAAAGAGGAGTTTTGCACACTCCTGCGTATATATAAATAGAAAGCTGTTTTGAACAGCTTTTCGCAGAATCATATAGCCGCCTTTCCTACGGAGGTGATATCTATGAGTATACGAGAACAATTAGAACAACAGGAATTGCAGTATCTTTCTCCGAATGCCTGCACGAACATCGGACACGCACACCGGATGCGTCCGGAAGAACCTTGTCCGTATCGCACAGCGTTTCAGCGGGATCGGGATCGGATTCTGCACTGCAACTCATTTCGCCGACTGAAAAGAAAAACACAGGTGTTCCTATCCCCTGCCGGCGATCATTATCGTACACGTCTTACGCATACGCTGGAGGTTGCACAGGTCGCACGTACCATTTCCCGTGCGCTGCGTCTAAATGAAGATCTGACAGAGGCAATTGCGCTGGGGCATGATCTGGGACACTCCCCTTTTGGACACAGCGGAGAGTCGATTCTCAACCGGATCTGTCCCCATGGATATCGTCATTATGAGCAGAGCCTTCGGGTAGTTGACTTGATTGAAAAACATGGAAAAGGGCTGAACTTGACAGATGAAGTGCGGAACGGCATTCTCTGTCATACCAATCGTGTGGCGGATACAAAAGAGGGCAATGTAGTTCGTGTGGCTGACCGCATTGCGTATATCAATCATGATATCGAGGATGCGATTCGAGCTGGGATCTTGCAGAAAGAAGAACTGCCGCAGGATGTGGTGGAGATTCTGGGAGATACCAAAACAAAGCGGATTACAAAGCTGGTTGGTGCAGTAGTGGAACATGGTTCTGATACGATTGGAATGGCACCGGAAATACAGGCGGCGCACGACAAACTGCACGCCTTTATGTTTGAAAAGGTGTATTATAATCCGATTGCCAAGCAGGAGGAAAACAAGGCGAAATTGCTGTTGGAAACGCTGTATACGTATTTTATTTCCCATGTTTCCCTTTTGCCGGCGGAATATCTCTCTATTGCAGAAAAAGAAGATGCACACCGTGCTGTGTGTGATTACATTTCCGGTATGAGTGACGGCTATGCAGTGGACTTGTACCAGGAGCTATTTATCCCGAAGGGCTGGAAATAAGGCGGTGATACAGATATGACATACAGTGACGATTTTCTGGAACAGCTGCGTGCAGCCTGTCCCATGGAGACGATTGCAGGAAATTATGTCAATTTGATTCGCCGTGGGCGGCATTATGTGTGCAACTGTCCGTTCCATTCTGAAAAGTCGCCGTCTTGTACCATATTTCCGGATACACAAAGTTTTTACTGCTTTGGCTGCGGCGCAGGCGGCGATGTGATTACCTGGGTTCGCCGTATGGAAAATCTGGAATTCACTGATGCGGTAAAACAGCTTGCTGAAAAAAGCGGACTGCAAGTGCCGAATGACCGGGAGGCAGATCGGCGTGCGCAGCTGCGTACACGAATCTTTGCGATCAATCGGGAAACGGCGAATTTTTATTTCCGCAATCTGATTGCCGGAAATGATAAGCGTGGACTGCAATATTTTGTTTCCCGGCAGCTGAAACCGGAGACCATTAAAAAATATGGATTGGGATATGCGCCGGACAGTTGGAATACACTCACCGATCACCTTTTGAAAAAGGGATTTACAGAGGAAGAGCTACTGGCTGCAAATGTTGCCCATCGTTCCGGAAAAGGCAATTTGTATGATGCCTTTCGTGGCAGAGTGATGTTCCCGATCGTGGACACCCGTGGTGCTGTGATCGGATTCGGCGGCAGAGTCTTGGATGACAGTCAGCCAAAGTATCTGAATACGGCAAAAACGCCGGTGTTTGATAAGGGACGAAATTTATTTTCACTTAATTTTGCAAAGGACAGTTCTTCCACGCATATGATTCTTGCGGAAGGTTACATGGATTGCCATCAATCAAGCCGGATTTTCCAATGTGGTTGCGACTCTGGGTACAGCGATCACACCGGAACAGGCGAGAAAACTGACGCAGTATGCAAAGGAAATGATTATTGCATACGATAGCGATGGTCCGGGTCAGCAAGCAACGCAGAAAGCAATCAATCGTTTCAGTGAAGTGGGAATGCCGTCACGAATCCTGCATATGACTGGTGCAAAGGATCCGGATGAATTTATCAAAAAGTATGGATCTGAACGGTTTCGGCTTTTGCTGGAACAAGCCGGCGATGCAATCAACTTTCGTCTGGATCGATGCGAAAATGGTTTGGATACCAATACGGAATCCGGAAAAGTACAGCTGCTCAAACGAGTGGTTTCTGTGTTGGCAGAAATCCAGAATCCGCTGGAACGTGAAGTGTACTTGTCCAGGACTGCAAACAAGTGGGAAATTTCGGCGGAAGTTCTGCATCAGCAGGTAGATCGTACCATTCGCAGTAAAAGGCGGTTGGAGGCGACGAAAGAGTGGAAAGATATTATAGAGCATACGGTTCGTCCGGAACCGCAGCAGCCTCAGTCCGGAAACCATTTACGGGAACGGAAAGCAGAGGAACGCATTTTGTTCTACATTCTTTCCAAACCGGAAGAATCTGCGTGGATTGTGGATAAAATAAAGCCGGAGCAGTTTTCATCAGCACTCTTTCAGCAGGTGCTGAATGCGTTTCAAGAAAGTGTTCGGCAGCAAACAAGTTTCTCACTGTCATCCATGGGAGATTTTTTGTCCGAGGGCGAGATGGGAAAGCTTAGCGGTATTACAGCACGAAACCAGGAAGTGCCGGTAACAAAGGAAGAGGTGCAGGATTGTATCCGTGCGCTGCATCCGGGCGTGCCGGAGACAGTCGAAACAAATGATGATCTGCTGAAATTGATTCAGAAAAAGCAGCACCCCAATGGGTGAAAATAGGAGGAACAATACTATGGAACAGAAAAAAATGACAATTGATGCACTGATGGAACAGGGCAAAGCCAACGGAAAACTGACAACCAAAGAAATTACCGATGTATTGGATGAACTGGATTTTGACACCGATCAGCTTGCCTCTATTATCAATAGCTGCGAACAACTGAACATTGAGATCGTAGATGATACTGCAACAGATGAAACGCTGAATGACAACGATCTGAATATGACAGATGATCTGGAAATGACACTTTCCACAGAGGGCATCGCCATTGATGACCCGGTCAAGATCTATCTGAAAGAAATTGGTCGTGTGCCGCTGCTTTCTCCGGATGAAGAAACGGAATTGGCAAAGCGGATGGCAGAGGGTGACAGCTATGCGAAAAAGCGTCTGTCTGAGGCGAACCTGCGACTGGTTGTCAGCATTGCAAAGAAATATGTGGGCAGAGGAATGCAGTTCCTGGATCTGATCCAGGAGGGTAATCTGGGTCTGCTGAAAGCAGTAGAGAAATTTGACTACACCAAGGGCTTTAAGTTCTCTACTTATGCAACATGGTGGATTCGTCAGGCAATCACCCGTGCAATTGCTGACCAGGCAAGAACCATTCGTATTCCGGTGCATATGGTGGAGACGATCACCAAGGTTAAGAAAGTTTCCAGTCAGCTGCTGCATGAGACTGGACATGATCCTTCCGCAGAAGAAATTGCAGAAAAGCTGGAAATGCCGGCAGAACGTGTTCGTGAGATCATGCGCATTGCACAGGATCCGGTATCTTTGGAGACGCCGATCGGTGAAGAGGAGGACAGCCACCTGGGTGACTTTATCCCGGACGATGACGCACCTGCTCCGGCAGACGCAGCCTCTTTGATGCTGCTGAAGGAGCAGTTAAATGAAGTGCTTTCTACGCTGACAGACCGTGAGGCAAAGGTACTGCGTCTCCGTTTTGGTCTGGAGGACGGTCGTTCCCGCACACTGGAAGAAGTGGGCAAGGAATTTGATGTTACCCGTGAGAGAATTCGTCAGATCGAGGCAAAAGCACTCCGTAAGCTGCGTCACCCCAGCCGCAGCAAGAAGGTCAAGGATTTTTTGGACTAAGGGAACGCTGAATAGAGCTCGCTTGTCTGACCGACGTGCAGATTTTCTCTTGGAGGAAATTCGTTATGAGCATGAGAGAAGCTTTTGACATCTTTTTCGAAAACAACAACAAGTCGTGGAGACGTACTTGGGGAACTCTCCCAAGGGTTCCTAGATGTGATAAATACAGACAAAGTTCGCTTATCGTTGCAGAAAATGATAAGTTTGACGAATTGGAATGGCTGCCCAAATTGCAGGAAAAAAGGATTGACTTCAATTCACTGGAAGAAGATCTGGAATTTAGAATTCACCCACAAATTAAAGACTTTTTGAGCACTTATTGGTTCATGCCGTTAGAAGGTAAAACAGATAAAATAGATCATCTTGTGTTACATTAGCTTTTGCCTCAATCACAATATGAACTTTTGAAAATAACAAAATGTTATTTTAACAAAAAAGAGTATCATTATCGGAATGATGGGAATTACTTTTTGATAGGCGATTTCTGTTGTATAGATGGTAATGACAGTTATATGGTGCATATCAATAATGATACAGGCGAGGTTTTTGCAGTTCAGAATTTTGATAAGATTTCAATTAAAATAGCAAATTCGATTGAAGAACTTCTTGGAGAAATGAAAGGCGTATGGGATATGTGAGTAATGTGTAACTATCAATGTAAATATAATTCCTGCTGCACGCCGATTTCGCCTTGCAGCGTATAAGTGACTGTATATTCAACGCCGCTCTCAGTTTCGAGGGCGGTTGTTTTTTTGTCCAGGATTTCTACCTGGGACAAAAAGTTGTCTTCATATCGCTGTATCTGTTCTTCTGCATTTTGTGCTGCCTCGGCTGGCGTTAAAATAAAAGTACGGGTGCGGTATTCGTGAAATGTTTCCTGGTATATGCCGATGGGAAGTTCTTTCCCGAACAGAGAAAACCAATGATAACCGGAAGTGCGGATGTAGTCATCAAATGGTGGTTCTGTACTTCCCAACGGGATGTGCCAGGTGAACAAATCCAGGTACTGGTGCGCCGTTGTTTCGCCGGTAGGTCTGCGCAGTGTCTGCTCATATGTACAGGTGAATTTTTCTGTTTGTTTGTACTGCCCGATGATGCTGCCCATAGCGTGTTTGATTCCAGTGTGTTCGGTTTCATCTGTGTAAAGACCGCTGACCAGCAAGTCCCCTTTTTGTACCGGATCGCCTACGATTTTCATGAGCTGTCCACGATAAATCGAAACAGAAACAATTTGACCATCCTGGGATGCGATGATGTTCGAGGGCTTTCGTGTGTTCTGCATTTCTGGTTCTGGCGTGCGTTCCATCACTTCTACAACCAGACGATTTCCGGTGTGGCGCATTCCGACCCATGCAAGTTCGTCCATCGTGGAACGAAGGGTATGTTCACAGTGCGCAAAGTCGATTCCAGGAATCCAACTCCCCCGCTGCACACCGCAGTCCTCCAGGACGGCTTTGATTTCCGGAATGGATGCTGTTTCTTCTCCGGTTACATCAATTTCCATGACGATATTGGAACAATAAAAGATCAAGGCGGCTGAAAAAAGAATACCCAATGGGATGCCAAAACGAAAACGATATTGATGCAAAAACTGCTGGAGTGTTTTTTGGGGCGTTAATGTCAGCTGAACATGATATGTTTGCGCCAACTGTTCTACTGCTTTTCGATGCTTGGCATAGAACCGAAATTGATAGATATTTCCCTCACAGCGCTGTTTTTTGCAGCATATGCCGGCAGCGTGCATGGCGTTTACAAATGCGTACAGTCTGCCGCCGGCAGCAGCAGCGTGATATTCACTCCGCAGATGCTGTTCCATGGCGCACCCCCTTTGGTGTAAGTGTGATAGATTGGATTTGTCCGTGAATCACCAGGCTTTCCGGAGAACGGCTGTCAGCCTGCAAACTACTCCCCCAGATTTCCAATACCAGTTCAGCGGTTTGTACAACAATTCGGATATCGTTGTATTCCAGGATGCGGCGGCAGTTTTCCAGATAGATCTCTCGGTTTCCGGTCAGCTGCAAATATGTTTCGAACTGCAGCGCTCGCCGGCCTGCATCTATGAGCCGTTTTCCCATGACGATCACCTCGCAAAAGCATATGCGGAGAAAAAGCATATTATGTGCTGTCAGCGTCATAGCATGGAATCGGGAGGTGCTGTTTATGCCCCATGTTTTTCAGAAACAATATTTTTGGATACCTGTACTTGTCTGTGCAATATGCTTTTGCGTATGTTTTGCAGAACAAATTCAGATGGAAATGCGGTCAGCTTTGACACGTTGTTTGACAACGATCATCCCCTCTCTGTATGCCATGATGATTCTTTCGCAGATGCTTTTGGAAAGCGGCGTATGGCGCCTTCTGGCGAAACCGTTTCGATGGTTCGGAGAAAAATGCCTTGGGATTGCAGAGCCGTACTTTGCCGTTTTTCTTCTCAGTCAGTTCGCCGGATATCCGGTTGGCGCCGGAATGCTTTGCACGCTAGTAAAACAGCACTGCATAACTAAAAAGGATGGCGAAAAGCTGTTATGTGTGTGCTACGGCGGCGGACCGGCTTTTTTGTTGGGATTGTTGGGAAATGTCCCCTGCCGCTCCGCAATCTTTTGGCTGATATTTTCTGCAAATATCCTATCAAATGCAGTTCTCTGTACCTTACTGTTTCGTTTTCATCCTCTGAAAAATGATGTATCAGAAAGAAAGACTATAACGCCGGTTTCAGCAGAAATGCTGGTGGACTGCACTTCGGGTGCAGGAAAGCTGCTCTTGAAGTTGTGCGGTGTGATACTCTGCTTTTCTGCATGGATTGGGATGGCGGACGCAGCCGGATTATTCCGTATTTGTCGTGAGTGGACAATGAAGATTGAACTTCCCTTTTCTGGCTCTGATTTGCTGCGATGTGTTTTAGAAATTTCCAATTGTGCTGCGTTATCAATGCCAATGCGCTGGAGAGTTCCAGTTTTGGCGGCGCTGCTTTCCTTTGGCGGTATTTGTGTCATTTTACAGATTCGGGCTGTGGTTGGAACAAGTTTATCCATGAAGCTGTTGATCACAGTCAGATTGCTGTGCGGATTACTTTCCGGCTGGATTTGTGCGGTTGGACTGCACTTCTTGCCAATTCCAATAACAGAGACGGTGGTTTCTGTTTCTGCCGTTTCGCAGGTATCCAGGAATTCAATAGTTCCGTCTGTTTTGCTCTTATGTATGATGCTGTTTGTTTTTCGAGAGGAATCATTTCTTCATAATCACAAAAAAATTCGTGAAATTGCTTGACTTTTTGGATAGAACATACTATAATATAAGAGTATAAATATGCTTTTTTGAAAAGCATCTATATGGCTGCTGTCACGGCGCAAAGGAAACAGCAGCTGCATTCATTCAGACATTATTTTGGAAAGGGGATAATTTATCCATGACAATACGTAAAAAACTTGCTGCACTTGCTGTTTCCGGCATGATGATGGCAACTTGTCTCTCTGCCAGCATTCCGGCGATTCAGACGAGTCTGACAGCTGCCGCAGCGGATGATAACAACGATGACTGGCTGCACGCAGAGGGCAGCAAATTGTATGATTCTCAGGGAAATCAAGTGTGGCTGACCGGTGCAAACTGGTTTGGTATGAACTGTACAGAGAATTTCCCGCATGGTCTTTGGAGTGCAGATGTGGATGAACTGCTCTCTTCTGTTGCAGATCACGGCATCAATATCATTCGTTTTCCGGTATCGACAGAACTGTTGCTTTCCTGGAAAAACGGCAATCCGCTGACGCCGGTAGGACTGAACGCCGCAAACGGAAAGGACTACTCCTTTAACCCAGATTTTTGCGATGCAAACGGAAATACAATGGACAGCGAAGGTATCTTCGATGTGATTCTGAAGAAGATGAAGAAGTACGGCATCAAGGCACTGATCGACGTTCACAGCCCGGCATCCCACAATTCCGGACACAACTATAATTTGTGGTTTTATCAGGATGGCGCAGCTGATGCAGATAATATGGCTGTTGGATTTTACAGCAAAGAAAAAATTACTTACGATGATTGGATTGAGTCCACTGCATGGCTGGCAGAAAAGTACAAGAATGATGATACAGTAATTGCCTACGATTTGAAAAACGAACCGCATGGCAAACGTGGATACAGTGGTTCCAGCTGCCCGACAGATATGGCAAAATGGGACGATTCCACCGATCAGAACAACTGGGCATACGCCGCTACAGAATGCGGCAATGCAATTCTGGACAAGAACCCCAATGCTTTGATTTTGATTGAAGGCGTAGAGCAGTATCCGAAAACGGATAAGGGTTACACCTATGATACAGCAGATATCTGGCAGGCTCCGGCAGATCAGTCACCTTGGTACGGCGCATGGTGGGGTGGCAATCTACGTGGTGTAAAGGATTATCCGATCGACTTCGGTTCCGCAGACCGCAACAGCCAGATTGTGTATTCTCCGCATGACTACGGTCCGTCTGTATACAACCAGACGTGGTTTGACAAGGACTTTACCACCCAGACACTGCTGGATGATTACTGGTATGACACGTGGGCATACATCAACGATCAAGACATCGCTCCCCTGCTGATCGGCGAATGGGGCGGTCACATGGACGGCGGCAAGAACCAGAAGTGGATGACCCTGTTGCGTGACTATATGATTGACAATCACATCAACCATACATTCTGGTGTTTGAATCCAAACTCTGGCGATACCGGCGGACTGCTGGACAGCAGCTTCAAAGTTTGGGATGATGACAAGTACAATCTGTTTGAACCGTCTCTGTGGCAGACACAGGAATCCGGAAAGTATATCAGCCTGGATCACCAGACGCCTCTTGGTGTAAATGGAACTGGTATCTCCCTGTCTGAGTATTACAGTAAGTATGCAGACAGCGAAGGCAGCAATATTAACGGCGGCACAAAGGGCAATACACCCGGCGGTACAAAACCGGTACAGACTGGAACAACAGAAACCGGAACAACCACAGAAACGAAACCGGATACCGTAGTCGGCGACATCACTAAGGATGGCAAGGTAGATGCTAGCGATCTGGTGATCCTGCTCCAGTATCTGTGCGGCAATACTGTGGACAGCAAGGGCAAGGACTTCAAGGCAGGTGATGTGAATGGCGATGGTGTATTGAACGGTATGGATCTGGCACTGTATCGCCAGGTATTGTCAAAGGCAATCAGCGGATTTCCGGAATAAGGCGGTGGTCAGATGAAACGGGATGACTATTTGTCCTGGGATGAATATTTCATGGGCATTGCTTTGTTATCAGCACAGCGCAGCAAGGACAGCAACACACAGGTTGGGGCCTGCATTGTGAACCAGGAGCATAAGATCGTGTCTGTTGGGTATAATGGGATGCCGACGGGCTGCAATGATGATGATATGCCCTGGGAACGGGAAGGCGATTTTCTCAACACCAAATACCCCTTTGTATGCCATGCGGAACTCAATGCGATTCTGAACCGCAGCGCAGGCAGCTTACAGGGATGCAGCTTGTATGTGACATTGTTCCCCTGCAACGAATGCGCAAAGGCAATTATTCAAAGCGGGATTCGGGAAATCATCTATTACGACAACAAATATGCTGACACGGATGCTACAAAAGCATCCCAGCGTATGTTTTTACTTACTGGTGTCACCTGCCGTCCGTATCATCATACAGAACGGGAAATGACGCTGCGGTTTTAAGATGTACACAATTGAATCCAATAGAAAAGGTACGCTCTCAGATAGAATGAGAGTGTGCCTTTTTCTGTTGTTTCAACACCTGGTTTTGTGAAATATGCCTATTTTCAAAAAAAACAGCTTTTTTTCAATTTCCCTTTGTGTTTTTCTGCAAAATATGCTATAATAAAATAGGTGAGTTATGCAAACCGTGTAAGAATCTGCCGACAAGTTTCATACAGGTGGATTCCAATGAATATAACTTGAATATTATTTCCGAAAGGATGAGGCATTTTATGCGAATTCGCTGTAAGCCTTGGGCAAAGCCGGAACTGGAGGCTTGTCCGTTTTATATTTCTGATCCAAAAGCCTGCAAAGGAATGTGGCAGGCACAATTTCCGAAACAGCAGCCGCTCCGTCTGGAGCTGGGCTGCGGCAAGGGCGGCTTTATTTCACAGGAGGCTCTCGCAAATCCGGACTATAACTACATTGCAGTTGACATAAAAAACGAAATGCTGGTTCTGGCAAAACGAAAGCTGGAGGCTGCCTATGCGGCGCAGCAGATGCCGCTGGATAATGTGCGTGTTATGATCGACAATATCATGTATCTTCGGGAATGTTTTGCAAAAGAGGACCGAATCGACCGTATCTATATCAATTTCTGTAACCCCTGGCCTCGTGGGAAACACAAAAAACGTCGTCTGACACATCCCCGGCAGCTGGTACAGTATCGGATGCTGCTGGATGGTGATATCTGGTTTAAGACAGATGATGACGAATTGTTTGAAGAATCGCTGGAATATTTCCCGGAGGCAGGCTTTCGCATCACGACTATGACCAGAGATCTGCACAGCGAACCGGAACTGCGGTATTTCGAAACAGAACACGAGCAGATGTTTGATGAAATGGGGAAAAAGATCAAGTTTTTGATTGCAGAGCCGGATCCTGCGGTTTCAGAAGAATCTTTACAGGAATTATTGCAGTACAGCGAAAAATATAGTGAAAGGAAACGAGACAATGGACTTTTCCATGAAGAATAACAAGATCGTCAATCATTATTTTACGAATTTGAAGGAACGTTCTACAATTACGCCGATGGAAGTGATTGCTGACGGCACACAGGCGAACGAAAACCCAGCCGCTTGTTATCGTGGAATGGGCTGTGTCAGCGGTAATAACTCCTCACGGCTTTTGCTGGACTATAAAGTAGAGCATCCCCACGCATATGAAGAGATCATGCGGCTGTTGTTTCAGAAAGACTATGGTGCAGGTTTGACGCATATTAAGCTGGAACTTGGTGCGGATATCAATTCCTCCTCCGGAACAGAACCCTGCACCAAGCGTTCGCTCAATGAACCAGCCGATGTCACACGTGGTGCAGGGTTTCAGTTCGCTGCGGATGCGAAAGCGATCAACCCGGATATTACGGTGGATTTTCTGCGCTGGGGTGAGCCGAAGTGGGTCACAGATGCGTTTGCGATCAGCCAGGAACACGGACTGAATGCACGGTATCGCTGGTATAAGGAAACGCTGGATGCTGCATATGCTGTATACGGATTGAAATTTGACTATATCAGTGCTGACCAGAATGAGACAGATACGCCGGATGAGGCGTGGATTTTGTATCTGCGGTATCGGTTGGACAATGAAAAAAATGCGCCGTATGATTACAGCAAGATCAAGATCATTGCATCAGATGAGGTTGGAACGAGAAATATTGCAGAGCAGATGGTGGACAACAGTCAGTTGCGCAATGCGGTGGATGTCATTGGTCTGCATTATACCACGTTTGGAGACTCTTACACCAACCTGCTGAACGAGGCGTATGGCAAGGAAATTTGGTACAGTGAAGGAATTGCGCCGTGCAATGTACCAGAACTGACAGTCCAGGCGGATGAATCTGGTCTGGTGGGAAAAAATGGCCCTATCGACGTGGCAAATCGTATCATCAACAGCTATTACAATGGAAAGATGGTAATGTACGAGTTCCAGCCGGCAGTGGCATCTTATTATGATGGCTCCTGCTATGCACCGAAACAACTGATTCGGGCGTGGAATCCGTGGTCCGGTCACTATGCAATGGACATTGGATTCTGGATGGCAATGCACTTCAGCCGGTTTGCGCAAAAGGGCTGGATGTATGTAAACGGTGCTTGTTATGGTGACGGTGATAGTTTCGGGCGCAACGGCATTGCTCCCTGTAGATCCAAAGGTAGTTTTCTATATTCTGCTGGTGCCTTTGTTCCTTGCGTACAGAGTCATTGTCGATGCGGATATTGTCAAATGTTTTGCAACGTTTCTGTTGTCGTTTGCTATAATGAGCTTCTGCAAGAATTATGCCATAATGATTGATGCAGTTATACACCCTGAGCTTGGAGTGCCGACCTTCAGCACCGACGGCGCATTGATACAGCTCGGAATATCCTGTGCAGTGACTGCCGCTATTGCTTATCCGGTAGCAAAATACGGCTCTCATCTTATAAACGGGCTTCCGTACAGAAGGGTATGGCTGATTTCGATAGTAATGTCGCTTATGTTTATCGGGTTCAATTTTACGGTACAGCCCGTGCATTATCAGACACTTTATCTTAACCGTGTTTTTCTGGTTTATATCCTGATAACAACTCTTATGTTCGTTATGCTCGTGCTTATGTATACCGTGTTTTATTTCATAGCGTCCGCTTTGCTGAAAGCCGGCAAGGACAAGGAGCATATAAGCGTGCTTGAAATGCAGAAGAAGCAGTACGACGCCCAGCAGAAATATCTTGAGGACACCTCACGCATACGTCACGATTTCAAGCACTCAAT
>OLRN01001001.1_pt1 | contig 17020 bp, 15 predicted proteins | sample 1673001 | NCBI WGS metagenome assembly OLRN01 (sample SAMEA3136745, study PRJEB25190) | human gut metagenome | biome: human gut; feature: human-associated habitat; material: faeces | place: Austria | collected 2013 | reverse complement strand
GGGATGCTCATCCCGATGGCCACGATACAGGTGTGCATGGAATTTTTCAGCACATGCTTCACGTAGATGTTTTTCTGCGGCAGCCCCCTCACGTTGGCGTAGAGCACGTAGTCCTGCTTCATATTTTCCAGCATGTTGTTCCGTATGAGGCGGATGTAGGTGGAAATGTAGCTTAAGGACACCGTGAAGGACGGCAGGATCAGATGTCTCCACGTGCCGTTTCCGCTGGCAGATCTGGCGTGCCTGCTGTCCGGCTATCGTGGCGGCGTGGTGATCGCCTGGCACAGCGATGTAGTGCGGCAAAAGACACTGCTCCGGTTTTATAAGCCATTGCTGATGAAATTCCTGCGCCGTGCGGACTGCATCATTGCGGCGACAGAGGGACACATCACCAGTTCGCCGTTTCTGACCCAGTTCCGGGAAAAATGCCGCATTATCCCTTACGGCATTGACGTGCAGGCGTACCGGAGCGTGGAACGCAAGCCCATCCTGCGGCAGGTACAGCAAAATCCGGAAACGGTGCGTGTGCTGTTTGTGGGACGGTTCGTGTACTACAAGGGCATTGAGGTGCTGCTGCACGCATTTGCCGGGGTGCATGGCTGTGAGCTGTTCCTGGTGGGACACGGCACGCCGGAGATGGAAGAGAAACTGCACCGCATGACGGAAGAGGCGCACATGGCGGCGCAGGTACATTTCCTGGGAAATCTGCCGGAGGAAGATCTCCGGGCGGCGTTTGCGGACTGTGATGTCTTTGTGTTGCCCTCGGTGGCGAACAGCGAGGCGTTCGGCATCGTGCAGCAGGAGGCGATGGTCTACGGCAAGCCGGTCATCAACACGGCGCTGCCCACCGGCGTGCCGCACGTCAGCCTGGACGGTGTGACGGGAATCACCGTACCGCCGGAGGATGCAGACGCACTGGCGCAGGCAATACAGAAGCTGGCGGATGACAAGACGCTGCGGGAACAGTACGGCAGCGCAGCGGCAAAGCGTGTGGCAGAGGAATATGAGGAGAAAGACGTGGTAGACAAGGTGTATGCCACGCTGAAAGAAGTAGCAGAAAGGCGGCAAAGGAAATGAAAGCACTGATTATTGGCGGCGGCGGATTTGTAGGACGGTATCTGGCGGAACACCTGGTGCAGGACTGCGGTTGGGAGACATTTCTGACAAAGCTGCCCAAGGAGAATGTGGAAGTAGAGGGCTGTGAGGCGTACAATCTGGACATTCTGGACAAGGACGCTGTCGAGGCGCTGCTGGTGCGGCTGAAACCGGATGCCATTTTACATCTGGCGGCGCAGAGTTCAGTGGCTTATTCCTGGAAGAATCCCCAGCTGACGGCGGATATCAACATCCACGGCTGTCTGAATGTGCTGGATGCAGTGCGCAGCGTTCCCGGCTATGCGCCGAAGATTTTGCTGATTGGTTCCGGTGAGGAATACGGCGTACTGCCGGAAAACACCAGCCTGGTGAGCGAGACCACGCCGGTGCATCCGGCGAATCCGTATGCCATCACCAAGCTGGCGCAGAATCTCTTCGGCGAGCTGTACGCCAAGGCATATGATATGCACATCATGATGGTGCGTGCGTTCAACCACATCGGTCCGGGACAGCTGCCCCAGTTCGTGGTCTCGGATTTCTGCAAACAGGTGGCAGAGATCTCCGCCGGGGTGCGTGAGCCGGTGATGCGTGTGGGCAATCTGACAGCGGCACGGGATTTCACCGATGTCCGTGATGTGGTTCGGGCGTATTCTCTGCTGATCGAACACGGACGCTCCGGCGAGGTCTACAACGTAGGCAGCGGCAGAGCCATTTCCATCCAGGAGATTCTGGACCGCATCATTGCACACAGCGGCACAGACATCACCGTGGAAGTAGACCCGGCGAAGCTGCGTCCGGTAGAAGTGCCGGTGATCCGGGCGGATATCTCCAAGCTCCAGGCGGACACAGGCTGGCAGCCGGAGATCCCGCTGGAACAGACCATTGCAGAGACACTGGACGATTGGAAAAACAAGCTGAAATAAGATTGGAGGAGGCGCAGGCGTATGGCACAATTGGAAGAACTGCTGGAAAAGAAACCGGATGCTGTGTCTGAGGATATGGGATACAGCACCCCTTCTGACGCATATCCGGAGGACGAATGGGAAAAGCAGAAGCTAAAGGGCTGGCCTCGCCAGATCCATGTGTTCGGGATGCGGCAGAACCAGATCAACCGTGGCACAGCGGCTCGGCTGCGTGCGCTGGAAATCCAGAACCGGACGCTGGAGATCAAGATTCAGCGCCTGGAAGAAGAACTGGAGGGCCTGGCGGCACGGGAGAAAAAGATCCTGGGCAGAGTTGCGGCTGAAATGGACACCATGCAGGCAGAGATCAACCGTCTGCGGCTGTCCACCCAGCTGAACAGCAATGCGCTGGACCGCATTCTGCGGCAGCCGGAACCGGAAAGCGCAGAGAAAGAAAACGATTCCCAGGAATCGTAATTGATACAGAACAGCGGCGGCAGGCACTGCAAAATGGTGTCTGCCGCCGTTCACGTCTGTAAACACTTTGTAGGATTTTGTCGGAAAAGTCACCGCATTTTGCGAAAGCATACACGAAATGCAGCAGAAAAACTAGGCAAAATGCCGGAGCAGCGGCTGCTTTTGTAAATGAATTGTAAGATTTCCCTTGACAATCGGAGGAAAGTACGATATAATAATAGAAAGTGTTTTCGCAGAAATGCCGGAAACACCGCTTAAAATTAGAACATTGTACATGAATATGACAGCAGACCGGGAACGCTCCGGGATGCAATAACCATGACGGAGGAACATTATGGGCATTTTTTCAAGAATCGGTGACGTGCTGAAGGCAAATATCAACGACATGATCGACCGGGCAGAAGATCCGGAAAAGATGGTGAAACAGATCATTCTGGATCTGCAAAAGGAAGTCAGCAAGGCAACACAGGCACTGGGCAAGGCAATGGCAAGCGAGCGCATTGCAAAGCGGCAGTATGAGGATGCCGTAAAGACCTCCTCCGATTGGGAAATGAAGGCAAAGGCAGCGCTCAACGCCGGCGAAGTCGATCTGGCGAAGAAAGCCCTTTCCAATAAGGTCAAGGCAGACGAAAACGTCAAGCAGTATCAGCAGATGTATGAGCAGATCTCGGCGCAGACCGCACAGCTCAGAGAGCAGGTCGAGGCGCTGAAATCAAAGCTGGACGAGGCGAAGAGCCGCCAGGCAATGCTGATCGCACGTTCTCAGATGGCAAAGACCCAGAAGAACCTTGCACAGTCTGTGGGCGGCATGGACGCCTCCAGTGCGCTGGATAAGTTCAACCGCATGGAAGAAAAGGTGACCCGCCAGGAGGCTGAGGCACAGGCATTCTCGGAAATGGCTGGTGTTACCGGCTCTGCGGAGGAAAAGTCATTCGAACAGTTACAGCATGATATGGACGTGGATGCAGAGCTGCAGCGGCTCATGGCAGAAATGGGTCAGACAGAAACTGCATCGGAAACAGAAGGGAGTGCAGTTTAATCATGGCACGGAAAGAAGAAAAAACATCTCTTTGCGGAATTCTGATGGTCTTGGCGGCAATCGCTGTGGGCGTGGCAGGTATTGTGTATGCGCTCTCGACTCGCCGCCGCCATATCAACCGGGAAAAATGGAAGGACTACGACGAGTGCGGCTTGGTATAAGCGGCAGATTTTTATAAAAAATGGAATCACATTCCATTGTAAATATCCATATATTAGAATGCGCAAAATCTAATTTTGGAAATAAAACTATAGAAAAGTATAAAATAAATCAAGTGAAAAGTGTGAAATCGGGTGCAGGCAAGGGCTTGTACCCGATTTTTTCAAAATAGGCTCAAATTATGTCAAAACGAATTGCATTGCGGAAAAAGGTGTGTTATAATAACAATATCCAATTGGAAAAAAGGGGAAGTGAATATGCACGGAAATAAGATCGTGCTGGACTTGGAGTTTACACCGGTTCGTGACCCGGACCTCCAGGCAGTTGCGAGCAGCGAGATCTTAGAGATCGGTGCTGTCAAGTTAAATGAAAATAATGAGGTAATGGAGGAATTTCAAACCTACGTGAAGCCCCAGTACAGCAGCATTCCGCCGCACATCACTCGCATCACCGGGATCACGGAGAAAACGGTGGAGAATGCGCCGTCCTATGGCGCAGCGGTGGCGGCTTTCACGGACTGGGTGGGGGACAGCGTGCGCAGCCGGTTCTACACCTGGAGCAATTCAGACCAGGGCGTTCTGTTGAAAGAGGCGGATCTGAAAGAGCAGACGCTGCACAAAATGTTCTATACCTACTGGGTGGATCTCCAGCGGATCCACCAGCGGCTCTACGGGTTCACCCGTCCCATGAATCTCACCAGTGCGCTGGGGTCGATGCAGATCTATTTCAAGGGGACGGAGCATGGTGCGCTGGCAGATGCCAGAAACACCGCCGGAATCTTGCAGCAGCTCAGCCATGTACAGGCGGTGCGGCAGCAGATCGAGGCATCGCACATTACATACAACAGCACAGAGTCCCATGGATTCACTATGGGGCTGGTTTTCAAGAACCGCTGAACGCAAAAAAGCAGAGACACCGGATGTGGTATCTCTGCCGTAAAAGGGATTCGATTATTTTTTGGTTACGGGCGCTGACCCAGACCGCCTTCCAGCGTAATGGTCTCGCCGGTCATGAACTTGAAGTCCGGAGATGCCAGCTGAACGCAGACTCTGCCAATCTCCAGTTCAGCGTCGCCCAGGTGACCTACCGGCGGCATCTTGACGTTTTTCTCAAATGCGTCCGGATAAGCTTTCTGGAAGTTTTCCAGCTGTGCGGTCCATGCCAGCGGGCAGACAATGTTGACGTTGATGTTGTCTCTGCCCCATTCGGTAGCGGCAACACGGGTCAGACCACGGATGCCCTCTTTGGCTGCGGCATAGGCGCACTGTCCGAAGTTGCCGAACAGACCTGCGCCGGAGGCAAAGTTGATGACAGACCCCTGGGTCTTTTTCAGATAGGGATAGCAGGCTTTCATGTAGTGGAAGGTGGCGTACAGACCGGAGTAGATCGCCAGGTCAAACTGTTCGGTGGTGTGGTCTGCCAGGGTCACGCCGGAGGCAGATGCCTGGGCGTTGTTGATGAGGACGTGGATATCTCCAAAGGTGTCCACTGCCTGCTTGACTACGTTTTCCACTACAGCGGCGTTGTCTGCGCCGGCATTGACGTCCGCCTGTACAGTCAGCACCTGAATGCCGTAGAGCCGTTCCAGTTCTTCTTTTGCAGCGTCCAGTTTCTGGACGTTTCGCCCGGTGATGACCAGGTTTGCGCCTTCTTTGGCATAGGCGGTGGCGATGCCGTAGCCGATGGAGCCGCATCTGCCGTCACTCAGAACGGCTCTGCCGGCGCCGGTGATGATTGCTGTTTTGTTGGTTAAAAAGCCCATAAGAAACATCCTTTCTGGTTGATGGGTTAGTACTTGCTAATTTCAGTATAGCATATTTTGTTTCAAAAATCAAGAACGATCTTTGGGAAAATTCGAGGAGGAGTTATGATGCAGATTCGAAAAGCGATGAGTCGGGACCTGGAGTGCATCCGGGAGTTGACGAGAGAGACCATCGGGCAGATCTACCCGAAATATTATCCCCAGGGCGCAGTGGAATTTTTCCTGTCGCATCATTGTGACGGAGCGATCCTGGCAGATATCCGTGACGGCGCAGTCTATCTGGGTGTCGATGAGAAAGACGGCATTGTGGGAACAGTCACCGTCAAGAACAGCGAGATCAGCCGTCTGTTTGTTCTGCCGGAACAGCAGCGGAAAGGATATGGAGAGGCACTGCTTGCCTATGCGGAAAAGCTGGTGTTTGCGGAGTATCCGGCGGTGACGCTGGACGCATCTCTGCCGGCAAAGGCAATGTATCTGAAACAGGGATATCAGACCGCAGAGTTCCACTGTCTGCCTGCGGAAAAGATGGCGTTTTTGTGCTATGATGTGATGGTGAAACAGCGGTAAGAGGATGCCGCAGCAATGCTGTTGGTACGCAAAAAAAGGCGGAGCGCCGGGGTGGACGCTCCGCCTTTTTGTTAGAACCTGTTTTCACAAGAAATATATGTGGATTTTCGAGCATAATTTTGTTGCAGACAAGGCAGAAATACGCAGGCGGGCTGTCGCCCGACAAGTATTTTTCACGCAGTATGCAGCAAAATTTGCCGAAAAGACACGTGTATACGCTTGTGAAGACAGGTTCTTATATTACGACGGACGAACGGTTTCCTTTTGTTCCCGGTGCATCCGTTTCTTTTCCCGATACATTGCCTCGTCAGCACGGCTCATGATCTGTTCGTAGCTGTTGTCGCCGGGCGTATAGGCGGCGTATCCTGCGGCAATGCTCAGCCGGAAGGTATCCGTCTTTGCAAATTCTCCGAAGTCGGAGCGGTCGGCGTTCATTTTCCGGATCTGTTCCTGGAGCATATGGTGGAGCTGTTCCAGGTCGTTCTGGCTTTTTTGGTGCAGCAGGGCAATGAACTCGTCGCCGCCCACCCGGTATACCTTATCATAGACGGCAGTCATGCACTTTGCGGCGCTTTGCAGCAGCACATCACCGCCGGCGTGGCCGTAGGTGTCGTTGGTGGTTTTCAGCAGGTTCAGATCCATGGAGACGATGCTGGTCTGTTCCAGCACGCATTCTCTGGCATCCCGTTCCAGGGCATAGCGGTTGCCCATTTTGGTGAGCTTGTCTGTGTAGGCGATCTCCTGCAAAAGCCGGGATTCCCGTTCCCGGTTGATCTCATTCATCAGCTTGCGGATGCCGTTGACCACAGCAAGCGCCAGGTAGAGCAGTACGCCGGTGCGGATGATAAAGGTCTGGTCGCCCAGGGTGGAGACAAAAATGAAGAAGATCACATTTCCGCAGACAAAGCTGAGCAGGAGTATGATGCTGATGCGGTTGAACCGCTCCATTTCCCGGTAGTGTCGAATCATCAGAAAAATGGAGACCACTGCCAGAATGCCCAGTGCGGCGGTAAATGATTTGATGGTTCGTGTGTAGGATGCGATGCCGGTGAAATGAACCACGCTGAGGGCTGCCTCCAGGAGCAGAAAGCCGTAGAACATCCATCTCATGCGCAGTTTCGGCACAATGTCCTCAAAGTACAGGATCACCAGCAGCGGCAGCAGGAACAGGGAAAAATAGTTGGCGTAGTACTGCACCACGGCGTTCTGATAGAGATACTGGTTCAGAAACAGAGGACAGTTGAAGTTGACGGCAAACGCAATGGAGAGACAGCCCAGGGAAAGGGATTCTGCGGAGGCAATGCGCTTGCACCTGCCGATAATGTAAATGACGATCAGCAGAATGCCGAAAATCATCATGCCCAGATTGGAGATACCGGGGATAAGGTCCTCTTTCAGATTGTTGTACAGCAGTTCGTTTTCCGTGCCGATTGCCACGTCATAGGACGTGAGGAACTTGTTGGCATATGCAGTCTCCACCCGTATGACAAGATACTGTGCATCCGTTTCCGGGATGGAGAGAAAATGGGTATACGTGCCGGGGGAATCGCAGAACCGCAGCGTTTCGCCGAAATGATAAAAGGCGCTGTCGTTGTCTGCCGGGATGTCTGGTGAGTCGCAGAACCAGGCGTCCACGTAGGAATCATAGGTGCGGAAAGAGAGTACCTTTCCCTTGACCGTGTCGTCCAGTTCATGCACCATCCGGAGCTGATAGACGGTCTGTCCTTTTTCAAAATACGGCTCGTTTTCGGGATCTCTGCTTTCCGCAGTGAGCCAGCCGCTGTAGAGATAGTGGGTATCCTCTTTATGGAGCGGTGTTCCCTTGGTAATGGCAAATGCAGCCACCAGGAACGCCAGCATTAAAATTGTCAGATAGAGTGCGATATGTCGTTTTGTCAGCCATTTCATAGTTGGGGGACTCCTTTGGTCATTCTGTGGGTGTGTCCGTCCCAAATCTGCAAACACACACTGTGATACTTCTATTATAACATATTCGCCGCAATTTTTCAAGAGATTTTCCTATAAAATTGCTAAAATTTGAAAATTACATAGATAAAACGGCAGATACAGAAAAAAGCGAACCATTCTTTGGGGAATGGTTCGCTTTTCTGTTGAGGGTGGGAATGTCTTTTGAAGTTGTTCCGGGGATTATTCCACGGATTTCAGTGCATCCAGCATATCCACGTTTTGCAGTCTGCGGTTGATGACTGCGCCGAGGACTGCGGTAATCATGGAAATCAGCACAAACGGGATCAGAAATGCTCTTGCGGAGAGGGCAGGGTTAAACATGACCTCATCCGGCGGCACCACAGTGATGATGTACTGATAGAGCCAGTCACCGGTGAGGAATCCCACCAGGATGCCCAGCAGTGTGAGGATGATCGTTTCCCGGTAGATATAGAGGGTAACCTCCTTGTCGTAGAATCCCAGCACCTTGATGGTGGAGAGTTCCCGGATGCGTTCGGATACGTTGATGTTTGTCAGATTGTACAGAATGACCACACCGAGCAGAACAGCGACCACGATCAGAACCCACATGATCTTGTTCAGGGATTTGACAATGACGTTGATCTGGCTTATCATGGTGGTGTTCTGGACAATGCCGGCAATGCCGCCCAGTTTCATGAACGATGCCGCCACTTCGTTTGCGTTTTCCGAAGAGCTGTCACACAGCCGGATCAGATAGGCATTCGAAGAGAAATCCTGTCCGGAGAACTGCTGATAATATGCCGGGCTGACGAACAGGAAGTGTCCGGTGTACATTTCGGTTACAGCGGCGATCTGCATTTTCTGGGGATTGCCGGCAGAATCCTTCAGTGTGATGGTGTCTCCTGCGGAAACATCCAGCAGCTTGCTGAGCCGTTCGCTGATGACAACGCCGTTGTCTGTCAGTGCAATGGACTTTCCGCTCTTTCGCTCATCCAGGGAGATGTAAGAGGAGAAGTCGTCGGTGTTTTCCGGGCAGAGCAGCTTGATGGTCTGGCTGTCCTGGGATTTTCCGGCGGTAACGGAATATTCCTCGTAGTAAATGGGTGCATAGCTTTCCACCACATCCTTGTCCGACAGCTTTTCGTTGATCGCCTGCTGTTCCTCGGTATCCAGGTTGTCGTTTTCGGCGGCAATCAGATCATACCGGATGATCTCGCCGAACTGCCGGTCGTTGATGCCGGAGATGGAGTGCTGTACGCTGAGTCCGGCGAAGAGGATGGTCACAGAGCCGCAGACACCGAAAATGGTCATCAGCATCCGCTTTTTGTAGCGGAAGATGTTTCTTGCTGTCACCTTGTGGGTAAAGCTCATGCGGTTCCAGATGGGTGTGATGCGTTCCAGGAGGATCTTGGAGCCGTTTGCCGGCGGTTTCGGCTGCAGCAGAGCAGACGGCTTTTCCTGTAACTCTTTCTTTGCCACCAGCACCGCAGGAAGCACGGTACTCAGCATGGCAAGGATCACGGCGATAACCGCCCATTTCAGATGGAAGGGTGTTTCGATTTTCGGCACGGTGAACCCGTGGGCATAGGCGTTGTTGGCGATTCTGGGGAGCAGATACAGACCGGCTGCAATGCCTGCCGCTGCACCTGTCAGTCCCGAAAACAGACCGTAGAGGGAGAACTTTTTGATGATGTCACGCTCTTCATAGCCCAGGGCTTTCAGCGTGCCGGAGTTGATGCGCTCCTCGTCTACGAAACGTGTCATAGTGGTGAGGGTCACAAGTGCCGCCACGAAATACATGAAGATGGGGAAAACGTCTGCCAGTGCATCCACAATGTCGGAGACACTGCTGTAGGTGCGGTAGCCCTCTGCGCCGGGAACTTCACGCCGGGTGTAGACCGAGAACGTGGGGAGCGAAAGCTTATCCACATCCGCCTGCGCATCGTCCAGTTCTGCGCTGTTGTCTGCGATCTCGCTGTCGGCATCTGCCTTTTTGTCGTTGTATTCTGCCAGCTTTTCCCAGCATTCCTGTTTCTTTTCCGCCAGCGTTTCTCTGGCATCCAGGAGCTTTGCCTCGCCGTCAGAGCGCTGGGTCTCCAGTTCCTGCTTTGCCTGTTCCAGCGCCGTCCTGCCGCTTTCCAGCTGCTGTTCGCCGCTTTTCAGTTCTGCCGCTTTGGTGTTGTATTCGCTCTGCTTGGCGGCAAGCTGGGATTTGGCGGTGTTGACCTGTGCCGATGCCTGGGACAGCTGGTTTTTTGCCGTTGTCAGCGCTGCGGCGGCATCATTCAGCTGACTTTCCGCATCGTCCAGCTGGGCTTTTGCCGCCTGGAGCTGTGCGCTTTTGCTGTCCAGTTCCTGCTGTGCGGCGCCGATCTGCGCCATGCCCGGCTCGTACTGCTGGCTGAGAAACGCATTGTAGCTGTTCGTCGTTTCCTGGAGCTTTGCTTGTGCGGCATCCAGCTGTGCGGTATACTGTGCCTTTTCTTCTGCGGAAAGCTGCGGATTCTGCACCGCCTGCTGTAACTGGGCGATGCCGGCTTTCAGTTCGGCAATGCCGCTTTCATACTGGGACTTTGCCCCGGTCAGCTGAGAGCGGTTGCTGTCCAGTTCTGTCTGTGCAGCGGAGAGTGCGTCGGCGTTCTGCTGATATTCTGTCTGTTTTTCTGTGAAGGCAGCCTTTTGGGTGTTGTATTCCGCCTGTTTTGCGGAAAGTTCCTGTTTTCCGGCAGCGATCTGATTTTCGGACGCTGTGATCTTCGCCTGTGCCGCATCCAGCTGTGTCTTTGCGCTGGCAAGCTGTGTTTTGCCGTCTGCCAGCTGCTTTTCCGAGTCCTCCAGCTTTTTCTGGTTCTCGTCAATTTGCTGCTGGGCATCGCTGACCTTGCTGTCCAGTTCCGCCTGGTTGTCCTGAATCTGCTGTTCAGCATCCTGGATCTGCGCTTTGGCATCGTCCAGTTTGGTCTTGGCGTCATCCAGTTCCGTTTCCGCCTCGGCGATCTGCTGTCTGCCGTCGTCAATCTTTTCCTGATACTCCGACCTAACGGCATCAAGCCGCTGTGCCGGGGCATCTTCCAGCAGGGTTTCCAGCTGGTTTTTGTGCGCCTGTATCTTGTCGGTGTACGCATCGGAATAGGGATCCAGTCCCTGGGTGTCCCGGAAGGTGATTCTTGCGATCATGTAGTAATCGCAGTCGAAAGCATCCTCTGTCACCACCGCATAGCTGTTCAGTTCGCCGGAACCGGCGGTGGACTGCCCCTGGTTGACGCAGGAGAGAATTTCCGTGGAGTGGACAAATCCGGTAATGGTAAAGGTCTTGTTTTTCAGTACCGTATTCCCGGAGGTGTCTGTCTTTTCCTCGAATGTGATCTGGTCGCCGATCTGGTAGTTGTCCTTGTCGGCGTCGGCAAATGCAATTTCATCTGCCTTTTCGGGGAGTCTGCCACTGACGACTTCATACTTGGAGATGTCCTCATCCAGGGAGAAGATGCGGCAGCTTTCCGAGGTATCTTTCAGCACCACATCTTTCAGATAGCCGTAGGTGACCTGTTCTGTTCCGTCCAGGCTGTCGATGGTTTTTGCATTTTCCTGGTCAATGCCCATGCTGCCGATGACGGACAGGTCTGCGGCGTGGTACTGCTGGAGATAGTCGCTGGTGGTCTTTCGCATATCCGGTCCGGTGACCTGCAATCCCACCAGGGCAAAGGACCCCAGCGCAATAAGGCAGGCAATGGAGATAAACCGTCCCTTGGACTTGGAAAAGCTTTTTTGAATGTCTTGGTTCAGCGCTTTTTTCTTCATGACCATGCACCTACCATTCGATATCTGCAATTTTTTTCGGGTTGGGATTTTCTTCAATGCGGCTGACCCGTGCATCGTGCATATGGATGACCCGGTCTGCAATGGGTGCGATCGCCGCATTGTGGGTGACGATAATGACAGTCGCACCCTTTTGTCGGCTCATGTCCTGGAGAATTTGCAGTACCTGTTTGCCGGTGTTATAGTCCAGTGCGCCGGTGGGTTCGTCACAGAGCAGGATCTTCGGGTTTTTGGCAATGGCTCTGGCAATGGCAACACGCTGCTGCTCACCGCCGGAGAGCTGTGCCGGAAAGTTGTTGATGCGGTCGGCAAGCCCTACGTCTTTCAGAACCGTGACCGGATCCAGGGCGTGTTCCACGATTTCAGAGGCAAGCTCTACGTTTTCCTTTGCCGTCAGATTCTGCACCAGATTGTAGAACTGGAACACAAATCCCACATCGGTGCGGCGGTATGCGGTCAGCTGTGTGCGGCTGTATTTGGAGATGTCCTTGCCGTCGATGATGACCTTGCCGCTGTCGTTGGAGTCCATGCCGCCGAGGATGTTCAGCACCGTGGATTTTCCGGCGCCGGAAGAGCCTACGATTCTATCGGCAGGGACGAGCTGAAACGCTTTCTGAACCATGATTTTCAGAGCATTGTGATGTCCATTGTGGAGCAGATCGAGCGAAAGAAAAACGTACACTCCGACCCGGATGCCAAGAAGATCATCTGCAACTTCTATACAGAGGGCATGGCAGGGGAACTGGTGGACTTGCTGAAATCCAGGGATGCAGCGCAGGACGAGAAGAGCATCCGCTGTATCTCACTGGTGGTGCGCACGTCGCTGGAGGCTGCGGTGATAAGCTGCAGTAAGATGCAGTAAGCGTGAGCATATGAAAAAGCCGTCTGGTCGCTGTAGACCAGACGGCTTTGTGTTGTTGTAAGGAAATTGGTCACTCCCACTCCTCAAATCGCCCTCCAAATTAAACAATTTTGTTTAGGAAATTTGAGCTGTGGTATCTCAATTATACATTTTGTTCTGTATTGTAATTGGCTGCTGATGCTCCGTTATCATTTTGTTAGCGCCATGATAACCAAAACCAGCGACTTATAGGAGAATATGTGCTCGGTGGCTTGCTCCTTATTTGGTATTATAGCGCAGATTGGGGCGGTTGTCAAGAGGGGATGATACCTCTTGCCTTTAATATTTCTAAGTTTACTGCATCCTCAATATCATTTCTTAGCATACGCATATTAGGATAACTTCCTTCTCTTATTGCTTTTTCAAAAAACAGAAGCACTCCATTGCTTTCAATTAAAGCCTTATCTTCATCATCCAAATTATCAATTACTTCTGCATAGCGGTTACTTGCGATAGTAAGTTTATCCTCTATGCTAATAGGCTTAAAAATCACTACTTTAGAAAAACGGGAATAAATAGGAGTACCAAGGTTCTTTTCGGCTTCTTCTACAGTTCTATAATTTGTTGTGCATATTATAATACACTGTGATACATCCACAGAATAATTTGAATCAACAAATACGCCTTCATCAAACATCTGATAAAATGCATTGTAAAACGACGGTACTACTTTGTCAAATTCATCGAGAAGGATAACATTTGAACTACGTCTTATTAATTCTCTTGCTAGACTATCTTCACCATGTTCAGCACCAAAAATATATTGATATGCACTATTAGTTTGTTGCATAGAAAATTGTATTCTAACCATATTCGATCCTAGGCACTCGCTTATATATTTAGCTGTTTCAGTCTTGCCAATGCCTGAATCGCCTAGAAACAATAACGTGACAGGACGTTTGCGTTTTATACTTTTTAATGTATAAATAGATGAGAGAGCTTGCTTAATTACATGAGGCTGCCCTATAACAGCTTTATTAAATCCTTCTGCAATTCTTTTCATGTCTTCTATAGTAATTGCTTTATATTCGTGTTTGTGCTCATGAATAATAGCGCTTTCAAATGTCCTTATGATATCCTTGTATATCTTATCTGGCGGATTACACAACCAAATGTTTTTTATATTCACTTTCAAATGAAGCAAAACATTATTTGAGAATCCAAGCACTGCCCATTCTTTGATACCGCCGTAGTCATCAGTATGTATTATTAGATTCTCAACTTCCATAGGGTTTTCTTGTGAAGAAGGTATTCCACTGATCTGTATATCTGTTTTATTTATATGGGCAATCACATCAGTTAGAAAATATGCATTTTCTAATGATTCTGTAGCTGATTCAAAATCCCTATCAGCTCCCCAATAAATTTCTATTTTTTCAATCATTCAACTACCCCAGCCAATACAATGTCATAAACATCGAGCTTTGATGAAGTATCATTTGTTTCACCATCAGCATAATTTGCTCGTGATGATACTGTAGAGGCACCAAATTCAAATTCTTTCTGAACCTGTAAATCTGACTTATCTATTTGCCCTACATGAATACCATAGTAAGTCAACTGCATTTTGGGGAGATCGGACATTGTATAACTGTTTCTGAAAGCAGTTCTGTTAAATCTAAGTACTATTTCTTTTCCGTTGTGGTCTGCAATAAAATCATAATATCCTCGGCCTTTTTCAATAGCTTCTTCTATTTTTGTAACATCAATTTGCATAGCTTGTCCATCGTTTGTTGTTAATGGTAGCTGCCCATTGATCATACTCATATATGGAGCGATTAACATCATATATGCAAAAGAGTTCTTTTCAGGTCGAACTTTAATATTTGAGAATTTTTTGATACCTTCACATCTCTTATTCTTGGTTCGACGTTTATCTGATTCAAGTAAAGCAATAAAATCAGCTAATAAGGTGTTTTCAAGGATATTCTTAGCTAAACGCTCTGACTTTCTCATAGCATTAGCATCCGCTCCAACCTCAATGTTGATTTTACCACCGCTTAAAAAACTAAAAATCTTAGATAATCCGCTCTGCTCTGTACCGATTCCAGCGTCCATAGAAGCATTTCCTTCTATTTCCGAATTAACCTCTGATATAAATTCTGTTGTCTTCTTCAATTCTCCACCTGCAATAACTTGCATAAAGTCAGAAACAAACATCTCATCAAAATATATGATCTTCAAAAAAACATTTGATGTACTACTCATGCGAACCTCCATTCAAAAAGAAGATAAAAATCCCCCTGAAACAACACTGTTATCCAGTATATCTACATTATACCACGATACCCGTATTATTTCAAGGGAATTCGCTTATATATTCTATTACTCCTGCCCCGACTTCTTCAAATTACAATCCCTGCAAAGCATCTGCAAGTTTTCCGGAACCGTTTTCCCGCCTGCGTGCCAGGGCGTGATGTGATCGGCATGCATTCTGTTGAGTTCAAAATGTTTCTGACAAATCGGACAGATTCCATTTTGTTTGGCATAAGCAGTAGCTTTCTGACTATCGGTAAATGCTCTGATGTTGAGAACTTTTTCTTTTCCGCTTAAAAGATACTCATAAATCCCTTTTTTAGAGGTTACATCATCATCTGCCATAAGTTCGGTTATTCTTTTCTCTAACATATCTGGGTTATAGGAATTATTTCCAAACACATTATAAAACAATCCCCATTCAAGCCCTTTCATTTCCTTTCGATATTTCGGGAAGAGTGTGTTCACCCATGAAATAACGTTCTGGAAATAAAGCCATAATGCAGTGCCGTCTGAATCATGCTGATGTTCTGACATATATTCTTCAATGCTCTTATTTTCTTTTGAAGCGATCCACTTGATTGCCTTTTCAAGATAATCCTGACGAATCATTTCACCGCTGAGATATTTATTTCCGATCTTATATGCAGGACAACCATTCTTGGAAAAATATTTTTTGACATCTGTTAGCCATGAACCGGTATAAATCGCATTTCTCAGTTCCTGATCAGCAAGTTTTACACCTGCAATATTTATCGTCTTGAACCACTCCAGCTTTTCAAGATCATTTCCTTTGCATATGTAGATCATAAGCTTGTAATCCAGAATACGTTCTCTTTCAGTATTGGTGAGGTTATGAAAAGTTCTGTTATTGATTGAAAAATCTCCGCTGCAATACTGACAAATGCTGATCGTTCTTTGCTGTCCGTCAAGCAGTTCATAGTTTCCATTATCATCTTCGCACCAATACATCACATTCAAAGGAAAGCCTTTTGTCACAGTATCGATGACGGCATTGCGTTCTTTTTCCTTATAAACAAACTCTCGCTGAAAGGCTGGTCTGACGTTAAGTTTTCCACCAAATGCAATAACTCCGTTATCTGCACTATCTTTGTACCCATCGAATATTTCTCTGATCGTATGTTCTTCAAGTCTGATTTCCATTATGTAGTTCTCCTTTTTATCAAAATACGTTGATAAACTTTCTTACCGTTTACAACTCCTGATGCATTCAAATCATATGTACCTTTCTTTCCAAACAGTTCAAAATACCTATCTTTACATTCTTGTGGAGTATATATTCTTGTTTTGAGGTGATAGAGATCAAGGTTTTCACACATTCCTAATATTTCAAATTGATCTGGACTATATTTATCCATAAAGGTTATTGGAACACCCATGACACCATAGTAGTCAAACGGAATATCCGCAGTTTTCTTAACCTCTATAGCATCATAATTATCATAAGTTGGATATTCATCTGGTGAATAGTTCTTATATAGAATAAGGTTTTCATGACGCTTCTGAATGTCGATATTTGTATACCACATTACTCCTGAAACTCGAATCATCCCTTCTTTATGCTGACTGGACTTGGCATAATCCTCATAATGTGTGTTAAGAAAAAAACCTACATTGCCTGAAAAGCCGTATCCAAGCCATATTTTATTATCTTTTATCAAAGGAAATATTTCTTTATAAGTGATGGCATTCTGATTCCCAATAATAATAAATTTTTTATCATACTCCATAAGCTGTGCAACGTATTCTCTGAAAAGGGAAAATGGGGGATTTGTCACAACAATATCAGCTTCTTTCAAATATTCAATACATTCAGCAGAACGAAAATCGCCGTCCCCCTTTAATATTTTCGGCTTATTCTTCTTTAAAATCAACTCAAAATCAGTCAGATCAACCGCACCATCGCCATTTTCATCTGTAACTTCAGAAATTTCAATGACATACGGTTTCTTTCCGCTGTCAGCAACGGAAATTACTTCTTCCTCGCCAAAAAATGTAAGCTGCGTATACATCACGGGAGAAGTCGTATAACAAGTTGCAATATATCTGCTAAAATAAAACTGAGCCAGCTGAGGGAAAAATGATAATAAAAAAGT
>OLRN01000997.1_pt1 | contig 17101 bp, 17 predicted proteins | sample 1673001 | NCBI WGS metagenome assembly OLRN01 (sample SAMEA3136745, study PRJEB25190) | human gut metagenome | biome: human gut; feature: human-associated habitat; material: faeces | place: Austria | collected 2013 | reverse complement strand
GAAAAAAGTAGACACCCACACTTTTGTGAGTGTCTACTTTCAGTTTACAGGTGCAGTGGAAAACCACGGCCGGCGGCCTTTGTATATGCTTGCTGTTTTTGGGGGTGAGGGGATGTCATTCGTGGGCGTGGCAGCAGCCGCAGTCCCCGGTGCAGAAGGCGGCGGCGTCGTAGGAAACGCCGTGCTTGTCGTAGTAGTCCTTCACGGCGGCCTTCACCGCCTCCTCCGCCAGCACCGAACAGTGGATCTTGTGGGCGGGCAGACCGTCCAGCGCCTCCACAACGGCCTTGTTGGAGAGCTCCAGCGCCTCGGACAGGGGCTTGCCCTTGATCATCTCGGTGGCCATGCTGCTGGTGGCGATGGCCGACCCGCAGCCGAAGGTGATGAAGGAAACGTCCTCAATGACGCCGTCCTTCACCTTGATGTACATCCGCATGATGTCGCCGCACTTGGCGTTGCCCACCTCGCCGATGCCGTCGGCGTCTTCCATCTTGCCCATGTTCCGCGGGTTGCGGAAGTGGTCCATCACCTTGTCAGAGTATAACATAGTCTCTCTCTCCTTTTTCCAGTTCGTCCCACACGGGGCTGCAGGCCCGCAGGTAGTCCACCACCCGGGGCACTTCCTTCAGAATGTGCTCCACGTCCTCGTCGGTGTTCAATTCACTCAAAGAAAGCCGCAGCGAGCCGTGGGCCACCTCGTGGGGCCGGCCGATGGCCAGCAGCACGTGGCTGGGGTCCAGCGACCCGGAGGTGCAGGCCGACCCGCTGGAGGCGGCGATGCCCGCCTCGTCCAGCATCAGCAGAAGGCTCTCGCCCTCGATGCCCTCAAAGCAGAAGTTCACGTTGCCCGGCAGGCGCGGCTCGGCCGCGCCGTTCAGCGCGCTGTGGGGAATGGCCGAAAGCCCGGCGATGAGCTTGTCACGCAGGGCGCTCACCTTGGCGGCGTTCTCCTCCAGATGGGCGCAGGCCTCTTCCAGAGCGGCGGCCATGCCCGCGATGGCGGGCAGGTTCTCGGTGCCCGCCCGGCGGCGGCGCTCCTGGGCCCCGCCGTGGATGAGGGGGACCACCGGCACGCCCCTGCGCACATACAAAGCGCCCACGCCCTTGGGGCCGTGGAACTTGTGGCCGGAAAGGCTGAGCATGTCGATGTTCATGGCCTTCACGTCGATGGCGATGTGCCCCGCCGCCTGCACCGCGTCGGTGTGGAACAGCACACCGGCGTCCCGGCAGATGCGGCCCAGCTGGGCGATGGGCTGGATGGTGCCGATCTCGTTGTTGGCGAACATCACGCTCACCAGCGCCGTGTCCGGCCGCAGGGCCGCCGCCAGTTCCTCCGGCCGCACAAGGCCGTCGGAGTGCACCGGCAGCAGCGTCACCTCAAAGCCCTCGGTGCGCAGCGCGTCCAGCGTGTGCAGGATGGCGTGGTGCTCAAAGGCGGTGCTGATGATGTGTTTCTTGCCCTTCTTCGCCCCAAAGGCCGCCGCGCTGCGCAGGGCCTGGTTGTCCGCCTCGCTGCCGCCGGAGGTGAAGATGATCTCCCCCGGTTCGGCTCCCAGACACCCGGCCACCCGGGCGCGGGCGTCGCTCAGCGCCTCCTCGGCCAGCTGGCCGAAGGTGTACAGGCTGGAGGGGTTGCCCCACAGCTTGTCCATGGCGTCGATCATGGCCGCCCGCGCCGCCGGCGAGACGGGCGTGGTGGCCGCGTTGTCTGCATAGATCATAGGAAAAAACTCCTTTTTCTCAATAAAACCTATAAACTTTGTAGGTTTATGCCTCTATCATACGCGCAAATTCCTACAATGTCAATAGGAAATTTGTGAAAACGGCTTGCCAAAGCCGCGAAGGGTGTGGCATAATAATGCAAAAGAAAGGCCGAAGGAGGCGAAAAAGATGGTGGTGTCCAGCAAGGGGCGGTACGCGCTGCGGGTGATGGTGGAGCTGGCGGCGGCGCCCCAGGGAGAATACCAGCCGTTGGCGCGCATCAGCGAGGGCCAGGGCATCTCGGAAAAATATCTGGAGGCCATCTTCGCGCCGCTGGCGAAGGCGGGCTTTGTGGAGGGCCAGCGGGGCAAGAACGGCGGCTACCGTCTCACCCGGCCCGCGAAGGACTACACGGTGGGCAGCATCCTGCGTCTGACGGAAAAAACGCTGGCGCCGGTGTCCTGCATGGCGGAAGGCGCGCCGGCCTGCGGCCGGGCGCACCAGTGCACCACCCGCGCCATGTGGCACGGGCTGGACAAACTCATCAACGACTACTTCGACGGCATCACCCTCCAGGACCTGGCCGAGGGCAAGCTGCCCCCGGCGGCGAAGGGCTGAACGGCGAAGGGGCCGGACACGCCGGCGCGCAGCGAGGAAAAAGGCAGGGCGCGCCCCGAAAGGCGCAAAGAAAAACCCGGCCGCTCCCCTGCCCCGCCCGGCCGGCCGGCGGGCGCGGCCGGGGCCGCGCAAGCCTGCGCTCTCCCTTTGCCCGTCCGCCCCTTTTGCTCCGCGTTTCGCGTTGACGCGGCCCGCCAAACCTGTTATAATACAAAATGGCTCGTTTGTGAGCGGGCGAATAGGGAGCAGTACTCAAGTGGTCGAAGAGGCGTGACTCGAAAGTTTGAGGCTTTCTGGCTGATTCGTCCGCAGGGTTTGGCTTCACACGGGGCTGAATCCGGGGTGTATATCGAAATTTTTTCCGCTTATCTTGCATCGAAATCTTGCATTTGTCCGAAGGACGCGCAAGACGGTGCTTGAAAATTAAATATGGAGACGTATCGAAGTGGTCGTAACGAGAACGACTCGAAATCGTTTTGTCCAGAGATGGGCACGTGGGTTCGAATCCCACCGTCTCCGCCAGAAAATGGCGCTATGTCGAGGTTTATCGGCATAGCGCCGTTTTTTATCGTCCTGACGCAGACAACATTTTTTCTTGCCTTACCACCGTTTTTCGGGCAGCTCCTCGGGCAGCGCCAAGGCTTTCTCCATTGTGGCGGCGCTGAGCTGCTTTGACTGGGAATCCAGATGAGCGTAGATGTTCGCCGTGGTGGAGATGTCGCTGTGGCCCAGCCATTCCTGAATTTGTTTCATGGGCACACCCTGTTTCAGCAGCAGACTGGCGCAGGAGTGCCGTAAATCATGGAAGCGGATATGCCGCAGACCATGTGCTTTCAGGAGCTTTCCGAAATTCTCGGAAACTGCATTGGGAAGAATGAGATTTCCCATCTCATCTACGAACAGATATCCTTTGTATTTTTTGTTATAGCAATTTCCGCAGAGCCGCTCGTTGTATTCCTGCTGTTCCTTCAACTCCTTCAGCCGCTGGACGAAACCCTCCACCAGCGGCAAAGTCCGCAGGCTGGACTTGGTCTTGGCCCGGTCGGCCTGGATGAGAACGTGCTTACCTTCAATGTTCGCACTGGTGACAATGTGACGGACGGTCAGCGTTCCAGCTTCAAAGTCGATTGCGTCCCACCGCAGGCCCAGTACTTCGCTGCGGCGCAGTCCATAAAATGCCGCAAATTGGATGATCAGTTCCAGACGACTGCCTCGGGCCGCTTGGAACAACTCCTCCATCTCCTGGGCGGTATAGTAAGAGGACATATACTTCTGCAGCTTTGGCCTCTCTACCTTGTCTACTGGGTTGCCGGGAATAAGATCTAACTTCACCGCATATTTCAGAGCTTTGTGCATGTTAGCATGAAACTTGATTACACTTGTGGCTTTTAGGGTTTCTAGCTCGTGAAGGTAGAAATTTTGAATATGGCTGGCTTTCAATCCATCTAAGGTGATGCCGGTGGGTTCGAAGTACGGTACGATATGGTCCTTCACGTTGAAACAGTAGCTGGACCAGGTGGTTGGTTCCACAGAAGTCCGGATAATTTTCAGCCAGTAAAGCATATAATCACTGAACAGCATGTCTGGGCTTAGGTCAGTGGAACGATCAGGTGCAGGCGGCGCAAAGCTATGGCGGGCCTGCCGCAGCAGATCCTCGGCCTTTTTCTTGTTGCCTTTCACCGGCAGCCCGGTACCCTGCCATTTCTGCACCCGCTTGCCGTTGGGGCCTTTGTAGCTGAGCACAATATAAAAATATCCGTTTTTTTCGGTCAGTCGACCAGATACCATGGACATTCCTCCTTTGGATTATTGGTGTTCTCCGGGTCCGACACAAGAATACCCGGAAGCTGCCTCGAAAGCTATTCACAAAACTGCACAAGGTCACGCGCCTGGAATGGGTACATATCCACCAGACTGCCCGCGCCGGTTTTCTTGGCGCGGGCGTTTTGGCTTTAGCGGATTTGCGCGCGGTTGCGGGGGTTGTGGTGGGGCTTGTCCCGCTCCTGCTGGCGGCGGTATTCCTCCCGGCAGGCGGCGGTCTTTTCCACCTTCTCGATGATGCGTTTGGCGGCCGCGTCTTCCCTGCGTAGAGCGGCGATTTGTCGGGTCAGCTCCGCCCGCCTCTGGGCTGTATCGGGCGGCGGCTCCCTCCACCGCAACTGCCGGGCGCAGTCCGCCCGCTCTTTGCAAAGGGCGGCGATTTTCTCTGCCAAGGCCTTCCGGTGAGCCTTTACCTCCGCCACCGTGGAAAAGCCCCGCTCGCTGGTCAGGTGCAGTTCCTCCAGCGTTTTGTCGATGTCCCGCCACAGGGCGTTGATCTCCGGCCAGTTCACCCGGGGCGCGGGCCGCTTCGGGTAGATGCCCAGCTGGTAGCAGTAGTAGAGATACAGCCGAAACAGGCTGCTCTTTTGATGAACAAACACACCCCGGTACCGATATCGCCGTGCAGGCGGATGGTATGCAGGCCGGGGCCGCAGGCTGTACTTCGGGTTGAAGTTCAGGTCATAGAAGTGGGGGCCGTACCGGGCGAAGTTCTGGGCCAGCGCCCGCTCCAGTGCTGGCCAGTCGTATTCCGCTCCCAGCCGGTAGACCCGCACTGCCCGTCCGCCGTCCAGCGAACGGAGGGTGGCGTACTTGTGCCCTTCCTCCCGCCGCCAGAGATACCCCTGTTGCCGCAGCACCCGGGCGAAGTCACGCTCGGTGCTGCATTGTGAAATGGCCTTGCGGATGGCCCGGCGCATCGCCTCGTACCGGGTCTGCCCCTCGCTCTCGTAGAGCGGCCGGGGCTTTTTTTCGCCCGGTTTCTGAATTACGGAGAGAGCGTACTCCCGGCACAGCTGGTCGGACACCCGGCGCATCTCCCGGTATTGGTTCCGGCGCTGCTCGTACTTCTTGCCGTCCACATAAGACACTGCGTTGATGACGAAGTGGTTGTGCAGGCAGCCGGTGTTCAGATGGGTGGTCACCAGCACCTGGAACCGGCAGCCCCACACCCGGCGGGCCAGCTCCACCCCGATGGTGTGGCACTGCTCCGGGGTCACCTCTCCGGGCTTGAAACTCTGGTAGGCGTGCATCGCTACCACTCCCTCGGTCTTACCGAACTGCTCCTGCACCGCCCGCATCTCCGCCCAGGCGGTCTTGGGGAGGCAGTGGATGCCGCTCACCAGTTGGGCTGTTTCCTGTAAAGTGGTCTTGGCGTCGTTCTCCGCGTAATGCAGCGTCTGGGCCAGACCACTGTACTCGGTCTTGTTCGGGTTGGCGGCGTAGTCCACCACCCGGCGCAGGCTGTCCCGCACCGGCCAGATCTTAGTGGTCGCCAGAGGCATCCTCCTTCCGTAAGAGGCTGTCCAGTAGCCCTTCCCGGCAGCGGCGGTACTGTTCCGCCAGAGGCGGGTCCAACCGGGTCAGCTGATCGGTCAGGTTGTCCATCCAGGTCAGGTAACTGAAAAACGCCTGGGACGGGTGGAATCGGGGCTCGTACCCCAGCGCCCGCTGGCGCAGATATTCCGACAGGGTCAGCCCGCAACGCCTGGCCGCTGTTTGAATTCGTTGTTTCTCGGCGGGGCTCACCCGCACATTGAGGCCTACGCTTCTTGTTCTCACAGGGCCACCTCCGCATGGGGGTTCGGGGCGCTCCCCGTACTGGCCGCATCTGCGGCGGCGAAGGGTTGCCCGGTGGCAACACAAAGCCCATGCTTGTTACCCCGAAGCGCCTCCTGTGACGATGATGACGGTGCTGACGGTGTTTCCGGGATACCCCTGCTGTCGGGGGATATGCCGGTTTTACCGTCATTCGCGTCATCACCGTCATACCAGAGCCGAAGCTGCCGGGCGTTGGCGGTGCGGTGGCTCTCGCAGCGGATGCCCATGGGCGCCAAATCGGTGGGATAAAACTCCACCAGCTTGCGGGTCAGCTGGTTGGGCTGCAAATCGGAGATTCCGGCAGCGGCCAGCAGTTCGGTGGCGGTGCCCTGCCAGCATTTCTGCTGCTTTACAAAGTCAGCCACCGCCCACACACAGGCGGGTACGGCCTTGCGGGCCAGTTCCTCGGAGGTCTCCTCCTGCTCCAGCTCCCAGCGACAGTCCTCCCAGCGCAGGTCCAGGGCGCGGCTCTCCATGTCCCGGCCGGTCACGTGCAGCTGGGCGTTCAGGCTCATCCGCCGGCGACGCAGCACCCAGCTGGTATCCGCCCCGCCCATCAGGGCCACTGAGCCGGAAATGTCATCGAAGGGATCGTCGGTCCGGTCCTTGCGCTGGTGGTGCACCAGCAGAATGCCGATGTTGTGCCGGTCGGCCAGAGATTTCAAGGTGCTCATATCCCGGTAGTCGCAGGCGTAGACGTTGCCGTTGGCATCGCCGGTGCGCACTTTTTGCAGGGTGTCGATGACCACCAGCCCGGTGTCCGGGCGGACGGCCAGGAACTGCTCAATCTGTTCCTCAAGACCATGGCCCAGTCCCTCGCAGGCGGTCTGGAAATAGAGGTTGTCCGGCATCTCCTCCTCGCTCAACCGGAACAACCGGTTCTGGATGCGGCTGTATGTATCCTCGAGGCACAGGTACAGCACCGCCTGGGCGCGGAGCGGCCGCCCCCAGAGTTCTCCACCTTTGGCCAGCTGCAAACACAGCCAGAGGCAAAGCCAGCTTTTACCGATTTTGCTGCCGCCCGACAGCATGGACAGCCCACCGGACAACAGATCGGGAACGAGCCACCGCACCGGCGGTAGCGGGGTGATGGAAAGAGTTCGCGCGTCAATGGGTTCGAATTTCGTCAAAAGCATTTCTCCTTTTTCGTTGGTTTGATTGGATGGGGCGGGACGCGGCCACAGCGGCCCCAAACAGGCCCGCAAAACGGCCTTGGCCCCGGCGCGGGGGAAACGCCCGCACCGCCTGTCAGGCCCCGCACAGGGCGAACACCGGGCGGACAGCGGCGAGGGACGCTTTGCGGCGCGGGAGGGTCAGGAGCCGGCGGCCCGGGCGGCGGGCTGCACGCCGTTCTCCACCACATAGCGAATCACGTTGATCTTGGGGATCTTGTAGGCGTTGCCCAGCTTCAGCCCCCGGATGCTGCCGTCTGTCAGCAGGTCGTAGGCCGTATGGCGGCTGATGCCCAGCATGACCTGCAGCTGGCGCACCGTTACGATGTCGGGATAGTCGGCGAACAACAGTTTGTAAAGGGTCTGGATGTCAAAATTCTTCATCGATCACCTGCTCTCAAAAGATTTTCGCGGCGTGAAAACGCGCCTGGGCGGATAAACGGACAGCGGACGCCGGCCGAAAGTGGCGGTACCCCTCCTTTCTGTGGGATTGTTTGACGGCGGCCAAGGGTTCCTTATGCAGGGTTCCTTGTTTTGAAGGTGACGGGATTCCAGGGTTCCTTATGTAGGATTCCTTGTGGCGACGGATGGTAGAATTGGCCCGAACAAGGAACCCATCATGTAGGGTTCCTTGCTGTGGTGACGTGGCTGGGAAAAAGTCCTCTCGTTATATATCAGTAACACGGACCCCCTTCAAAATTTCACTGTTCCAAAAAGGAATTAAGAAATCTGGTGATTCTAACGGCAAGTTGGCTGCAGAAAAATCCTCCCATTATATACCAGTAGCTCAGACCCCCTCAGAATTTCACCCTTCCAAAAAACTTTCAAAAGTTTGGCGAATCTGACGGAAGTCTGGCCGCAGAAAAAATCTCCCCATTATATCCTTGTAACACGGCCCCCTCAAAACGGCCACCCTTCCAAAAATAAATTTGTAAGTTTGGCAATTTTGATATATCTTATGGCCCCCAACGCTTTTCCCGTCCACAAGGAAGCCTTATTAGGCTTCCTTTTTCTTTTTACGGAGACCTGCCAGTGGCGCTCACCAGCTGCGAAATACCCTGAGCACAGTTGCCCGCTGTGGCTACACGAACAGCGCAGCGACGGCCAAAAGAACAGAGCCTGCATCTCACAAACCTCGCAAAACAGCCATTTCAGCTGCATTTCTCCCGTCTCAAAGCCTCCGAAGATACAGTTTGTGATACACCCGACATACAGCGCAAAATTGCAGCCAGTCCATTGCCGCTCATGGGTACCCGGAGCTTTGTTCGTTCCAGCGGGTAATACAATACATAGTTCCTCCTTTCCGTGACCGGGAGAAGGACCGCCGAAAACCGTGTGAGCAGAGCAACAAAAAAGAGCCGCATGAACAAAGGCTCCGGGAAAACCCGAACACCTGCTCACACGGCCCTGGTAGTCTTAGCTTTGGAAAGCCAGCTCCTGATCACTCGTTGTTTGCTATTCCGTTGTGGATCGTCTGTTGGCTATGGCCTCTGATTCGTGTTTTTAGGATACTCCTTCGAACCATAAGATTTCTTATGCGTCAACTTTTGTTCCTTTTCTGAGAATGGCGCCGGATCCCCATAGGTTTCCGGCGCCATTCTTATTCCTTCGAAGGCGTTTTAGATCACATGATACTCCTTCAGCAGCTTTTCCACATCGGTGCCCTCGATCTTCTCCAGCACCTTTTTGACGGCGATCTTCTCCTTGAAGCCCAGATCCATCTCGGTGAGGGGTCTGCCGTCCCGGAGGCTGATGGAAGCTTTCAGCAAGTCGCGGATGTCATAGAGGCTGCCCCAGACCTCGGGTACGCCCCGGTCCACGTTGAAGAGGGTGTAGACCGCCACCATAGCGGTGCGCATGGAATACTCGGTGGTAAACACGGTGTCCCGCTCCACCTCGGCAAACTGGCCCAGGAAGGCGAAGTTCACCGCGCCCTCGGGCACCACGTCGGGCCGGTCACCCTTGGCCCGGGGCATGAAGTAGGCGCTGGCAAAGGGCATCATGGTGGGCACGGTGTTGGCGCTGTGGGCGGCCAGCTCCTCGATCTGATCCTCGGGCACGCCGATGTGGTAGAGCCACTCCATGCAGATCTCCTTGCCGGTGCAGTCCTTCATGGGCTTTTTCACAAAGTCGCCCTCGGCGTTGGGGAACAGGCCGTAGAGCCACACCAGGCACTGGTCCTTGGGCTGGGAGTGGAACTGGGGCTGGCGGTTGATGGTCCAGCTCAGCAGCCACCCGGAGTCCTGAGCCGTCACGATGCCGCCGGTGACCACATTGCCGGACAGGGGGTCCCGCTTGCAGACGTTCTTGATGTAGGGCAGGATCTTGTCGTCCAAGGTATTGACGGTCACGCCCATCCACTTGCACTCCTCGGGGTCGGAGCAGAATTTCTCGGGATGGCCAAAGGAGGGGTCCTGGGCCGCGATCTTCTTCCACAGGTCGAAGGAGCCGCCGGGCTTGGGGGTGGGGATATACTCGCAGGGCTTATCCTGGCCGCCGATGGTGGAGTTTTCCACATTGCTGCCATTGGTGATGAAGAGGTAGTCCTCCTCCGTCAGGTCCAGGAATTCCTGCTCGCCGTCGTGGAGCAGCTCCACCCGCTTGGCCACCTTTCGGCCATCGTGGATGTCGAAGCGCACGTCCATGACCTGGGTGTTGAAGTGGAACTGGCAGCCGTGGCTCTCCAGGTACTTGACCATGGGGAGGATCATGGACTCATACTGGTTGTACTTGGTGAAGCGTAGGGCCCGCAGGTCGGGCAGACCGTCGATGTGGTGGATGAAGCGCTGCATATAGAGCTTCATCTCCAGGGCGCTGTTGCAGTTGTAGAAGGCGAACATGGTTCGCCAGTAAGTCCAGAAGTTGGAGTTGAACACCTCGTCGTCAAAGACGTCGGTGATCCGCTTGTCCTCCAGCTCCTCGTTGGGGGTGAAGAACAACCGCATCAGCTCCATGGCCCCCTTGTCGGAGATGCCGAACTTCCCGTCGGTGTGGGCGTCCTGGCCCCGGTGCTCGGTGACCCGGCACAGGGAGTAGTTGGGGTCCTTCTTGTTGAGCCAGTAATACTCGTCCAGCACGCTGACCCCCTCGGTCTCGATGGAGGGGATGGAGCGGAACAGGTCCCACATGACCTCGAAGTGGTTGTCCATCTCCCGGCCGCCCCGCATGACGTAGCCGATCTCAGGATACTTCCAGCCGTCGCAGGCGCCGCCGGCCACCGGGTCGCGGTCAAAGAAGTGGATGTTCTTGCCGGGCATCTGGGCGTCCCGCACCAGGAAGCAGCCCGCGGACAGGGCCGCCAGGCCGGTGCCGATGAAGTAGGCCGACTTGTGTTCAATGCCCTCGGGCTTTAGAGGGCGGGCGAAGGCCTCGTAGTTGCCGCTGGAATAATACATAAATCATACCTCCTATTATTATTTTAGGGCCTCTTGACATAGCTAATGGTAACGTAGTTTTTTTGCATGCTCAATCAGCAACTTGGCCGCTTTGATAAAAAATCCGTCACAAGAGGGAAAATGTCTGGTTTTTTATCAAAAGGTCATAGGTGATGGTTTTTATCTGTCCGCACCTGCTCCAGAGCGTTGGTGATACTGCCGTGGATCACAGTAGAAAACCGGGCCACCAGCTCTTTGGTGTCACCCTTCATGTCATTCCGGATCCAGTCCAGCATCAGGCCTACGAAAGCGTATTTGTAGACGTGGGCAATGAATTCCTTGTCCTCCTGCCGCACCGCCATGCCTACCGCTTTTTCCTCCACAACACCAACAACCAGAGCATATGTCACCTTGTACAGGTAGTTCTCCACCTGCTCCCGGCTCACCGAGTGATACACATTCATGATGAAGGGCTTATTCTCCCTGACTGCCTGGAAGATCTGGTAAAACCCCTCCTGCCATGTTTCATAGGTCTTTTTCCCATTCAGCGCCCGTCTGGCGTCCTCCTCGCAGGACCATTCCACCAGGTCGTAGATATCCTTGAAGTGATAGTAAAAGGTCATGCGGTTGACCTCACAGTCCTCGGTAATGTCGCTGATGGTGATCTTGTTCAGCGGCTTTTGGAGCAGCAACCGCTTTAATGATTCTTCCATCGCTTGTTTAGTTGTTTTTGGCATCATGGCCCTCCTTTCTGGCTTTCCTACTGGTCGCATGCTTTCCGCCTGAAACACATGACTCCATCCACAAAAAACCTCGCTGAAGGACATGATCAATGGGAAAGGACAGCAGGAACAGGGCGGATATCCTCCTGATCCAAAGTCAAAGTTTTTGCTGCTTCTGGACCAATCGCTGGAAATAAAGGAAAAAGGGAATGCTGACTAAGAATGGGAAGAGATAGCTGGCCATTCGGTAAAGCACCATAGCGGAGGCTGCGTTGGCATTTCCCAGGTAGGGAGAGTAAAGCAAGATAAACGCAAACTCCGCGGGGCCGACTCCACCCACATTTGGAATGGCGTTTGTGATCAGTACCATCACCGCCGAGAGGAGCTGCACCCGCCAAAAAGAGAGCTGATCCAGTCCAAGTAAGGAGATGCTTCGATAGGAAATTGTATAGAGCAGGAAGAACTTCCCTGCGTATAACGCCATTATCGCTCCGCAGCGGCGCCGTTTGGACAAAAGAGCCTTTGATTGTGCGCGAAGACTCTCTATGTTTTTGGCCCAGTCCAATTTTCGCTTGGCCCATTTCCCTGTATCAGGTAGCTTGCCGATACACCACAGAGCCAGCTTTTGTACCTTTTCCCATGTGCAGAGAAGAATAAGCGCGAGGATGATCAACCCACAGACGATATATCCAAGCAAAATATATCGGGAAAGGTTTAGGTTAGAGGCACGCAGCCATCCACCTTGGAATATCAGCATTACTGTGGCATAAATCAAGACCGTAACTTTCTGGAGTGCATAGCACGAGGTAAGCATTCCTACCCCCGCGCCGGGCAGTAGGCCATAGAACGAGAGGTACCAGCTTTGGAGGGGGACGGAGCCTGCCCCCATGGTGACAACATTGCCAAAGATATTGAGATATCTCATTGTTTGAGCCGGGATTTTTCAATGGCGTTATGGGTCGAGCCCTCCATCAGCTCACACAGCCTGGTGACCATGGTGTTCATGTCATAGTTCATTCCGCTCTCCAGCCAGTCCAGAAGGCCGCCGACCAAAGCGCCCTTATAAAAGCGGATCAGAACCGTCAGGTCTTCTTCCGGAATCGGTGATTTCGCTGTTGCCTGACGGATGCTTTGATCGATCACGTAAACTGAGATCTTATCCAACATGGCAATAAACTGGTCTCTGGGATAAAAGCGGTAAATATGGAGAACGGATCTTTTCCTCTGTGTAAAATAATCGACCACATTTCCCAATTCTATTGCCGGATCCGGTTGCTCAAAAGAGTCCAGAAGCTGGTCTGCCATGGAGGTCAGGTGGTATTCCACAAGCTCCGGGATGCCGTCAAAGTAGTAATAAAACGTGTTTCGATTGATGTCGCACCGCTCGACAATGCTTTTGACTGTTATCTTGTTAATGGGCGTCTCCTCCAAAATCTGCTGGAAAGCCTCAATGATCGCCCTTTTTGTCCTCTCCATGGAAATCCTCCTTTTCCGTGAGGGGGAAGATGGCGTAGCCACCCATGCTATAGATAAGAAAATCATACAGTCCCATTGGCAGAATTGCAAGAGCGAATATGACAAATTTCGATACTTGCTTTGTTTCACAGGTTGATGAGAGCGGGGGAACAAAAAATGGAGCGGCTCAGGCAGTTCTTGAAGGCTATGAGAATAGAACAGCGAGAACACAGAAGCTCTTTTATTGTCTTCACTGTTCTCAGACTGTCGGTCATCCTCGTTATGATACGGCAAATCTTCAATGGGAACTATGAAAGTGTGTTTCTTTGCCTGCTCACACTCCTACTCTTGGTTGGCCCAAGCATCGCGCAGATTACCCTGCGGGTGGAGCTGCCCAGTACATTGGAGATCATCATTTTGCTGTTCGTCTACGCCGCGGAGATTTTGGGGGAGATTCGCCAGTTTTATGAGGTGTTTCCCCATTGGGATACCATTCTTCACACGCTGAACGGTTTTTTGGCGGCGGCCATCGGGTTTTCGCTGGTGGAGCTCCTCAACCGAAATCAAAAGCTGGTGTTTCAGCTCTCTCCCTTTTTTACCGCCCTGGTGGCCCTGTGCTTCTCCATGACCGTGGGGATCGTGTGGGAGTTTTTTGAGTTTATGATGGATATAGTCTTTGGCCTGGATATGCAGAAGGATACTGTGATCCACTCTATTTCCTCTGTTTTGCTGAAGGAGAGCGATGGAGGTATTCCATACAAGATCGATGAGATCACCGAAGTCTATATCAATGGCGCGGAATTGGGTATCGGTGGTTATTTGGATATTGGCCTAATTGATACCATGGCAGATCTGTTTGTGAACTTTATCGGCGCCTTGGTTTTTGCCATTTTCGGTTACCGATATGCCAAACGTCGGGACGCGGCGGATCCGATCCAGCGTTTTATTCCCATACAGAAGGATGCCGATAAGGATTATCTTCTCGCAGTGAGAGAGAAAGATGCAGCGGCTGTGTCCGGTTTGGCCGTACATGTACCCAAAGAGGAGGACCGGTTACAATGAAAACAGCGATTCTGACAGACAGCAACAGCGGAATATTCCCGGATGAGGGAGCCAAATTGGGAATATTTGTGATGCCGATGCCTGTTATTCTGGATGGGGCGGAATATTTTGAGGGGGTAAACCTTACGCCAAAGGAGTTTTACCAGCGCATTGTGGAAGGTGTCGATGTGTCGACCTCTCAGCCGTCTCCGGGAAATGTGATATTCATGTTTGACCGGATTTTTTCCGAGGGATATGACGAACTGGTCTACATTCCCATGTCCAGCGGCCTCAGTTCCTCTTATCAAACGGCGCAAATGCTTTCGGAAGAGTATGAGGGAAGGGCCCAGATCGTGGACAATCATCGGGTCTCCGTGACACTCCACGCTTCCGTCCTCCATGCCAAGGCCTTGGCGGAACAGGGGATGAGGGCGAGAGAAATTCGGATTGCCTTAGAGGACGCTGCCATGGACTCTATCATCTATTTGGGAGTAAACACCTTAAAATATCTCAAGAAAAATGGCCGCTGCACCCCTGCCGTGGCTGCGCTGGGAGATGTTCTTGGTATTAAACCGCTGCTGGTCTGTCAGGGAGGACGATTTGACCGTTGTTGCCTGCCCCGCAGTGTTTCCGCCTGCCAGAAGGCCTTGCTTGAGCGCGCAAGAGACGCGGCGGATGCCCTGCGAACCGATGACCGCAAACTGGATATTGGTGCGGCAAGCACATTTGTATATTCTGAAGCCGAAAGGGAGTGGGAACAACAGATCCGTGAGGCGTTTCCCAAGGATCATGTCCACTATGAGCCCCTTTCCTTTAGCATTGCCTGCCATACCGGCCCCAATGCCTTTGGGCTGGGAATCAGTCGGCAGATATAGAAGAGAGGGAGGAACATCTATGGCCGACTATACGATTTTTACCGATGCCGCCGCCGATCTCCCCTTGGAATGGTATGACCGATATAAAATTCAGGGAGTTTCTATGGAATACACACTCTCTGATGTGACAAAGACACTCCTTCCCGGTGGAGTGGAGATAGATAAAATCTGTGATAGCTTTTACGATGATCTTCGTGCGGGAGCGAAAACCTCTACGACCCAGGCAACTCCATACAAGTACATAGAGGCTTTTTCTCCTGTGCTGGAGGCAGGAAACGATATACTTTAGCTCCTGACGGCAAACTGGTCATTGCAGAAAAGATCCGGGGGCGCACACAGTCAATGGAACGGCTGGTAAAGCTATTTCAGGATAATTCCGATTTTCAAGATGTCCCACCTGTTGTGCTTCTGAACCACGCAGGTTGCCCAAAGGATGGATCACTTTTAGCCGATATGGTTCGAGAGGCAGCCCCTCCCGATGTTCAGGTTTTCGTTACACCCCTCTCCCCGTTTATTGGTGCTCATACCGGACCTGGTATGCTCTCCGTTTGCTTTTGGGGCAAAAGCCGGGTGTGAAAAGGACACGTTGTATTAAAAGTGACCCCATTCCAATCAAAATAAAAGAAAAGGAAGGAATTGATACCATGGCAAAACGTCTTTTTACCTCTGAGTCCGTCACGGAAGGCCACCCCGACAAGGTCTGCGACCAGATCTCTGATGCGATATTAGACGATATTATCGCAGCCGATCCTATGGCCCATGTGGCCTGTGAGACCTTTACCACCACCGGCATGGTGGTGGTTATGGGAGAGATCACCACCTCCCATTATGCCGACATTCCCGGCATCGCCCGGCGAACCATCGAGCGTATCGGCTACACCAACCCCGATTATGGCTTCGATTTCCGCTCCTGCGCTGTGATGAGCTCCATCGACAAGCAATCTCCCGACATTGCCATGGGAATAAATCAGTCCTATGAGCATCAGAATGGTGACACCGATGAGGCCGACCTCATCGGCGCGGGCGATCAGGGTATGATGTTTGGCTATGCCTGCGATGAGACACCCGAGCTGATGCCTGCCCCCATCTCTCTGGCCCATCAGCTCTGCCGCCGCCTGACCCAGGTCCGCAGGGCTGGGGACCTTCCCTGGCTCCGCCCCGACGGCAAGAGCCAGGTGACGGTAGAGTACGGGGAAAACGGCGAAATCCTCCGCTGCCCTGCCATTGTTGTGTCTACCCAGCATGATCCGGACGTCAGTTTGAAGGAACTGAGGGAGGCCGTTACGGAGACCATCATCAAGCCGGTCATCCCCGGTCAGTACATGGACAAGGACACCAAGATCTATGTCAACCCCACCGGACGGTTCGTGGTGGGTGGCCCGGTGGGAGATACCGGTCTCACCGGACGAAAGATCATCGTGGACACCTACGGAGGCTCCGCTGCCCACGGCGGCGGGTGCTTTAGCGGAAAGGATCCCACTAAGGTAGACCGCTCGGCGGCCTATATGGCCCGGTATGCCGCTAAAAATATCGTGGTAGCCGGGCTGGCGAAAAAGTGCCAGATCGAGGTGGCTTATGCTATCGGGGTCGCTCACCCGGTCTCCATTCTGGTGGACACCTACGGTACCGGGGCGGTCAGCGATGAGAAGCTCTCTGAGCTGGTAGGCCGATTCTTTGACTTCCGCCCCGCCAAGATCATCGAGAAATTGGATCTGCGCCGCCCCATTTATGAGCAGGTCGCCGCCTACGGCCATTTTGGGCGGACGGATCTTGACCTGTCCTGGGAGCGGACGGACATGGTTGATGCGTTGAAGGCTGCGCTCTGAACCGGGATACAAGCATGGCGCCGCCCAAATCGGGCGGCGCCATGTAGCATAAAGGAGGAGATTACATGCTGAAAACGCGCGTGAAAACAGGGATATTTCTCTCCGCACTTGTGTTACCGCTTTTGTATTTCTCCTATCCCCATGGTCGCCTATATGATGAACGATGATTCCACCCATAACAAGGTGTTGGAACATTTCAGAGTTTCCTTGACCTGACAGGAGGCGCCGATTCTAACAATCTTTCTAATCATAATTGTTAGAATGTTAGAATGATTATTAGCAACAGTGAGGTACCGAATATGGAGATTGCTTTGAGAAAAACACAAATTGTGATTTTTATGTAGAGGACTATTCTCAGTTTATTCGGCATTCAAAAGTGCCCGTCCGATTTTGACTACATAGAATATAACGCGAGCAAAAACAGCAAAGCGCATGGTACCGCTCATAACGGATACCATGCGTTTTTGTCATTATGATTGGCCCAAAGTCTGGCAGCAGGCGACACGCAGAATCAGATGGAAAAGAGGCAGTTCTCCAAGGTACGAATCACGGTTTCTTCCTGGGCTTCGTCCCCACCGCTGCGATCATGGCGTAGTGGGCTTTGCTCTTTCTTGTGATGTTGTTGTAGTCCTCGGAGGTGAGAAACTCCAGCAGCCACTCTTTGGGCACCTTATA
>OLRN01000996.1_pt1 | contig 17105 bp, 8 predicted proteins | sample 1673001 | NCBI WGS metagenome assembly OLRN01 (sample SAMEA3136745, study PRJEB25190) | human gut metagenome | biome: human gut; feature: human-associated habitat; material: faeces | place: Austria | collected 2013 | reverse complement strand
GAACGGATATTCCTACACTTAAAAGTGTAAACATAACTGGAAATACAATCGGAACTCCTATATTTACAACTGCCTGGGCCGCATAGCAGTTAACGGCATATACAATTGACATAACTGAATCCTCCCTTTTTGAAGCCTTTACCATTTCGATTATAGAAGACACTAATAAAAAAAGATAGGAAAATAGCCCGACTATCCCAATAGTGATTAGATATTGCAAATACTCATTATGTGCACTATCAAATATTTCATAATAACGCTCAATCATTTCTCTATAATAGCTTTGTGTAACAATTCCAAATGTGTCGGGACCGGAGCCAAACAGCTTTCGGAGAGGTGAGTATTTCATGTAACATTCAATACCAATCCTCCAGATGTATCCCCTATGTGTTCCCCATTCATCATTAATCAATAAATAATCCTTTAATATCCCATACTGTTGCCCATTCCCCATTCGTGTCGCATCGAACGTCATATATATGAGTACAGCTATCGCCAGGATTAACACTGTCCCCCAAATTCGTCTGCATATACATATTCCGCACTCGTCTTTGTATTTCTTCCGCACAAATCTCTCTAATATATATATGAAAGCGGTGCATCCCCACAGTGCTGCCACTACGAAAATAAGCCAATCACTCCCGACTATCAGGCGGAATAAACCACCTATCGGCAGCACATGCGATGCATACCTTTTATCAATCTCGCCAATTGCCATAAATTCTGTACTGATCATAGATATTAAAAGCATATATTGTTTTAATCCATACATATCACGAAACGCGTATAATGGAAGAAAAAGCACTATGACTCCTATTGTCAAATATGCATTATCACTATTCCCCGTAACCAGTGCAAATAATGATAGAATAACCGTAAAGACATACCATGATTTTCTGGCCATATTTCTCTCTCTTACAAATAACGTAGTACTCATTCCAAATATAAGTGCTACATAAGAAGCGTATGTATTTATATTACCAACTGTGGATATAAAAGAAGTGTAATGGCTTGCATGAATATCTTTTTTAAATCCAAATGGATCGATGAGGAAATATTGCATAATTCCAATTGAACAAACAACCATTCCCGTGACAAGAAAAGCCTCCAGATACCATCTCTTAAATTTCAAACAATGTCCAAGCGTAAAGAAACTGATACCACATATCAAATACAAAAAAGTCCCCATAAGGCGACCTTCTGTACCCCAAAACGCCTCGAAACGGTAGTCAGACCAAATACAAGATAACACAATAGAAAACAAAAAACCAATCATCGCCCAATCCGATTTTCTGAGCTTTGGCGTCATTACAATCGTTCCTTTGTTAAGCCGAAGAATGATGAGAGTCAATAACAGCATGACTGCCGCCATGCAAATAACCGTGCCACAATAAAAATAATATTTTGTATCTAATATATCAAAATAGTAATCATGAAATACCAGAGGTAGTATCGAAATAATTATTACTGTAGTTATACAGGCAATCACCTCATTTGCCAGTTTCCATCGTTTCATTAAATCCTTCATCTACACACCCTCCTAGTATTCGAGCTCTAACTCGCACCTTCTACACGTTTCATAGTCCCAATTCTTTCACCTAAACCAGGGATGCAACTGCATTACAGAGTAGCCCCGTGATATACCATGATTTTCTTTTTATATTCCCTCTGTCTACCGCACCTGTCATTATGTATGCCAATATATCATGCCACCTTCACCTTATAATTCTATAGCAGCCCTATTTCTCTCTTTCTCATTCTTTCTTCTCTTATTCCGTATAATGTTCAGTGATGTAGTTCTTCCGCAAAATCTACATGTAAATACAATCTTACTTGTGAAAGTATCTCTTCCCGTTCCCTCTATCGTTGCCAGATTCTTTCCACAATATTGGCACTTAATATCCATTCCATCTCCTTTTAATTACGTTACAAATTCTACGGTCTTACGAAGGCTTCCGACATATCTTACTATACCATGCCATAGATGCAATATTTAAAGTCACTGCTGTGACTCTAAATATTGCTCTATTATTTGACCAATGAATCTACTGAAAAATTAAAATTCGTTTCGTTCTTACCAGCTCACGCAAAGTAACTTGTTACCGATATGCACTGCGTTCCGCTTCTCCACTTACAATAATCTATGACATGGTATGCTACCAACACCTATCCTTGATTTCCCTGAATTACCTCCCTCTTCAATATGGAACCCGCGCGGAATACGGGAACCCTACGCGGTTTAATCTCGACTACTTCTCCGGTTCTTGGATTTCTTCTCTGACGTCCTTTCCGTTCTGCAACCGCAAAAGTTCCACCCCACATCAAGCACACATCCCCTGTTTTTAATTTCTCAGAGATAGAATCAATGATTCCATTTAGTGCATTCGCACTTTGACAGATGGCCAAGCCTGATTTCTCAGAAATTTTTTCAACCAGTTCTCCCTATTCATTTTGCTGCTCCTTTTTCACTATTTTTTGTTATCATATCATCCATTTTTTCTTTCGCTAAGCTTTTTAGCTGTTCCCTGCCAGGCACAAATAATGCATGTGGGTATAGTTTATCTGAAAATTCCATGCCCCTATCCATTTGAAACAGGATTTTCACTTCTGCATTAAACGCAAATGCCATTTCTGCCATTTCCAAATAAACGAAACCAGGCAGATGGTCTGTCACAATTATGATGTCAAATCCTCCAGGAACGAATGACATCACTCGCAGAAGAGTTTCACGATTTTTTGCCAACATCATGCTAATCTTGTAATCTGATTCAGCGTCAAGACAAATCAAAAAATCTCTGAATTCCCACAAAACATCATTCCTGCTTCCAAGCACCCCTATATTAATTTCTGCCTCTCCTGTAGATTTCCACCGCATAAACCATACCTCTTATGTAAAGATTTTCAATCACTGCATGCACTCCTTCCTGACCAGTTAGTCTTCCAACCTACACACCTCTGTTTTTGCAACATATTCTTTTGGCTTGGAGCCGTCACTTCTGATTACCACTCCATAAGAAGCCGGATCATAACATTTGATTATTTTAGTCTTTATGATCGTTTGAGGTGTCTGGATCTTGCACAGACGCATCTGAAGCAGGCTTATATTGTATCGTACAAGTCAGACCGAATGCCTTATTTGCCAATTTAGATGCTATGGGAATTCTTGCATCTGAGTCTTTTGATACTTTCCCTATTGCGATAAGTCCAATGATTAACAAAAGAAAAGAGAGAATGCCGCTGATAAGACCAACGATTCCAGAGAAAGCAATTCCTAAGATAGGTATAGCATATAGCCCTGAAAAAATATTCGTTACGCATGATATGATACTTTCCACAAGAGCAAGAAAAAATGCCTGCATGACCTGCTTTGTAAGCCATTCATCCTTTTGAATCACAATAACAAAACCAAGCAACATACCGCATAATAAAGTTTGTCCTAAAATTGCTAATACAAATGCCAACACTGCATAAAAAGAAATACAAATATTAAATCTGTCTTTTCTCATTAAAAATCCCTTTCCTTGCTCAAAGCGATATATTTTGACGAATCATCCATAGTTCTGTATCCTATTTATGAAAACCAAACAATACAGTCCCATCCTATTTTTACATATAACTATAAATAGCCATTATTCATCATGGTGTCTCTACTGTTTCCTGTTCTTTTCTGGTCTTCCCATTAGAACCTCCGTTCTTATTCTTTTCATTTCGCATATACTCATATTCACGCAGCATTCTCATCAGCTCTAATGCGCTGCGGAATGAAACGCCGTTTCCACCACTGCATTTTCCTTTTATGCGTCCCTGCATACTGGAAAACTGACGCTGATGAATTTCAATAATCAATGTTTCACACGCGCTTATACCTAAAGCCATAAAGCTAGCCATATTTTGAATCTTTGTACAGTATTTCATTGGAATATGCTCTTTGTCCAGTTCCCGCTTCTCATATGCTCTTTTCATATGAGCGGTCAAAAACCTTGGTTCTGTTGTCGCCATAGGCCGTTGAAATTTCGCGCATAATGTGTCTATTTTCAGTCCCAAATCCAGTATGCCGGTAAATGCCACGGGCTCCTTTAAATAAAAATTTACAATGTCCCCACTTAATTCACCCTGTTTATTTTTAATACAAATGAGAAATATACCCATACGGTCCGTGTTTGCCAGTGTATAAAAATCGCTTTCTTCCATATCGATCACCTCATCCCTCATCATATTCCTTTCATCGGTCATGGCTTCATATTCTTCATCGCATAACAGCATAGGATAATTCTGCCCCGTAATGCCATCACAGCACTACAGGGCAGAATTGAATATCACTTAAGGTGTTTCCCGAGTCCAGGCTCCGTTTTCATCAACCTGGTATCCATCTGGTGTCATCTCATTTATGTACAGAGACCCCAATGGACGGCCATTCTGATTCGTATATTCCCATCGTTTCGATCCCTCATTAAACGTCCAGGTCTTCTGCTGGCTATCAGCGGTCAGATAATACCATATTCCGTCAATCTTCTGCCACCCCATCAGCATAACTCCGGTAAACGGACTCAAATAATACCATCTGCCATCATCATCATCATAGTGCCATCCCTTTGTCATTCGGCCAAACCAGCCATCGTGTACATTGGACAGGAAATACCAGTTATCTGTATCCTGGTCCAAAAACCAGCCACTGTCCATAATACCCTCACGGTCAAAATGATAGGTGGCAATCTGGCTGCTTCCATTATGTGTGTATCGTATATTGGCCCAGCTGTCTTTGATACGTGTTCCACTGTTCAATACAAAGGCCCACTTATGGTTAGTCTGATCAACATTATTCCATATGCCCTCGGTGCCATCTAAATACGTACGGTAACTGTTTTCTGTGCCATCACTGCCCGGTCCATGTCCTCCGCCGGAAAAACCTTTTGAACCGCCGGAGCCCCCGGAACCGCCGGAACCGCCAGAACCGCCAGAACCGCCAGAACCGCCACTGCTAATACTGTCTACCAGTGCTTTCAGTGTATCAAAGGCACTTTCCAGGTCGTCAACCGAAGGTCTGGGCAGGCGGTTCAGCACTTCAACAGCCTCATCCACAGCCTCAGTAAGGGCATCTCTGTCTTCTGCGCTTACAGACCCATTATTCTTCAGGGCATTAGCGATATTAATCTCCTCCTGCAGCCTTTCTTTTGCTTCCTGCCATTGGGTATCATCTTCCGGTTCATAGACAGCATACAGTTTCAAATCTCTTGTCACTGGATCTGAAGTATCATACATCCCTCCTCCAGACTGGCGTTTCGACAGGCCTGTGAACTCATACGCTATGCCTGTAACGGAATCCGTATAGCCTTCGTGAATATCTAAATCCATATAGTCTTCCGTATCATCCAAGGACCTGCCATCCCTTACCTTAAATGTGTGAACCTGTCCCCTTCCGGTATCCATGATGATCACTTCATACGCTTTATAATAACTAAATACCAGAGTATCACCGATATTAGCTTCAAAGGCAAAGCTTCCAGTAAAGTCTTCATTTTCATTCGGGTCAGGTGTCATCAGGACTTCTTCACAGGTCGTATCACCATCATCCTCTCCAAAATTAATTTTCCATAACCTGTATTCCAGATTTCCCAAAAGACTGGTGTCTAATTTTCCAAACACTTTAATTGCTGGAGTCAGATTTGCATCCTCCACCAGTGGTTTATTGGTTCCATCCACCTTTCGCGTAAGTCCGATATCCAGACTCCATGGTGTCTTAACGCTCTCCCCGTCATCCACTTCCTGCCTCACAGCTTCCGAAGCAGATGCCACCGGTGCATGTCGGTCAAACTTAACTGTATAAGCTATCCGCTGCCCGTTTGAAAGCGCTGTGCTATCCTCATCGTTATCCACCAGTTCTTCCTTTAATTCCTGAAGCGCTTCCTCTGACTTGTCCAGGGCAAATATCCCGTTTTTGGGTGAATAATCCACTGTTGCGTTGGATGCAGTCGCTACCGGAGACGGTTCATACATGGCCTGGAGGATTACATCTCCCGCTGTCATTTCCACGGTCTGATTTTTTCTGGTCAGGTATGACATATGCAGATTACCAATCTGTACTTCCCATTGTTTAAATGCCTGTCCAGCAGGATTCATATCCTCCGCAGATATCCTGATCTGGTCCCCTGCCTTTACCAGGACTTCATCTGCATGCTCTTCCACATCCAGCGCTTCCCCGTTTCTTGTCACCGACTCCACGTAACCTCCGTTCAGCAAACGGAAGGTATAAACACGGTTCTGCTGCGAAGTGCCTGTTACCATTACCTGGCTTCCGTTTATCATACGGTCTGAAGGCGCATCGCCGTTATCTGCCTGTTTGGCCACGATGATATAGGATACATTGGGTTCAAGTCCTGCAAGTTCCGCTGTCCGCGGACTGCCGGACGGGCTTACCCATCCGTCTTCGTTCCCATCCTGACTGACCACATTTCCATCCATATCAAGAACCGCATACACAGTATTTTCTCCTGCCGGGCGGATAACAATCTTCCTTAGTCCCTCTGTCGTATCATCCGCGGTGGAATAATTCCCTCCAATAGCAGGTACCATGACACGGGCTGGCTGACTTATTAAGGATGGATCCACTGAATCTGTCAGTATGTCTCCAACAACAGGAGCTGCGCTTTCCGCCATCTCATATACGTAGTAGCTGTCACAGGGCGGCAGTTGTTCAAAGCAGCTGCTGCCAAGCTGTTCCCCTGTCATCACTGCCAAAAGCCGTCCGTCACTGTCCGTCAGGGCATATTTACGCGCCTCATTTGCTCCGCTTATCTCAATCTTACCCATACCGTCATTTCCTATCGTTCCAGTTCCATCTGGAATGCACAGGATTCCATCATCTCCTCCCACAGGTGTAAAGCGTGCCCTGTAAGTCTGATCCGCCAGAATCGTCATATTCGGGTCTGTAACCTGATTCCCGTTTTCATCAAACCAGCCAGCAAACATATAGTTACTGTCCGGTGTGGTCTGGGGCAGGGAAATCTGAGACCACTGAGTCCCTTTCGGCACATGCATGGAATTGGTTCCTGAAATAGAGCCGCGGCTTCCGCTTTCAAATCTTATATCACACCATTGTCCCGGATCTTCCACAAAATCCGCGTAAAGTTTAAGGTCTCCGGTCAGTTCAATATCTCCGGTCAACACGGTTCCTACTTTACCTGTACCGGAAGCATTGGCTTTATACCAGCCGTTAAACATATAGTGCTGTTCGGGAGATGGCGTGATTCCCTCTGTGATTGTATCAATGGAGTGGGTACCAAGCCGTAAGGAACGCGGGCTGCTGTCTCCTGACAGGCTTCCATGTTCGCTGTTGTAATAGTTTATCCTGGCCCAATGTGCTGTATCATTCAAATCTTCATTATAGGTAATCGTAACAGTGCCGCCTGTAAAGTCTGTTTTAAAACTCAGCGTGGCTGCTGTCTGGTCCATACTGATATCGGTAAATGTTCCATTCCATCCAATGTTAGGCGGATACGTATACCCGGCTTTTCGCTCTACATTTACCGTCACTGTTTCATTAGGAGACACCTCCCTTGTTTCCGGCTCAGCCAGCACATTGTTATGGTTGTCTATCCGGTTAATGGTTACATGGGTTACATAGGAAGGGTCAATCTCGTAAGTATATACCACGGTTACCGGCTGATTGGGCATCTTTCCGGTAAAGTTCTTTTGGGCATCAAATGTGCATCCTGCTGTCTGCGCCGAATATATCCCTCTTCCCGACAAATCATCTATATCCCCGCTGCCTGTTTTTATCTGAGCGCCGGTAAGGGTATAAGCCGTAATCTGTGCCGGTGCGGCAGAAACCTGCGACTCCGCGGAATAGAGATAGCTTTCCGGGGTACGGATCGCACGGCCACTCCCATCTGCATATTCTACACGCAGGGCAAATTTCTTTGAACTGTCAGGCTCATATCTGTATGCCACAGTCAAGTCATCATTGGGCATATTTCCGCGGACAGACCGGGTAGACTCATTAATGGTCGCGGCCTCCCCCAGCGTTCCATGGCCTGAGGCGTCATCAAAACGGCGCGTTTTGTTGTTCTTAATAATCACAGAAGATACCTTATAGCCCGGTATATCCCGTTTGTAGGTAGCGGATACTGCTGTATTGGCCGTCACCCGGGTTGTCCAGCTTCCGTCATCAAAAAACTTATATATCTGGCCGTCACCGGCTTCGGGCCATGCATTCGGGTCTTCTCCATTCATGTTTCCATTTCTGTCCTCATTCAGGTCCCGGTAATGCATGACTGTAAAATCAAACTGACTGGACGCATCACCATTCCAGCGTGCCTCATATGCCGTGGTTGAATTGTAAGGAAACGCAAAGGGCAGATACAGTATCTTATTACCATCTGCATTATACCAGCCGTCAAAGGTATATCCCGGCCAACTCAAATCCGCGTCAAATGCAGGCAGCACCGGCCTGTCACCAGAACCCAGATTTTCCACGGCAATTCCATTGAAATCACTTGCTTCAGCCAGTGGATGACCAGCTCGTCCGGTAGCATACGTAATCCGGTTTCCATCTCTGGGAACATTCATATAGTTTGAATGTGATAAATCCGGGCCCTCCTTGGGATCAAACCGAATGACTGCCGGATCCCCGTAATTCAATGCATACGCCGGCGCCGGAGGCGCGGCCATGGTGATCACCATGGCCGCGGCCAAGACACGGGCCAGATATGCCTTAATCTTATTTGTCCTTTTCATAAAACCTCCTGCTATTGTAAAGCTCCATCAGCGCCTACCTGATAACCGTCCGGTGTCTTCTCGTTGCTGTACATGGAGCCAAGCGGCCTTTCCTGATTCTGCATAAACACCCATTTCCCGGTGCTGCGGTCATATGAGTATGTCTGTGCCGTATTCTGAGGTGTAAAGAAATACCATTTTCCTTCAATTTCCTTCCATCCCATTACCATCTGGCCTGTAATCAAATCCAGGTAATACCAATGCTTATCTACCTCATCATAATGCCATCCTGTCTTCATCTTTCCCAGCCAGCCGTCTTTTTTCGCATTACAGTAATACCAGTTCATATGCTCGTCCCTGAACCAGCCATAATCCATGAGTCCGCTGGCATTAAAGTGATACCAGCCATTTCGATTCACATCACCGTTGGCATAATCAAGTTTGGCCCATATGCTGGTGAGACGGATTCCTCCGTTGAGTACAAAAGCCCATTTATCACTCTCTGGGTCAACCAGCTCCCAGTTTCCATTGGTGCCTACCACATAACTCTTACTGGTTTCCGCAACATAAGGCGCCGGAGTTGTGACTGGCCCGCCTGTGCCGGCAGACCTGGAGCTGCCACCGCCTCCTTTCGATCCACCTTTGCTTCCTCCTGAACCGCCATGGCTTCCGCTGCCCCATCCATCTCCGCCGGATGTACCTCCGCTGTTTCCTCCATTCTGAAGTTTATCGTAATGGTCATACCGGTCTTCCAGAATCTTATCGAAGGGTTTACATGTTTCCTCCAAACGGTTCAAGGCCTCCAAAAGTTCATCAAGAGTTGCCCGGGGGCCCGTTCTATCGAATACATCCATAGCTTCTTCTATGGCTTCCCTTATCTTTTCTGTCTCCTTCAGCGTCAGGAAGTAATCGTCTGATTTTTCGATTGCAGCTTTGATTGCATCCTCCAGCTGTTTCCTGGCATCATTCACTTCACCGCTGTTATCATCGTAAAACGCATATACATACGTCTTCCTCTTGATTTCCTTGTCCGGGTCAAATTCCTTTAGCCGGTCTTCCCGGTAACTCCAGCCAATATAATTAAATTCAACCCCCTCATTATCAATAAATGAATCGATTGGTGTCTCCACTTGGCTGTATTCAAAGGAATAGTCTCCACTATTCGGTGTCTCACCCCGGCGCACTTTAAAATAATAGCGGTACTTTGGTTCTTCTTTATTATTGATAAAATAAATCCTGTATGCCCTGGAATAGATGAGCACATATCTCATACCAGCCTGAGCCGTAAATGTAAACAAACCGCCGGTCTCTTCCGGATCATCAGACATAGTAACCGAATCAATGATCAGCTCCCCATCATCATCCTCGGAAATAGCAAACAGCTGATAGTCCATCATGTCTACATCTTCTTTATCCAGTTGCACATATGTATTAAATGTTGCTTCTGATGGCGAAGCTACCCCTACTCTCCGCCCGTTCACATACCGTTCAATATCTACATTCAATCCCCAGGCTCCATGGTACGCTTCTTCATGGTCACTGTCATAATAAGACGAACGTTTAATTGCATTGGATTCAGTCGCCTTTACCACATTCTTTTTATATACTACTTTATAGGTCACATCTGCATGGTTCACATCCATAAGGGTCCGGTCTGCGTCTGTGGTAAGCTCCTCCTCCAGGTTTTCAATTTCATTGGGGTCCAGAGCCATCTCATGCTTATTACCTCCCCGTACTTCATCCGTCACCGTTGCATTGCTGGGTGTCGCTGACGCACGCTCATAATAAGCTGTCATAACCACGTTGGAATCCGGCATCGTAAATGTCACATCCTGACGGCGTATGGTTTCTGTCATTCCCGGAACTGCCCCGATTGTCACCTTCCAGTACAGGAAATTCTGTCCATTTCCATCGGTTTCTTCCGCGTGAAGCACCACTTCATCGCCTTTATGGACCTCATCATATCTGGGGATATCTAATTCTACTCCATCAACAGAGTGGACCTGGCCATTAATCGCCTCCACTATATAGTTGGGAATATCCAGTTCGCCGCCCGGATCTGTGCTGATGTGAGTCCCGTCTTCCAATTTGCTTTCCGCAGTGATGCCGGATGACCCATGAGGCCTTGCCACTACCACATACTCCTCATTGTAATCCAGTCCGGAGAAGGTCAGGCTTGCCGGTTGGCTGCCGCCGGCCGACTGCCAGCCCCCATCTCCCGTCTCAGGAGTTATGACCACATGTCCGTCCTTATCTAAAATAGCATAATCGGAATCCGTATCCGCCGGCTTAATCACGAAAACAGTCTTCCCTTCATGTTCCTCATCGTAAAGGACCTGGTAATTGGTCTCCACTACCGGGACCAGAACCTCAGTCGCACTGCTTATGATTCCAGTCACACCGTCTATGGGCCTCCCAGTCTGTGCCTGTGTCGTACCTGTTGCTTCATATATTAAATACCGCGTACCAGGATACAGGTCTTCAAAATATACCCGTCCTGATATATTCCCGCGTACCACATCTATTATATTGCCTTCCATGTCCGTGATGATATACTGATAGCCCTGGGTTGTCCCATAGACTGTAATCCTGCCTTTTCCCTGCGTATCAATACCTGCTGATGCATCCCGCGCCGCCACATCTGTACCAAAGACTGCCGGGTCCGGATAGAACCGTATGGTATAGGTATTTCCATTCACAAGTCTGCTGTCATCTTCCACAGACACTCCGCCATCATACCAACCATCAACCAGATAATTGATTTCCGGTGTATAGGCCGGCCGATTTCCCGCGGTATCGGCCCAGGTACGGTCATATTGGATATGGAGATTTACGTTTTCCCCCGCATCTATGGTTCCATGCTCTCCCGCCGCAAAGTGAATATCAACCCATTGGTCAGGATCTTCCGCAAAGTATGCAGTCACGGCAGCCGAACCTGTAAACCTGCTATCGGCTGAAAGCAGCTCCTCACCACTATCCTTGATTCCGTTTCCATTCTGGTCGATAAACCAGCCTTCAAAGCGGTAATAGGTGTCTGCAACCGCTTCAGGAACCAGTCTCTTTTCCAGTATGTCATTCCATGTATAGCTTCCCGCGGTGCCTTCTACGGTTCCGTCATTTATCAGTACGGAAACCCTATAAGCTCCTCCGGATAAAATAACAACATCCGATGACATACCATTCCCTGGTCTTAAGACGCCATGTTCTCCTGCCTTGTATATCAGATTCGCCCACTTTGATGGGTCTCTGTCATAACGATAGGTGACAGCCAAACGGTCATTTGGCATAGTTCCAGTAAAATTATGGCTGCTGTCAAAGGTTCCTGCTGATGCAGGTTCCGAGCGTTCATCCTGAAACACATAACCATACATATTTTTAAATTCAGCGGTCACAGGCGTATCCGCTGTTACATTTTGGATGTCCGGTCCTGTAATGTTTCTCAGCCTTTCATCCTGCGTGCCATTATCCAAATAATGAATCTTATACTCATAGCCCTCTTCCGTGGCTTCATACAGGTACGTTATCTCTACCGGCTGGTTCGGCATGGTTCCCGTAAATCTTCCATCGCTGTCAAAACCGCCCTGGACAGCGCTTACCAGATGCCCGTCCGTATCATCTGCAGTACTTCCCGCCGTAATGCTGCCTGACAGGTACCGGAAGCCATAAACATCCGCCGGAACCGCCGCGATCGCATCTTCCGGGAAAACATCTTGTATGTCAGCTGTATGGACAACTGTACCATTTTCTGTCACGTATTTAACTGTAAATGCGGATTTCGCATTTGGATTGCTGCGGTCTACCTGATAACCATATTTCACGGCCGCATCCTGCCCCGGCATCTTCCCCGAGAAGTCACCGGTACCTCCATTAAAGTTTCCGAATGGAACGGGGCCGTGCCCATCACCGTAATTGTAGATGGCCGGGTTCGTGGAGGAATCCGCCAAACTCCAGGTATAGCCATGGATGTTCTTCTTCCCCGAATGAACCTCTGCCTCCACGCTGTAGGCATCCTCGGTCGTGGTCGACTGGAACACGATGGAACCGTCCGCATTGACATAGTCAACCGTATAATCAAACTTCACATTACTGTCCGGTGAGAAAATTGCATAATAAGTAACCGGATCCTCCGGGAATTCTGATGGCAATCCGCTTATGAGATCTGGATTCACCCTGTCATTGACCGTACTCCACCCCACAAACTGGTAGCCGTAACGGCTGATATTAGGCAGCAGCGCATTGACGCTTCCTCCAACAGAACCGGTCAGAGCCTGAGGCTCCGGCGTCCCTCCATTGGCTTCAAATACAATGGAACCGCTGTTTCTGGTATATTCATATGTAATAACAACATCCTGGCCCGGCATGGTTCCCGTTACCTTGCCAAAATCTGCAACACCGGCATCTGCCTGGGCGCTCAGAGTGCCGCCTGTCCCCTGGTCAATGGTTACGCCTGTAAGGCCGTATCCAGTAATGGCGGCGGGCGCATTCACCTCAACCGCATCTCCTCCCGCATATGACAGGGGGATGCTTGCCGGCGCACCATTCACAGTTCCGCCTGTGGCAGAATCCCGATATATAAAGGACACCGTATATCCATTCCGCTTTAATACTGCATTCCGCCCATTGCCAAGGATTTCCGTTCCCGCGCTTACATACACACCGGAATTCCCCGCCTCCTGGTCTGCTTTAAAATTATCCGCAAAGGGGCAGGAGCCTGCAGCCCCCGGATAACTACTTGACGGCACAGCTATCTTTACTTCCTGACTAGGCTGGGATGATATCCCTCCCGGTGATGCCAGAGGAAGCTGCTCTGCTGTAACGCCTATCTGGGACGTGTCTAAATCGCTCATAACTGTTATATATTTATCCTGAGCCAGATATACGTTTGCCTTCTTCCCGGACGGAGTTGTGTTGTCCGATATCTGATTCCGGTTTCTGATTTCAAATGCACCTGACCCATTGTAATAAACAGCTCCCTTTCCAGCGGACACATTTCCGGAAACCGTTCCAAAATTCATGGACAGTCCCGCGCTTCCCGTTACATTTACCGCACTTCCCTGGCTGGACTCACTGCCGCTGCAGTTAGTGATTACAGCGCCGCTGTTAATCTCCAGCTTTCCGGATGAAGCGGATATCAAGGAATCCTGACTTTCCGCATGGTTTCCGTCCAGGACAATGTCAGTAAACTTTAAAGTGGGGCCTGATACGTTAAACAGCGGACCCGTATACCCGGATGCGCGCGTCAGGGTTTTAATATAATCACCATCCTCATTCATAGGATGCCCCTCATGGTCATAATCCGTACTGGCAATGGTAATATCCTTTTGGCTGTTTCCCGTCACATCAATAGCGGACGAAATCTCCGGATAATCCATTACATAAATATACCCCTTGTTATTTCCGATTTTATTAAGCGCATATTCAATGGTTTTAAAAGGACTGCTGTAGGTTCCTTCTGCGCTGGTAGAGTCCTGGCCGTACTGGTCTGATACATAATAGGAGGTGTCTCTGATGGCAAATGCAACCCTCCTGTGAACCGTCTCATACGGATGAAGCTGAAACTCCCATGAATAGGCCATTCCCGAATCAGTGCCGCTTACCACATCATTGGAGCTCTCATTAAAGACATTGCTTCCCCAGGAATTGTAATGACCAATCCATCTGGTATCAGGAGGTGTCACCCCAAGGCTGCTGTCGTTTGTGATGCAGTCAAAGGTGGTTTTGACATGCTGGTTGACCATATGAAAACCTCGGTCATTTTTATATACCGTTGCATAGTCATCTTCCTGGGTTCCTCCAATCATGACATCGGTTCCCGTTCCCATTTTGATAGTCCTGCCAGTTGAGCCGCCCTGACCATTTTTATCATAGACATAGTAATCAACAAACACATACTTATTATCCGGACTCGGGGATACTGCAATCTTCACCTCTATGCCATAGGTATCCAAAGACTGTACCCCGCCGTTTGTATTGCCTCCTATCAGCTGTTTGGAATTAGTCCCGACCTGAAACCAGGTTGCATACCCTCCGTTACTGTAAGTTGTTTTAATACCAGCCTGAGCATAATTATGCTGCCCTGCCTGCAGGCCCCTAAGGTCGAAACGCCAGGAATTTCCTCCCCCTCCCTGGCCGGTCACAGAACCATTCTTCCAGGTATATGCAGTTGCCTCGCTGGCCCCATCTCCCAGATCTTCATTCTGAAGCTCCGTGGATGCATAGGACAGAATGTTGGGCTGTCCCATAACAAGCCCCGCTATCATGCATATGGCCAGCAACATGGCCGTCAGGCGTTTATAGAATGTATATATGCCGCTGTTCATTTGTTTCATCTCCTTTGTACATTTTTCATCTCCTTTTAAAAATTCAGCCGCTCTTCCTCCGGCAGACCGTCAATGTCGGGCTCCATGCCCGCAGCCGCAATGAGTCCTCCGGCAAAGTGTTCCTCCTTGTTCCCCCTATCATAATGGTAAAATCCGGTTCCTTCCTCTCCTTTTCTCCACCTTGGCTTATCTTCATCCCCGCACCAAGCCACCAAACGATTTCGAATAATAAGCAGGTAACCGCCCTCCTTATCCTTTACAATCTTCTTTTTGCCTTCAATCACTTTCCCCCTGGTGTCCACAACCTGATAATAGGTATCCGCACCATCTTCTACTTTTACAACCCCGTATCCGTATTCCTCATCCGCTTCCAGACGAAGACCATTGATATAATACATGCCCTCTTTTTTCTGAAGCCGATTTCGGTTACCGAACGCCTTTCCGTTGGAGGCAAACCCAAAATGAAACACCCCATCTTCCAGTTCCACCGCGATATCCTTCCCAATCTGCATGGAACCATCGTTAAGTTCATCTGGAGAAAACAGGTACAAATCTGATTTTTCAATACCATATATAGTTCCTTCAATAAAATCCTCTGAGCTCCAGTCATCCACTTCATAACGGGCTACAAACTCAGACTTTCCATCGAAGAGGACAAAACCTGTCTGCATCCTGCCAATCCCGTCAAAAGCATAGGAACGTCCATTGATTTTACGAATACGGTTCCGATATACCTCACCTCTTTCATCTGTATGCCACCAACTGCATTCCTGGTCATAGTAATCTTCCGTATCCAGATTCTCCGATGGATACATCCAAAACCAACTGTCTTTCAGAAGCGCCCCACCGTCATAGCCGGAATAATACCGGGCTGAAACATCGCTGCTGGGATTACTCTTATCTGCATTGCTGATACTGGCCACCTTACTCCACCAGGGAATCATGATGCCATTTTCATCAAAACCATACTTGGCTCCATTGATGGTCTTTTGTCTAAGACGGTCTCCATTGCTCTTAACCTTCTTTGAATGGCTGTCAAAAAAAATCCACATCTTGTCATAATCCGTGTAGTTTCTTCCTGCAACCTCACTGTCCAGGTCGGAACCCCCGATTCCTTCATCGATTTCCCCATAATCCAGCCATTCCCCGGTCAGGAGTCTTCCATCCTCTTTTGCATAATAAACCCCTTCTACAAAAGGGGTGTCTGAATCCTCAATGGGATTCCCTTCCTCGTCAAACCATCCAGATAACATCTTCCCATTTTCGTCAAATATGTAGATACTACCTCCAATGTTCCTTTTAAAGCTGCTGTTCTTACGCCGGTAACCTTTCCCATCTGCACCGAAATAGTACCAGCCCTCTTCAAACCCATCTATGGTAACACTTCCTGCATCTGCATATATCCATGTGTCCTGTACCATTTTCCCTTCTTCATCCACATAGTAAATAGAATCCTTATCCCTGAACACACAATGCTTCAATATGGTTCCGTCCTCCGACAGATAATACCAATAATCCTTTGACTTTTTCCATGTCAGGGTTACCAGCTGGTCGTTCTGGTCATAATATCGCCACTCCTCATTTATCTTGGTCCAGCCTTCTGCCGCCTGTACACTTCCCATCCCCAAAGCAGCTGAAAATCCCACAGACAACGTTAAAGCCATGATTGCTGTCATGCTTTTTCTCATTTCATTCTTTCCTTTCTGCTATTGTATCTATATATAAACTGCTGAGGCCCCCACCACCAGCAGGTAATCTTTCAATTCACAAAACTTCAGATACATTGGCCAGCCCCATCCTTCCATTGCAATCCAATTACGGCACTAAATAAACGTTTATCTTCTGTCTGCCGAACCTCACTGCTTCCTCATGGGTATTGAAATAAATATCTATCACATTTCCCTTCACTAACTTTCCAGTATCTTCCACCACATAGACAATATCATTAATTTCCACTTTGCTCTCCATAGGAAGCACCTCGGGATCTGCCGCAATTGTATGCCCTGCCTTCGGGATTTTCTCTGCCTTAGTCAATCCGCCTTTTAATCCACAGCATTTTTCACAGCCGCAGTA